>WBZL01001886.1_pt1 | contig 21027 bp, 19 predicted proteins | sample 5204291 | NCBI WGS metagenome assembly WBZL01 (sample SAMN12344345, study PRJNA552823) | activated sludge metagenome | biome: Activated sludge suspended growth; feature: Nitrification reactor; material: Wastewater; isolation source: activated sludge from nitrification reactor of wastewater...
GCCGCGGCACGCTGCTGGGAATGGACTACCTGTCCGAGGACCGCATCGAGCTGCGGTATTCGTTGCCGTTGGCTGAGATCGTGTTCGACTTCTTCGATGCGCTGAAATCCCGTACCCGCGGGTACGCCTCCTTGGACTACGAGACCGAGGGCGAACAGACGGCGGACCTCGTCAAGGTGGACATCCTCCTGCACGGCGACCCCGTCGACGCTTTCAGTGCCATCGTGCACCGCGATCGGGCCTACTCCTACGGGGTGGCGATGGCCGCGAAGTTGAAGGAACTCATCCCGCGGCAGCAGTTCGAAGTCCCGATCCAGGCCGCCATCGGATCTCGGATCATCGCACGCGAGAACATCCGGGCGATCCGCAAGGACGTGTTGGCCAAGTGCTACGGCGGCGACATCTCGCGCAAGCGCAAACTGCTGGAGAAGCAGAAGGCCGGCAAGAAGCGGATGAAGACGGTGGGCAGTGTCGAGGTGCCCCAAGAGGCCTTCATCGCGGCGCTCAGCACCGAGTCCGACCGCTGACCCACCGTTATGGGCGGATCGTGGTCACTCGAACGCACATCGTGAGCATTTGCCATCAAGCGGCATCGCAGCGCCGGAGCGGATAGGGTCGGCGGAAACCTAGCTGTCGCCACAAGGAGGCGTGCCCGATGACTGAGGTCCCCTCGGCAGGAATGACCACCGGATCGCTCAACGAGCCCTACCCGACCCCGGCGTCGTCGTTCGGCCAACTGATCTTGGACCGCTGCGCCAAGAGCGCGTCGAAGGAAGCCTTCCGGGCTCCCACGCCGGACGGCGGGTGGCGTTCCTTCACCTGGCAGCAGATCCTCGACGAGGCGAGCGAGGCCGCCGCCGGTCTGGTCGCGCTCGGCATCAACACCGAGGAGCGGGTGGCCATCGCGAGCAACACCCGGCTCGAGTGGATCGTCGCCGACTACGCCATCATGCTGGCCGGCGGTGCCACCACGACGGTGTACCCGAGCACCGGCGACGAGGATGTGGAGTTCATCCTCTCCGACTCGAACTCCAAGATCCTCATCGCCGAGGACCAGGGCCAGGCCGACAAAGCCGCCACGGTGTCCTCCGTGGGGCACATCGTGCTCATCGACGGTGAAGGCGACGGCGACAAGACCATTTCCTGGGCGCAGTTGCGCGAGAAGGGCAAAGCGGCCCTGGCTGAGACCCCGGATCTGATCCAACAGCGCGTCGACGCGACCGGTCCGGACAAACTGTCCACGCTGATCTACACGTCCGGAACCACGGGCAAGCCCAAGGGTGTCGAACTGACCCATGCCAACTGGACGTACGAAGGTGCGGCCCTGGCCGGACTGAACATCCTGCAGGAGGACTGGGTCCAGTTCCTGTGGCTGCCGCTGGCCCACTCGTTCGGCAAGGTCCTCCTTTCGGTGCAGCTCCAGGTCGGATTCGTCACTGCCGTCGACGGCCGGGTCCCGGAGATCATCAACAACCTGCCGGTGGTCAAGCCGACCTTCGTGGCGGCTGTGCCCCGCATCTTCGAGAAGGTTCACGCCGGCGTGAACCGCCAGATCCAGGAAGAGGGCGGCGCGAAGGCGTCGATCTTCGCCTGGGCGTTCAAGGTCGGCGAGAAGGCGCGGCAGAAGCGCCTTGCCGGCGAGAACGTCGGCGGTCTGCTCGGCATGCAGTTGGGACTGGCCGACAAGCTGGTCTACAGCAAGGTGCGCGAGCGCATGGGCGGCAACCTGAAGTACTTCGTCTCGGGATCCGCCGCGCTGTCCAAGGACATCAACGCCTGGTTCGACATCGTCGGCATGACGATCTTGGAGGGCTACGGTTTGACCGAGACGTCTGCCGCCACAACGATCAACCGCCCGGGCAACGTAGCGGTCGGCACCGTCGGCCAACCCCTCCCGGGTACCGAGATCCGCATCGCCGACGACGGCGAGATCATGGTGCGTGGCGGTGGTGTGATGCGCGAGTACCGCAACCGGCCCGAGGCCAACGTCGAGGTGTTCGGCGACCAGCCTGAAGGCCCCAACCGCTGGTTCGCCACCGGCGACATCGGCGTCATCGATGAGGCCGGCCGGGTCAAGATCACCGACCGCAAGAAGGACCTGGTCAAGACCTCCGGCGGCAAGTACATCGCCCCCGGTGCCATCGAGGCCCAGTTCAAGGCGCACTGCCCCATTGCCGGACAGGTCGTCATCATCGCCAACGAGCGCAACTTCGCCAGCGCGCTGGTGGCTCTGGACCCCGACGCCGCCAAGCAGTGGGCCGACGCCCACGGCAAGGCGGGCGCCGACATCGCCACCCTGGCGGCCGACCCCGAGGTCATCGCCACGATCCAGTCGGGTGTCGATGCGCTGAACGGCGAGCTGAACAAGTGGGAGACCATCAAGCAGTTCCGGGTCATCCCGCAGGAACTGACGGTGGAAGAGGGCTTCCTCACCCCGAGCCTCAAGGTGAAGCGCAAGGTCGTGGAAGAGAACTTCTCCGGCCTGGTCGACGACATCTACGGCGGCAAGAAGTAGAACCCGAAGCGGTAGGCGCAGCGCCGGCCGGGTCCCCGCACAATGGTGTGGTGACCCCGCCGGCGCTGCGTTTCTACGTGCACGTCCCGTACTGCAGCAGCAGGTGCGGCTACTGCGACTTCACCACCTACGTCCCGGGTGAGTCGGGCCGCGGCAGCCCGGCTGATTGGCGGGGGGGTGCGATCGCGGAGATCCGTGGAGCCCGGCGGCAGTGGGGCGCCGCAGCCGGGCCGGTGTCGTCGGTGTTCTTCGGGGGTGGCACGCCGACCTTGCTCCCGCCGACAGACCTGGGTGCGGTGCTGGACGCCATCGCGACGGAGTTCGGCCTGGTCGACGACGCCGAGGTGACGTGTGAAGCCAACCCCGAGACAATCACGCCGGAACTGCTCGATGGGCTCCTGGCTGCTGGCATCACCCGACTGTCCCTGGGGATGCAGAGTTCCGATGCGGGGGTCCTGGCGGTGTTGGACCGGGTGCACAGCCCCGGCGGGGCGGTGCGGGCCGCGCGCTTGGCACAACTGGCCGGCTTCCATCGGGTGAGTCTGGACCTGATCTACGGGACCCCGGGGGAGACGCTCGACTCGTGGCGTCGGACCGTCGGGACTGCCGTTGAGTCTGGGGTGAGTCATGTGTCGGCGTACGCATTGAAGGTGGAGTCCGGCACCGCCCTGTCGCGCAAGGTTGACCAGGGACTCGTGGCGCTCCCGGACGACGACCACGCGGCCGCGTGCTACGAGGTCGCCGATGACCTGTTGAGCGGGGCGGGGCTGCCCTGGTATGAGATTTCGAACTGGGCCATCCCGGGACATGAGTGCGACCACAATCTCGGCTACTGGGCCGGGGACGATTGGTGGGGCATCGGGCCAGGAGCCCACAGTCACCGGTCCGGCACCCGCTGGTGGAATGTCAAACACCCGACCCGCTGGCTCACGGAGGTTACGGCAGGCCGGGACCCCCGGGCGGGGGAGGAGACCCTCACCGCCGAGCAGCGCCGCACGGAGCGAACGATGTTGGCGGTACGGCTGGCGCAGGGGTTCTCCCCGACGGACCTGGTGCCTGCCCGCGGCGCGGAGCTGGCTCGTTCACTGACTCAGCGCGGCCTGGTGGAACCAACCGTCGGCGACCAGGTCCGGCTGACCAGACGAGGGCGTCTGTTGGCCGACTCGGTGACGCTGGAGTTGCTCGCCTGGCCCAGTCCACTGGGTGACTGTCGCCCCGTCCGCGGGGTGAGGAGCGAACGTAGTTCGCGTATCGAAGCCAAGGACCCCCCGTCCGCGGGGTGAGTAGCGAACGTAGTTCGCGTATCGAAGCCAAGGACCCCCCGTCCGCGGGGTGAGTAGCGAACGTAGTTCGCGTATCGAAGCCAAGGACCCCCCGTCCGCGGGGTGAGTAGCGAACGTCGTTCGCGTATCGAAGCCAAGGACGACCTACAGGTACGTGTACACCACCATCGCCGCCAGGATCGCCAGCACCAGCACCGCGCCGAAGGTGTCGGCGTTATACCGTAGTGCCGGTTCCAGCCGACGTTTCACGCCCTCGCCCAAGTTCCCGTCGAGGATGTTCACCCGGGTCATCGACGTGAACACCAGAGTGGTCGTCACCGTGATCAGCAGGCACCAGGGGCACAGTGCGTGGATGTTGAAGTACGCCTGGTAGAAGAGCCAGTAAGCGAAGACGAAGCCGATGGAGTAGACCACCTGAGCGCTGATCATGAACCAACGCGGGAACCGCACCCCACCCAGGGCCGCGACCGCGATGGTGATCACGACGGGCTCACAGATGAGGCCGAGGAAGGCGTTCGGGAACCCCAACAGGCTCGCCTGCCAGGTCCGGCCCACCGCGCCGCACGAGATCGTCGATGAGAGATCACACGAGAAGGTCGCATCTGGGTTTGCCGCGATCTCGATGGCGTCCACGGACAGCACGAACGAGGCGACGAGCCCGAGGATGCTGCTGAGGAGCATCTCGATGTAGGCGCCGCGGTGACGAACCCGGGGCCGCGGCGTCTCGATGTCCGCGGTGGTGTCGGTGTCGGTCGTTGCCATGGATGTCCTCAGAGGTGAAACCCGTACTCGCAGAGGATACCCACGCTGCATCGGCCCACTGAAGGAAACGACGCACTCCGTCCGGCAGGAAACGAAGGGTCAAGGGGTCCCGGCGGCCCCAGCCGTCCGCAGATCCAACTGCAGTGGTTCCCGCTCGGCATTGGCGCGCTCAAGCACATCCAGGATCTCGCGGCCGACCAGTTCCTGCCGCTCGAGCAGAGCATCGCGGAGGGCTTCGACCAGATGGCGGTTCGCCGTCAGCAGCGACAGGACCTCCGCCTTCTGCGTGTTCAGCAGATCTTCCATCTCCGCGCGAGCGGCGCTGTCGCCGAGCACCCGACCCACCAGGTTGGTGTCGGAGAACTCCGAGCCGGCCACCGCCTGCAGGCTGATCAGCGAACCCCCCATCCCGCAGGCGCCGATCATCTGGGCCGCGACTGTCGTGGCGTAGGACAGATCGCTGGCCGGACCGGTCGAGATCTCGCCGAAGAAGATCTCCTCCGCCGCCTGGCCCCCCAGGGCGATCTGGATCATGGCCGTCAGTTCGGACTGGCTGCGGGTGAAGACGTCGTCGGTGTCCCCGTGACCCAGCATCCCCAGCGCGTCCTTGCGCTTGATGATGCTCAGGATGTCGAGCCGGCGATGGGGAGCGACCAGATAGGCGATGGTCGCGTGTCCGGATTCGTGGGTGGCGATCAGGCGCTGCTCGTGGGCGGTGTAGGCCACGGGCTGGCCCATCCCGACCTCCTCGGTCAGCCGCGCCCGCTCCAGATCCTTGCGATCCATCGCCGTGGCCCCGCGGCGTAGAGCGTTCACCAGTCCCTCGTCGAACATGTGCTCCAGCATCGCCGGCGTGTAGCCCTGGGTCACCGCGGCGATCGCCGAACGGACATCGTCGTCGTCCAGTTCGGAGTCGTGGGTTCGGGTGCTCAGTCCATGGTCGACCAGTGCCCGGCGGCCGGCGAACGACGGTGGCTCGAATGCGATTCGCCGGTCGAACCGACCGGGCCGTAGCAATGCCGGATCCAGGCTGTCGGCGCGGTTGGTGGCGGCGATCAGCAGGACATTGGCGGGAGCCACCGATGGACGGGGGAGTTGGCGGTGAGCGGGCAGGAGCAGGTTCAGCTTGTCCACCAGCGAGGCACGGAACCGTTGGCCGCCGGTGGGCGTGTCGAAGGACTGCATCTGGATGAGGAGCTCGTTGACGACACCGCCGGTGCCTTCGTTGACCATCCGGTGGATCTGGCTGCCCCCGACGCTGCCGGTTGCGGGTGACATGGCCGCCACGGACCTGGCCACGCCCGCTCGGGACATGGCGATCGCGTCGATCTCCTCGATGAAGCCGATGGCCCCACCTTCGCTGCGGGCGGCTTTGCGCAGCGCCTTGAAGTAGGAGCGGATCTTGCGACCGGTCGCGCCGTAATACATCGACTGGAAACTGGTCGCGGAGACGAACAGGAACGGGACGCCGGCATCGCGCGCGATCGCCTTGGCGGTGTAGGTCTTGCCGGTGCCAGGGGGACCCTCGAACAGCAACCCACGACGCGGCGATCCGCCCATCTCTCGCGAGAACGTCTTGTGCGCCAAGAACAGGTCCAGGGAGCGCGCGATGTCCTCTTTGACGGGTTCGATGCCGATCACGTCGGCGAGGCTCACATCGAGTTGTTCCGGGCGGTACATGACGTGCGGAGACCGGCCAGCACCCCAGGTCATGGCGAACATGGTGCCGATCATGGCCACGAAGAACAGCACGACGACCACGAGGAAGGGGTCCAGGGCAGGCAACGTCAGGTTGGTGGGGTCCAACGGATTCCCGGTGGCGATCCGCCACAGCAGGTAGAACAACGGGATCGCCAGAATCAGGGCCAGGGACCGCAGGCGAGCGCGGCGTTTCGTCTCGCGGGTGACCGCGACGTCGCTCACGTTGGCGAGGATCGAGGGGTTGTCGGCCACGGGGAGCCTTCCGTCGAAGGGCCGTCCGGGTCACGGTGAGTGACCGAGGTGACGGTGAATAGTCACAATCGTCCCGGTGAACCGGCATTCCCACCAAATCGGACACCGAATTGCCGGGGTGATTCGCCCGAACGGCCCTACAGACGACGGGGACGATGCCCGATAGATCGTGGTTACGGCCACCCCGCGGCGCGGGCGTTTGCTTCTAGACTCACCGTGGAGGTGCGGATGAGCGACGAACGACGGCTGACGGTGCTGCGGGCCATCGTCGAAGACTTCGTGGCCAACAACGAGCCCGTCGGCTCCAAGTCGATCGCGTCACGGCACGATCTGGGCGTCTCCTCCGCCACCATCCGCAACGACATGGCGGCCCTGGAGGAAGAGGGGCTGATCGTGCAGCCGCACACCAGCGCCGGCCGTATCCCCACGGATGCCGGCTATCGCCTCTTCGTGGACCGGCTGGCCCAGGTCCGCCCCTTGTCGCCCGCCGAACGCCGGGCGATCCACACCTTCCTGGACTCGGCGGTCGACCTCGACAACGTGGTCGAACGGGCGGTTCGACTGCTGGCACAGCTCACGTCACAACTGGCTCTTGTCCAGTACCCGTCGCTGCAGCGGTCCCGGGTCCGGCACATCGAGTTGGTCACGCTCACCGAGACCCGATTGCTGCTGGTCCTCATAGCCGACTCGGGTCGGGTCGAGCAGCGGGTCGTCATGACCGGAGAACGACTGGATGAGTCGGTAGTGGCAGATGTCCGTACCCGGCTCAACGCCGCTCTTCATGAACGGTCGTTCGCGGAGCTGGCCGAAGCCACGGCCGGTCTGGCCGACGAGTTCGAGCCGGATCGGCGTGATCTGGTGGTGGCGATCCTGGGGACGCTGGTCGACGCAGCGTCGGAACAGGTGGAGGAGCGCGTGATCATCGCCGGAACCTCACACCTCGCCCGGCACGGCCGGGACTTTCCGCTCACCGTCCATCCGGTCCTCGAAGCGCTCGAAGAACAGATGGTTCTGTTGCGGCTGCTCGGCGAGGCGACGGCCACCGATCGCATTGACGTGCGCATCGGACACGAGAACGACCTGGCCGCCATGGAGACCGTCTCGGTGGTGACCAGCGGATACGGGCCGCACGACACGGCCGTGGCCCACCTCGGAGTCCTGGGTCCGACCCGCATGGACTACCCCGGCACCATCACCGCCGTGCGCGCAGTGGCGCGCTACCTGGGGCGGATCCTGGCCGACCAGTAGCCCCGTTCGCTGAACGCGCAGCGGGGCGGGATGCAGGGGGCGCCGGGTGCCGTAAATTGGAGCGGTGCCTCCCCGCAACGACTACTACGCCGTCCTCGGTGTCTCGCCCGATGCCGACGCCCAGGAGATCAAGCGGGCTTATCGCAAGCGGGCGCGCGAGCTGCACCCCGACCTGAACCCCGATCCCGCCACCCAGGAACAATTCAAGGACGTCACGGTCGCCTACGAAATTCTGAGCGATCCGGACAAGCGCCGCATGTACGACTCGGGCGTCGATCCGCAGAGCGCCAACGCCGGCCCGGGTGCGTTCGACTTCGGGGATCTGATGGACGCGTTCTTCGGGCCGTCCTCACCTCGCGGTCCCCGGTCACGGCAGCAGCGCGGGCAGGATGCGCTGATCCGCTTGTCGGTCGAACTGGACGAGATCATGTTCGGCTCGGAGCGTGAGGTCACGATCGACACGGCAGTCGCCTGCAACTCCTGCGAAGGGGCCGGGACGGCACCGGGTACGGAGGTCACCGGCTGCGCCATGTGTAAGGGCCGCGGCGAGATCCAGTCGGTGCAGCGGTCATTCCTGGGACAGGTGATGACCACCAGGGTCTGCCCCCAGTGCCGTGGGTTCGGAACCGTCATCCCCCATCCCTGTCCGGAGTGTTCGGGAGAGGGCCGAGTGCGGACCCGGCGCGCCGTCGGCTTCCGGATCCCGCCCGGTGTGGAGAACGGGACCCGGATCCAGTTGGCGGGCGAGGGCGAGATCGGGATCGGAGCCGGGCCGGCCGGTGATCTCTACATCGAGGTGGCCGAGAAGCCCCATCCGTTGTTCCAGCGGCAGGGTGACGATCTGCATTGCACCCTGTCACTCCCCATGACGGCAGCTGCCCTGGGAACCGAGATCCCGCTGGAGACCCTCGACGGCGAGGAGTCGGTCAGCATCCCGGCAGGAACCCAGTCGGGATACGAGTACACGTTGCGCGACCGCGGCGTGCCCCATCTGCGGGGTGCCGGTCGCGGAACCTTGACGGTTCACCTGCAGATCGAGACGCCCACCAGTCTCAGCGCCGAACAGCGGGAGCTGCTCGAGCGGCTTGCCGCGCTCCGGGGCGAGGAGAAGCCACTGGCGACACCAGTCGTGGAACCCACCGGCTTCTTCAGCCGGATCAAGGACGCCTTCGCCGGACGATGAGCACGACCCCGGTTTTCCTGGTCCTCCCCGAACTCCTGGCCCAGGCTGAGGCCGGTGCCACGGTCACGGTGACCGGATCCGAAGCCCACCACGCGGTGAAGGTGCGACGACTCGCGGCGGACGCCGAAGTGGATCTTGTCGATGGGGCGGGAAGACGGGCATCCGGCGTGGTGGTCGGCAGCGGCAGCGGCGATGAGTTGATCGTCTCGGTGCGATCTGTCGTGGACGAACCGGCACCCACGCCGTCGCTCACGGTGGTTCAGGCGTTGGCGAAAGGGGACCGCTGCGAACGAGCGGTCGAGATGGTGACTGAGATCGGGGTCGACAGCATCGTGCCGTGGTCCGCGGAGCGCAGCGTCGCCGTGTGGCGGGGCGACAAGGTCGGCCGCGGTCTCGGCCGATGGCGGGCGGTGGCGGCGGCCGCCGCGAAACAATCCCGGCGGGCTCGGATACCGCACGTCGACGATCTGACCGACACGGCCGGCGTATGCCGCCTGCTCGCCGAGGTGGACCGGGGGCTGGTGCTGCACGAGGCTGCGGACCAGGCCCTGCCGGGCGCTGTCGGTCTCGGGGCACGTTCGGTGGTGCTGGTCGTCGGACCCGAAGGCGGGATCACCCCGGCGGAGTTGGTTCGTTTTGCCGATGCGGGCGCGACCCCGGTGAGACTGGGGGATTCAGTGCTGCGCACATCCACTGCCGGGGTCGCCGCTGCGGCCGTCGTGCTCGCGGAATCCGGTCGCTGGGCACCGCGATAGCGTGACGGCATGAGTACTGAGCCAGACTGCCTGTTCTGTTCCATCGCGGCCGGGTCGATCCCCGCCGACGTGGTCAGCGCAGACGACACCTTCGTGGCATTCCGTGACATCGATCCCCAAGCACCCGTCCACATCCTGGTCATCCCGCGCCAGCACTTCCCGAATGCCGCGGCACTCGCAAATGCCGACCTGACGTTGACCGGCCGACTGTTGGCGGCGGCTGCCCAAGTGGCGGAGGCGGCCGGCCTGACCGGCTACCGGATCGTGCTCAACACGGGGGCCGACGGCGGCCAGACCGTTGATCATGTGCATGCCCACGTGCTCGGTGGGCGCCAGATGTCCTGGCCACCGGGGTGAGTGGCGAAGTGGACGCGACGGGCGATACCGGCGACGATGGACGGGCAGCACAGGGAGGTGTGATGAGCGAGAGCGCCGACGCGCGCATCGTGGTTCCCGCCTCCCAACCGATGCTGGGTGTGCTGGGGGTCTCCGATGCCCTGTTACGGGTCGTGGAGAACTCATTCCCTGATCTCGACATCCACGTGCGCGGCAACGACATCAGCCTCTCCGGACCCGAGCACGAAGTCCGCCTGGTCGAACAGTTGTACGCGGAGTTGCTGGCCATGCTGCGTACCGGGCAGGGACTGACCCCGGACACCGTGGAGCGGTCCATCGGGATGCTGCGAGCCGGCGACGCGTCGCCGTCGAACGTGTTGACCGCCAACATCCTGTCCAATCGGGGCAAGACCATCCGCCCCAAGACGCTGAACCAGAAGCACTACGTCGATGCCATCGACCGCAACACGGTGACCTTCGGGATCGGGCCGGCCGGTACCGGGAAGACCTATCTGGCGGTGGCCAAAGCGGTACAGGCACTCCAGCGCAAGGACATCAGTCGCATCATCCTGACCCGTCCCGCGGTGGAGGCCGGTGAGCGACTGGGCTTCTTGCCCGGCACCCTCAGCGAGAAGATCGACCCCTACCTGCGGCCGCTGTACGACGCGCTGCACGACATGATCGACCCGGATTCGATCCCCCGCCTCATGACGTCAGGCACGATCGAAGTCGCTCCCTTGGCCTACATGCGCGGCCGGACCCTGAACGACGCGTTCATCATCTTGGACGAAGCCCAGAACACCACACCGGAACAGATGAAGATGTTCCTCACCCGCCTGGGCTTCGGATCCACCATGGTCGTCACCGGCGACGTCACGCAGGTGGACCTGCCCGGGGGTCAGTCGTCCGGCCTTCGGGTGGTGCAGGAGATCCTGACGGGTGTCGACGACGTGGCCTTCTGCCAGCTCGATGCGCGCGACGTGGTGCGCCATGAGTTGGTGGGTCGCATCGTGTCCGCCTATGGCCGATGGGATGAACTCAACGCTCCCGGGGCCGCCCGGCTGCGCCGCAACGACCGGGGGCGACGTGCCTGACGGCCTGGACGTCCGAGACGACACCGGCGAAGGGCTCGACACCTCCGACATCGAGGGGTTGGCCCGCTTCCTGCTGGCGCGGCTGGGGATGGCCGACGACGCCGAACTGTCGATCACCCTGGTCGATGAGCATGCGATGGCCGAGCTCCACGTGGAGTGGATGGACGAACCAGGGTCGACGGACGTCCTGAGTTTCCCCATGGATGAGCTTCGTGAGCCGGCCCCCGGTCAGCCGCCGGTGTCGGGGGTACTGGGGGATGTCGTTGTGTGCCCGGCCGTGGCGCGTCGTCAAGCCGTCGTGGCTGGGCACGACGAGACTCACGAGGTGCGGATCCTGGTGGCTCACGGGGTTCTTCACCTCTTGGGCCACGACCACGTGGACCCGGCGGAGGAGCGGGTGATGTTCGAGCGCCAACAGGCACTCGTCGCCGAGTATGCGCAGGGCCTGTCGCGGTGACCACCACCACGATCTGGCTGCTGGGGGTGGTGGTCCTGCTGGTGCTCCTCTCGTGGTTCTTCGTCGCCGCCGAGACCGCGTTCTCCGCCCTGTCCCGGGTGCGATTGCAGGAGATGTCCGAGGCGGGCAACCGTCGGGCCGAGCGGCTGGTGCCCATGGCCGAAGATCCGACGCGCTACGTCAACGTGCTCCTGCTGCTTCACTCGGCTCTGACGCTCACCGCGCTGTCCGTGCTCTACCTGGCCCTGGCGTCGTGGTTCCCCACGACGGCGGGCTGGGACCTGGTGATCGCGACCGCCATCATGGCGGTGGTGGCCTACGTCGTGCTGGGCGTCTCGGCCCGGACGGTGGGGCGACAGCATCCTGAACGGGTGGCCGGCGCGGCCGCGATCCCGGCCCAACTGCTGGCGTGGTTGCTCACGCCGCTGTCGGCCGCATTGATCCTGGTGGGCAACGCGATCACACCCGGTCGCGGTTATCGGCGGGGACCGTTCGGCTCCACCGCCGAACTGCGGGAGTTGCTGGACCGCGCGGGCGCCGATTCGATCATCGAGGACGACGAACGCCAGATGATCCATTCGGTGTTCGAACTGGGTGGCACGATCGCGCGGGAGGTCATGGTCCCGCGCACGGAGATCGTGTTCGTGGAGCGGGACCACTCGGTCCGGCAAGGAATCGCGTTGTGTCTCCGGTCGGGGTTCTCCCGCATCCCGGTGATCGGCGACGGTCCGGACGACGTGGTCGGAGTGGTGTTCCTGAAGGATCTGGTACGCCGGGTGGTGGAGCACCGGGAGGCCGAGCGGACGGAGCAGGTCGATGCCCACATGCGCGCCGCTCACTTCGTGCCCGACAGCAAACCGGCCGACGAGTTGTTGCGCGAGCTGCAGGCGGCCCGAGTCCACATGGCGATCGTGGTGGACGAGTTCGGTGGCACCGCCGGCCTGGTGACGATCGAGGACATCCTTGAAGAGATCGTGGGCGAGATCGACGACGAATACGACACCGGCGCCCCCGAAGTGGTGGCCTTGACCGGCGATCAGTGGCGGGTCAGCGCCCGTCTGTCGCTGGAACACTTGTGTGATCTGACCGGGATCGACCTGGACCCCGATGGTCTCGGGGTGGAGACAGTGGGTGGGTTGCTCGGGCAACGGCTCGGCCGCGTCCCGATCCCCGGGGCCGCGATCGACGAACAGGGTTGGCGGCTGGTAGCCGAGTCCGCAGAAGGCCGCCGGAACCGGGTGGGAACCATCCTGGTCGCGCGAGAAGGAGCGAATGACGATGACTGAGGCCCCCTTGCCCGGCGCGGAGGACCAGAAGTTGATCACCCTCGCTCGAGCGGCCCGAGCCCGGATCGGTGCGCCCACCGGGGCCGCCGTGCGCGACGAGACCGGACGTTCCTACACCGGGGCGGATGTGGCCTTGCCGTCCCTTCGGCTCACTGCCTTGGAACTGGCCCTCGCCACGGCGGTGGCCTCCGGCGCCCGCGGGGTCGAAGGCGCGGCCGTCGTGGGAGCGAGCTCCACTGATGTCGCAGTCGTCCGCGAAGTGGGCGGCGCAGGTGTGACCGTCTGGCTCGCCGACGGTGCCGGTACCGTCACCGCCATGGTGAGCACGTGACCGGGTTCCGCAGCGGCTTCGCTTGCATCGTGGGTCGTCCCAACGTCGGGAAGTCGACCTTGCTCAACCAGATGATCGGGTCGCATCTGGCCATCACCTCCGACCGACCGCAGACCACCAGGCACGCGATCCGCGGGGTGGTCCACTCGCCGGCCGGCCAACTCGTGGTCATCGACACCCCCGGTCTGCACAAGCCACGCACGCTGCTGGGCAAACGCCTCAACGACCTGGTGCGGGCGACCTGGGGACAGGTGGACGTCCTGGTGCAGTGTTTCCCCGCAGATCAGAAGGTGGGACCGGGCGACCGGCTCATCGCCAAAGAATCGGCCGCCGCCCACCGCGGAGCCAGGTTCGGAGTGGTCACCAAAATCGACACCACCGACTCCGACACTGTGGCTGAGCGGCTCCTCGAGGTCCAGTCGGTGGGTGAGGACCTGGGGCGTCCGTTCGACGAACTCGTCCCCGTGAGCGCGGTGGCCGGAACCAACATCGACCTGCTCACCGAACTGTTGATCGCGGCGCTGCCCGAAGGCCCGGCGATGTATCCCGAGGGCCAGATCACGGAGGAACCGGAACGTGTGCTCATCGCCGAACTGATCCGGGAGACCGCACTGGCGGGGATGACCGACGAACTCCCGCATTCGATCGCGGTGGTCGTCGAGGACCTGGTACCCCGCCCCGACCGCCCTGCCGACGATCCGATGATCGATGTCACCGCCTTCCTCTTCGTCGAACGCAACAGCCAGAAGGCCATCGTCATCGGAGCCAAGGGCGCGGGAATCCGACGGATCGGGACCGAGTCGCGCCGTCGGATCGAGGAACTGTTGGGAACCCGGGTCTTCCTGGACCTTCGGGTGAAGGTCGCGCGCGACTGGCAGCGGGACCCCAAACAGATGAACCGCCTGGGCTTCTGACCCGGCGCGCGCTCTGGGGCGACCCGGCCTTATGACACCTGCGGCAGTCCGGCAAAGCTTGGAGCCTGGCGGGCGGTCGGGATCGGGGCGGTGGCCGGCACGAGGAGCCGTTCCAGGGGTTCCGGCCGATGCAGCAGGAAGCCCTGGCCGAAGTCGATTCCCAGTTGTTGCACTTGGTCCAGCACGGCGGGCTCCGCCACGTGCTCGGCGACGGTGCGGACGCCCACCAGATCCGCCAGTTCCACAAAACTGCGGACCGACAACGCATCCACCCGGTCCTGCACCATGCCGCGGACGAACTGCCCATCGATTTTGAGGAAGTCGACCTTCAGGTTCTTCAGGTAGGCGAAGGAGGACATTCCGGAGCCGAAGTCGTCCAGTGCGATCCGTACGTCGAGCGCCCGGAGTTCGTCGATGAACGGGCTGGCCGTGCTCACCGCCGCCGGGGATGCACTCTCAGAGATCTCCAGGCACAGCCGCTGCCGCACATCGTCGGAGGCCGCCCCGATCATCTCGAGGGCTTGGGTGTGGAAGGCGGGATCACCGACCGATCGGGCGGACAGGTTGACGGTCAGCAGCCCTACCGCCGACAGATCCGGGTGCCGGTGCATCAGGTCCAGGACCCGGCGCAGCACCCAGCGGTCAATCCGGGTCGACAGATCGAACCGTTCTGCTGCCGGAAGGAAGTGACCGGGGGTCAGGTGATCGCCATCGCCCGACGGCAGCCGCAGGAGCACTTCTGCCCACACCCCCTGCTCGCGGGCGGCCAAGGGAACCAGTCGTTGCCCGAACAAGGAGAAACCATCGGAGTCCAGGGCTTCTCCCAGGCGGGTGGCCCATCGGGTGTGTCCGGACCGACCGTCGATGGCCGGGTCGTCGCGGGTCCAGGCGACCACCCTGTTGCGGCCTTCGTCCTTGGCTGTGTAGCAGGCCGTGTCGGCGGCCTGAAGCAGTTCGCGCGGGGTCTCCCAATGGGTGTCGACCGGGACGAGCCCCACGCTGGCGCCGACCCGATGACTGCGGCCATCGTGAACGAGTCGGTAGCGGTCCACCGCGGCGCAGATCAGCTGTGCGACGTGATGCCCCTCTTCGCTGGATCGGCCGGGCAGCATCACGGCGAACTCGTCACCACCCATCCGCGCCAGCACGTCCTGATCACCCAGACACGAGCGCAGGAGTCCCGCGATCTCACACAGGAGCCGATCACCCACGGCGTGTCCGCACGTGTCGTTGACGATCTTGAATTGGTCCAGGTCGATGAACAACAAAGTCGCGGGGATGCCGGAGGTGGCTCCGCGGAGCGCCGACTCCAGGACCCGGTCGAACTCCAGCCGGTTGATCAGTCCGGTCAAGGGGTCGTGGGATGCCCGGAACGCCAGGTCAGCGGCCAACTGGCGGGTCTCCGTCACATCCCAGCTGACCCCCACGAAGCGCCGCGGCTGTCCCTGTTCGTCATGGACCAGTCGGGCGGCCGATCTGAGGTGGCGTACCGAGCCGTCGGGCCAGACGACGCGGAACTCGGTGTCGTACGGTGTGCCATTCATCGAGGCCGCCGTTTCCACGGCCATCCGATCGACGTCGCCGGGGTGCAGTCGTTGTTCCCACACCGACGGCGTGACGGTGCCGTGATCCGGCGGAAGCCCGTACAGCCGGTACATCTGTCGGTCCCAGATCAGTTCATCCCCGGTGGGGGAGGATTCCCACACCCCGATGCCGCCGGTGTCGTTGGCCATCTCGATCCGTTGTCGAGCGGCTTCCAGTTCCTGGATGGTGCCCCGGAGCCGGACCTCGTTCTCCTTGAGGGGTGTGATGTCGAGATGGGTGCCCGCCACCCATTCCGGGTCACCATCAGGGGTACGGCTGACCACGCGGGCCCGGTCCAGCACCCAGACCCAGTGACCGTCGCGGTGACGCATCCGCATCTCGTTCTCGTAGTGATCGAGGTCACCGGAGAAGTTACGTTCGAGCAGGGCGTCGGTCTCACGAAGATCGTCGGGGTGGGTCCGTTCGTCGGCCTGGTCGATGTGTTCGGGACGCCATTCGTCGAGGGTCCAGCCCAGGATGCTGACCCAGCGTTCATTGACCCGCAACTCACCCGTGGGTACGTGCCACTCCCAGGTCCCCGCTCGGGTTCCGTCCAGGATCCCGGTCAACCGGTTCCGCTCGTCGGCCAGCGCTGCCTCGACCCGATGCAGGTCGGAGATGTCCTCGACCGTGCCGACATATCCGTCCATGCCGGGGAGGTCGCGGACGCGGTCGGCTCGCAGGTGGATCGCCCTGGTCCGGTCGTCAGGCAGTCGGATGCGGAACTGCAGATCGACGGGGAGCTGCGTGGTGATGGCCGCATGCCACTGTCCGACGATCCGGCCACGGTCCGTCGGGATCAGTCGCTCATGCCAGTGGTGACCGTTGGCGTGGTCGGGGGCAAGATCGAACAGGTCCCGCCACGCCGGATTGGTGTGCGTGATTCGGCCGGCCGCGTCCGTCAGGAACGCGGCCTGAGGCATCGAATCGCACAGCGCGCGCAGCGCCGCTACCCCGGTCACGTCACCAGAGTAGGCAGCAGTCGGTGCGGGAGTCCTGACGATGTGGGACGCCAACCGGATGACGGACGACTCCCGCTCGGTCAGGAGTTGGCCGGGAGGTCGGCCGGAGGTGTCGTGTCGCTGACCTCGCCGTCGCTGATCTCGTCGATGAGTTCGTAGCGTTGGCCGTAGGTCTCGATGACCGAGAGCACCGCCGCCGCGATCGGGATGCCGATCAGGGCCCCGATCGGCCCCCAGATGGCGGCTCCGACGAAGACCGCACCCAGTGCCACCGCCGGGTGGATGTCCATGGTGGCGCGGGACACGCGGGGGGTCAGGACATAGTTCTCGATCTGCTGGTAGACGGTCGCGAACAGGACGATCCAGATGGCGCTGATCGGGCGATCGAGGACGGCGATGAGGACGGGGACCGCCACCCCGATGTAGGTGCCGATGGTGGGGATCAGTTGACTGGTCACGCCCGCGAAGATGCCCATCGGCAGCCAGTAGGGCAGGTCGATGAACCAGAAGAACGCAGCGTGGGCGACAGCCGAGATCGTGGCGAGGATCAGCTTGGACACCACGAAGCCGCCGGTCTTGGCCAAACTGATGTCCCAGACGGTGAGCAGCACCTTCTGCCGCTTGGGCGGGAGCCACGATGCGATGGTGCGGCGCAGACCGGGCCCGTCCGCGGCGAGGTAGAAGGCGAAGACGAGGACGGTCAGGGCGTCGAACAGTACGGAGAACGCCACTCCGAGCGCGCCGACGATACCGCCGGCGAAATCGGTCGCGTAGGTCGCCACCTGGTTGGCGTCGATGTTCAGCTGGTCGGTGATGGTGCTGGCCTGCACGTTGAGGCCGAAGGTGCTGTTGATCCACCCCACGACCTCGTTGACGGCGTCGGGCAACGACCCGATGAACTGGGCCAGCTGGGCGCTGAAGACCCCTCCGAGCATGGCCAGGATCCCCAGCGTGACCAGGAGAGCCCCGAGCAGGGTGAGGCCCGTGCCGGCGCCCCGCCCGATGCCGCGGCGTTCGAAGAAGCGGATCGACGGTTCCATGGCGATGGCGATGAGCCACGCCAGCAGGATCAGGAACAGGAAGTGTCCCGTGACCTGGAACAGCCACAGCCCCAGGCTGTAGATCGTCAGGATGACCAGGATCGAGATCACCCCCCGACGCAGCCAACTTGGTTCGACGGCCACGAACTGCACGGTGTTGCTCACCGGTCGCTCGTCGTGGCTGCGGTGCGCGGACCGGGGGCGTTCGACGGAGGCGACGGGTGGGATCTCACCCCGCGGCCAGGAGAGGCCCGACGGGCCCGATGTCAGGGGTGACGTCAGGCGCGACCGGCGCCGGCCGCGCCGCGGGCGTTTGCCGGAATCGGAATCGTCGACCACGACCCGACGGTAATGCACCCATCCGACATGTCGGTGTCACACTGATGCAATGGCCGTCTACCGCGACGAAGGGGTCGTTCTGCGAACCCACGATCTGGGAGAGGTGGACCGCATCATCACCCTGCTCACGCGCACCAACGGTCGAGTGCGGGCGGTCGCCAAGGGGGTTCGCCGATCGCGCAGTCGGTTCGGCGCCCGACTGGAGCCCTTCGGGCATGTGGATCTGCAGTTGTACGAGGGTCGTTCGCTGGACACGGTGACCCAGGTGGAGACCTTCCGGGCGTATGGCGCCGAGTTGGTGGGGGACTACCGCCGCTGGACCGCCGGTACCGCGATGCTCGAAGCGGCCGAACGGCTGACCCCGGTGGACCGCCAGCCCGCCGGTCAGCAGTATCTGTTGCTGGTGGGCGGTCTGCGGGCCCTGGCGGACAACACACATGATCCCCGCATGGTCCTCGATGCCTATCTGCTGCGGTCCATGGCGGTGTCCGGCTGGACCCCGTCGTTCTCCGACTGCGCCCGCTGCGGGGCCCGCGGCCCGCACCGTTCGTTCCACCTGGCGTCGGGTGGGGCGATGTGTGCCTCCTGCCGTCCGGCCGGATCGGCCACCCCGCGGCCCGAGGCCCTGGTGTTGTTGGGGGCGCTGCTGTCGGGGGAGTGGGAGCTCGTGGACGATGCGGATCAACGGGTGCAGCGCGAAGGTAGTTCGCTGGTGGCTGCCTTCGTCCAATGGCACCTGGAGCGGCAGTTGCGTTCCTTGCCGCTCGTTGAGGCCGCTCCATGACCCCACGCGAGTTCCGGGCGCCGGAGCCCCATCCGTCCGGAGTGCGTCCTCCGGACATCCCTGCTGACCTCCTGCCTCAGCATGTCGCCATCGTGATGGACGGCAACGGCCGGTGGGCCAAGGAACGGGAGCTTCCTCGCACGGCGGGACACAGTGCTGGGGAGTTCGCGCTGCTCGATGTGATGCACGGCGCCCTGGAGCTGGGCCTGCGGTGGGTGAGTGTGTATGCCTTCTCGACCGAGAACTGGCGTCGGTCCCCGGACGAGGTGCGGTTCCTGATGGGGTTCAACCGTGATGTCGTGCGGCGTCGCCGTGACGAGTTGAACGAACTGGGAGTGCGGATTCGCTGGGCGGGTCGGCGGCCGCGGTTGTGGAAGTCCGTCGTCTCGGAACTGGAGACGGCCGAGGAACTCACCCGGGACAACGACCGGCTCACCCTGACGATGTGTGTCAACTACGGCGGGCGGGCCGAGATCGCGGACGCTGCCGCGGCGCTGGCGGCCGATGTGCGCGCCGGCCTGGTGCGCGCTGACCGGATCGACGAGAAGACGTTCGCGCGGTACCTCGACGAACCCGACATGCCCGATGTCGATCTCTTTCTGCGTACGTCGGGGGAGCAGCGGATCAGCAACTTCCTGCTGTGGCAGTCGGCGTACGCCGAGATGGTCTTCCTGCCGGAGTTGTGGCCGGATGTCGACCGGCGGCACTTGTGGCGGGCGGTGGAACAGTACGCGGCGCGGGATCGTCGCTACGGCGGGGCACTGCCCAACCTGTCACCAGCGGCCGAGGGCCTTCAACACGGCTAGACCGAACAGGACGGCAGCGACGAGGACCCGGATCGCGCGGCTGCCGGGGGTCAGGATGGGCCACGACAGCGCGGTGAGCCAACTGACGAACAGCCCCACGATGATCATCAGGGCCGCTCCCAGCCAGGCCCACGGCCCACTGAGAAGCAGGCCGAGGAACAGCATGACCGCCAGACCGATGGGTACCAGCCACCGCGGCAACCGATGCAGGGTCAACAACCACGGGGCGCTGATCCGTTCCAGGGTGCGGCGGGAGGAGGACTGAGTCGTCGGCGTCGGCGCAGCGTTCCGACCGCCGGAACTGGTGCGGCCACGCTGCTGGTTCGAGCGGGAGGACCCGCTGGACTTCTTCGCCACGTGCCTATGGTCGCCCATGGAGCGGTCGGGAACCAATCCGGCATGATGCGAGGGTGATCGCGCTCCTCCGATATCAAGGTGCCGCCTGCGCGGCACTGTTGGATCAGGCCCTTGCGGTCCTGAGTCGCAGCGACGGTTTCGAGTCGGGATGGGTGGGTCGCTCGCCCGATGACCCGGACAGGTGGGTGCTGGGCACCCGGTGGCGCGATGCCGGGTCGCTGCGGCACGGTTTGGGCGCCTACGACGCCAAGCTCGCCCTGGGCCCGCTGCAGACCTACAGCACCGGCGATGACATCGTGGTCGAGGTCCTGGTGGACGCTGACGCCGATGGTGTGACGCGCGCGGTCAGCCACCGGGCCGACGACGCTGATCGCAGCGGCCCCGGCCCCCGCTACCCTTAGTCGGGTCCGCCCGGCACCCACCGGGCCCGCCGAAATCCCGACTGGAGTCAGTCATGGCCGATCGCGTCGACGCCGTCGTCAACCTGAGCAAGCGACGGGGTTTTGTGTACCCGTCGAGCGAGATCTACGGGGGTACCCGGTCGGCGTGGGACTACGGACCGCTCGGCGTGGAGTTCAAGGAGAACATCCGGCGCCAGTGGTGGCAGACCATCGTGCGGGGCCGCGATGATGTCGTCGGGCTGGACTCGTCGGTGATCCTGGCGCCCCAGGTGTGGGTGGCGTCGGGCCATGTCGACGCGTTCGTCGATCCGCTGACGGAGTGCCGCTCCTGTCACAAACGTTTCCGCTCCGACCAACTCATCGAGTCGTTCGAGGAGCGCAAGGGTCGGGCGCCGGAGGGGCTGGCCGAGATCCCCTGCCCGAACTGCGGCACGAAGGGTCAGTTCACCGAGCCACGCGACTTCAATGGCCTGCTCCGGACCTCGATCGGACCGGTCGAGGACGAAGGGTCGGTCCACTTCCTGCGGCCCGAGACGGCGCAAGGCATCTTCGTCAATTACGCCAACGTCGCCACGTCGTCCCGGATGAAGCCGCCGTTCGGCATCGCCCAGACGGGGAAGTCGTTCCGCAACGAGAT
>WBZL01001888.1_pt1 | contig 20981 bp, 18 predicted proteins | sample 5204291 | NCBI WGS metagenome assembly WBZL01 (sample SAMN12344345, study PRJNA552823) | activated sludge metagenome | biome: Activated sludge suspended growth; feature: Nitrification reactor; material: Wastewater; isolation source: activated sludge from nitrification reactor of wastewater...
TCGTAAAATAAAGTTTATTGTATGCATTAATGAATTCCTGTTTAGGTGAAACGTAATCTATTGCGACTGGATAAGGACTGTCTTTTTGGCAGGCTAACAGAAATAAGAAACAAGGAAATAGTAGAATTGTTAAGTTTTTCATGGAGTAAAATTTTATGCAAAAAAAATAAAGCCATTAAATATGCAAATTTAAAATGTTAATTTTTTTTTCAAATCATTCATTTTTTATTTTCGCTATATAAAAACAAGAGTATGATTCGACTTAAAAAGGGCGATCCCGCTCCGGATTTCTCCGCAGTCAACGAAGATGGCAAAACCGTACGCCTGTCCGATTTCCGGGGAAAAAAACTGGCCCTTTACTTCTATCCGCAGGATAATACGCCGACATGTACAAAAGAAGCCTGCAATCTTCGCGACGGCTATGCCGACCTGCGCGACAAGGGATTTGAAATCCTCGGCGTGAGCCCGGACAGTGCCAAACGCCACACCAATTTTCGTCAGAAATTCAATCTGCCGTTCTCTTTATTGGCGGATACCGACCGCAAGATCGTCAACGATTACGGGGTTTGGGGGCCAAAAAAATTCATGGGTATGAATATTGTGAGCGTACATCGCACAACGTTCATCATCGATGAAAAAGGGATCATTGAGCGCATTATTACCAATGTGGTCAGCGGAAAACACGCGCAGCAGATCCTGGAAGAGATGGAAGTTTGAAAAGAAAAGTGACTTTCCGGGGTAAAAACCATCTAAAAAGGGCTTTCATTGCGAATGAAAAGCTAATTTTGGAATCTTAAGTTAACCCTAATCTTTTCGACGATGAATTTAATGGATTTACTTCAGGGTCACTTGTCCGATGATTTTGTTGACCAATTGAGCAACCAGATCGGCGGCGCCGACCGCGAGCAGACCGAAGCTGCTGCCTCAGGCGTAATGACAACCCTGGTCAGCGCCCTTGCACGCAACGCTTCTACCAACCAGGGCGCCAGCGCCTTATCCAACGCCTTGGACCGCGACCACGACGGCAGCATCCTCAACGATGTTTTCGGCATGCTCACCGGCGGACAGGCGCAAAACTCGCGTACAACCAACGGCGAGGGGATCCTCAACCATATCCTCGGCGACCGCCAGTCGGGAGCAGTTGACATGATCAGCCGCCTGAGCGGCCTGGATCAAGGCAAAACAGGCAACCTGATGAGCCTCCTTGCCCCGGTGGTTATGGGCGCCCTCGGAAAAGCCAAACAATCCAACGGGCTGGATGCTGCCGGCATCGCTTCCCTGCTATCCGGAACCGTATCCGCACATCAGGAAAGCCCGACAATGGGCTTTATCAATAAATTCCTGGATGCCGACGGCGACGGCAGCATTATCGACGATGTCGCCAGCATCGGCATGAAACTGCTGGGCGGTTTCTTCAGCCGCAAGCGGTAAAAGCGACTTTTCGTACCCGATAAAATATACAAGGCTCTGCCGCGCATTTGCGCAGTAGAGCCTTGCTGGTTTGTTGTACGGAACCCGAAAAAATCAGGCTTGCGTCTGTTCTTTCTTTTCTTCGATGGCTTTGCGATCTGCTTCGCGCATGCCTTCTTTGATCTCGCCCTCGATCGTAGCGCGGGCGTTATTGAATTCCCGGATTCCTTTGCCCAGGCCGCGCATCAGTTCTGGAATCTTCCTGCCGCCGAAAAGCAGCAGAACGACAAAAACGATCACAACCAACTCCGCACCGCTGGGTAGAAAACCTAATAGCATTGTATTCATATCCAAAAATTTAATCTGGTTTGCAAAGATAGCCCTAATATACGAATCTTACAGGACTTTTCGACGGAATCTGCAAGACATCGACTTTTCAATCCGGCAGTTGGACCGCGAATTTCTTCTGCGGTTTAATATCAGATTTGAAATCTAAAACGAAAAACCGAGGTCAATTCTGTTATAGGCGGGGCTATTTTTTTAATCCGATCTCCCGCAGGCGTTCATCCAGGTATCCGCCGGCTGTAATCGGTTCGTATGCCAGCGGCTGGTCCGCCGTGACGCACCCTTCCAAACAGGAAAGGTCCATTTTGCTGACCGGATGCAGGAAAAAGGGAATCGATAACCTGGGCAAATGCCACGACTCCCGCGGCGGATTGACCACCCGGTGCGTTGTGGATTTGAGGTAGTTGTTGGTCAGCCGCTGCAACATATCCCCGACGTTGATCACGATCTCGTTCTCTTCGGGCGTGATGTCCATCCATTCATTGTGCTTGTTCAGCAGTTGCAGGCCGCCAGCTGAGGCGCCGACCAGGAGGGTGATCAGGTTGATGTCTTCGTGTTGTTCAGCCCGGATGGCCGAAGCCGGCTCCTGGGTGATCGGCGGGTAGAAGATGGAACGCAGAATGCTGTTACCGTAACGGATCTCTTCTTCAAAATAGTCTTCACCGATGTCCAGGTGAATGGCGATCGCCTTCAACAGCTGTCCGCCGGCCTTTTCAAAGGCTTTGTACAATTGAATGCCGGTTTTTGCGAATTCAGGCGCTTCTGCAACGCTTACATTGTCCGGGTATTCGGGCTTGAGGGGGTGGTTCGGCGGCACTTCCTGCCCGATCTGGAAAAATTCCTTCAGGTCGGCTACCTTGGATTGTTTAGCATGCTCCTTGCCGAAAGAAGTATAACCGCGCTGACCGGCAAGTCCTGCAATTTCGTATTGCCGCTTGACAGCTTCCGGCAAGGCAAAGAAATTTTTGGATTCCGTATAGAATTTGTCGATCAATTCGTCCGGAACACCGTGGTTGATTACGCCCACAAAACCGATTTCGTGGAAGGCTTTCCCGAGTTCATCAACGAAAGCGGCCCGTTCTTCAGGCGTTCCGTGGGTGAATTTCGAAAGGTCTACCACAGGGATGGTCCTTTTTTTCATAGTCTGTTTTTTATTAAAAGCAGTTTTGCTTTGGTTTACGGTTAGTTGTTCTTCCATAAAAGCATAGCGCAAAAATACGCCCCAGGCCATTATTGCGCTTACGATCAGGCCGGTTTTTCCATCTCTGAAACCGGCTTGAAAGATATAATGTTTCACAAACCGCCAAAAGGGCTTGAACAAAAAGTGAAATATCGTAATTTTTGGCGTCCTGGGCAAGTGGTCCTGCGCTGACCAGCGCCCGTAACGCTCTGTTTTTTCCAGGTAATGCGACAGGTTTTTAAAAGTAAAGTGGGTAAGCTTATGGTGTAAACGGCCTACCCGCAGCCCTTCCGTTTCGATTTCCTCGTGCACCTGTTTCCGGTTGTACCGGCAGCGATCCCTGCGGATGAGCCGGATCACCTGATCGCCCTGCCAGCCGCTGTACCGCACGCTTTTTCCCATAAAATGGTTATTTCTGCCGATCCAGAAACAATCAAAAGGAATTTTTTCCTGTTGCAGCAATTGTTTTATTTCGGCGGCAAGTTCGGCCGGAACGCGTTCATCGGCATCCAGCACCAGCACCCATTCGTTGGCAGCCTGCGGAATGGCCCAGTTCTTTTGATCGGCAGGGCCGGTATAGGTTCGCTGCAGGGTTTTGTCCGCCAGCTTTTGCGCAAGCTCGAAGGTACCGTCCTCACTGAAAGAATCCACGACGATGACTTCATCGACCCACCGCACGCTCTGAATGGCCTCCCGGATGTTGTCGGCTTCGTTCAGGGTTGTGATTATGGCGGATACCTTGTTCATGGCATCTGATCTTTATACACGTTTTTGAATCGCAATCGCTTTCTGTAAGGGAAAACGTCCACCATTTCGCCCCGGATCAGTTTTTCCTGGGTATCGATCCAGAATTTCACATTGAAGAGGTCGCCGTGTTTGGTCAGGAAGATCTCCCGGATTTCGGGCCGGCCGATCAGGAACTTGGTGAATTCCTCCGGGAAAATATCATTCGGACCAACGGAATACCAGGGGTCTCCTGAAAACTCGTCTTCGGGGTTTCTCGGCTCCGGGATGACCCGGAAATTGCAGTCGGTGAGGAAAACGATCTCGTCATAATCATAGAAAACCACGCGTTTCAGCCGGGTGACGCCGAAATTTTTCAACAGCATATCCCCCGGAAAGATATTGACGGCGGCCAGTTGTTTGATGGCTTTTCCATATTCGTTCACGATCTCTTCGGCTTCCTCCGGGTCAGCATTGTCCAGGTAGATGTTCAACGGGATCATCCGTTTTTCCACATACATATGCTTGATCTCGATGGTATTCTTCTTGACGGTGACCTTGGAGGGCGCTTCCCGGGTGAGTTCCTCGATCAGGTCCTTGGAAAAACGGCTTCGATCAAAAATATAGTTTTCAAACATATGGCTGTCGGCCATCCGACCTACCCGGTCATGGAGAGAGACCAGTTCGTACTTTTCTTTCACTTCCTGTTCCGTCACCCTTTTTGGGGGCGCAAACCGGTCCTTGATCACCTTGAACACCATGGGGTAGGACGGCAGCGTAAATACGGACATGACCATACCCTTGACGCCCGGCGCCAGAATGAATTGATCGTCGGAGTTGTCCATATGCCGGAGAAAGTCCCGGTACATCACCGTTTTGCCGTGTTTTTCAAAGCCGATGGAGTTGTACAATTCTCCGAGACTTTTACTCGGCAGAATGGTTTTCAGGAAATCCACCAGTTCGCGGGCAATATCGGTATCGACCAGGAAATACGAACGGTTGTAACTGAAAATGGAACTGACCTCATTGGCGTCCAGCAGCAAGGCGTCGGCGTAAATGCCGCGTTCGTCATGGAGGACCGGGATGACGAAAGGATAGAAGAATTCGCCGATCGCCAGCCGCCCCACAAAATAGGCGCCTTTGTTTCTGAAAAAAACGGATTTGAGCATTTCGATCCGCGCATTGGCGCCGCGGTAATACAGGGAATCCAGTTTCTTCTTCAGCGTCTCCGAGATCCGGATGATATCGCGCTCCAGGTCAATATAGGGCGCATCGAAAGAAAAGCAGGCCATCAATTGGCGGATGCTGTGTTCAAAAGGCTCAAACAGGAGAAATGTATGGTATATCGGCACCAGCGACCTGAATTCAGCGTACCCGCCGGTAGCATGTACAAACATCAGTTCCTCATCGGCGCTCAACCCTTTGTGGCTGTGGCGGAACACCGAATTGAAATAGGTCTCGGCGATATTGCGGGAGTTGAAATTGTAGATCTCATCCAGGTACATTTGCTTGATCTGGCGCCACATGTCCCGCGAGTGTTTCTGGTCGCTGAGAAAGTCCTGGAGTTTTTCGGTCGTTGCGCCTACCATTTCCCGGTACAGGGCAATCCGCTCTCTGGAGTCTGCCTGAGCGCCGCGCCAATCCCGGTTTTCGAACCGGATCCTGGCCCGTTTAGTGATGCGCTTGTACTGATGGTGATACTGGAAATAGTCGCCCAGGATCAGGTGAGCTGCATCATACGGGATCAATTTTTCGAACATGGACATAGCCTGAATTTATTGCCGATAGGAGCGATTCGGTTCTATCTTATGCAAAAAAACGGAATTTCCGGGAGAAAATCTTAACTGGCTGCGGCCGCCAAAAGGGTTTGAAAACGCATCTTCATTCATAAACCCGGTAGTTTTCGACGACGCGGCAAGGGCGCCCGGTAACCGGTGCGTCCTTGTTTTTTAACTTGCGGCATGAAATGCAGGATACGCAGTAAACCGCTCCTCAGGGGCATTGTCTGTTTGACCGCCTTGCTACCGGCCTTTCCGTGTTTTTCTCAGGCGCCGTTGCACCGGTTCGAATACCGGCACCCGGCCATGGGAACCCTGTTCCGGATTGTCTGCTATGCTCCGGATAGTCTCCTGGCCGGACGTGCTGCCCGGGCGGCTTTCATGACCGTAGATTCACTGGAAATGATCTTCAGCGATTACCGGGAGGACAGTGAACTGAGCCGGCTTTCCGCGCAATCCGGATCCGGGCGAAAGGTAAAAGTCTCGGCGCCGTTATGGGATGTGTTGCGCTTGTCCAAAACCATCAGCAGAAAAAGCGACGGGGCCTTCGATGTTACCATCGGGCCGCTCAGCCACCTCTGGCGCAGGTCTTTCCGGCAGAATGAATTTCCGGGACAGGACAATATCGATGCGGCTAAAGAACGCGTCAACTGGCGGTGGCTTCGGCTCTGCCGCAGCAACCGGGTGAAACTGAAACGAAAAAACATGCGGCTGGACCTTGGCGGAATAGCCAAAGGTTACGCACTCGACAAAGCCATGGCCCGGCTTAATCAATTCCATATTGACAGGGCGTTGGTAGACGGCGGCGGCGATTTGCTGCTTGGCCCGGCGCCACCCGGACAAACGGGTTGGGACATAGCGCAACCCGGTGGAAAAGCGCGCCTGGCCGGCCTGAGCATTGCGGTTTCGGGCGACCGCTACCGCTACCTCGATTGGGAAGGCAAGCGGTACAGCCACCTGATCGACCCCCGGACCGGCATCGGGGTCACGCACGGCCTGACGGTGAGCGTGCAGGCGCCGACCGGGGCATTGGCAGATGCATTGGCCTCCGCCTGCAGCATCCTCGGCCCCGGCCGGACCGACGGGCTGATGCAGGCATTTCCGGGCTGTTCCGTATCTTTCCGGCAGAAATAATATTTAAACAATGAAACGAAGAACCTTTATACAAAACAGCCTGATGACATCTGCCACCGTGGCCTCTGGTATCGGCGGCCTGTCTGCAGCATCACCGGCGTTTATGGGCAGCGGAACACCCTTCCGGCTTAATTATGCGCCGCACGAAAACATGTTCAAGGAAAGCGCCGGGCCGGATATCCTGGACCAGCTCCGGTTTATGGCCGACCAGGGCTTTCGATCGTTTGAAGATAACGGTATGAAAGGCCGGGATGTGGACCTGCAGAAAAAAATGGGCGACCTTATGGCGAAACTCGGCATGCAAATGGGGGTTTTTGTCGCCAACAAGATCTATTGGACCGAACCCAATCTTACCACCGGAAAAGAAGACCTCCGCGAGGAATTCCTGCAGAATATCCGGGAATCCGTAGAAGTGGCCAAACGGGTAAACGCAACCTGGATGACCGTCGTGCCCGGCTATGTCGACATGCGCCAGGACATCGGATACCAGACGGCTCACGTGACGGAAAGCCTGAAAAGGGCCGCCGAAATCCTGGAACCCCACGGACTCGTCATGGTGCTCGAACCCCTCAACTTCAGAGACCATCCCGGCCTTTTCCTGAATAAGTCGTCGCAGGCATTCGAAATCTGCAAAGCGGTCGGAAGCCCTGCCTGCAAAATTCTCTACGATATCTACCATATGCAGATCCACGAAGGCAATCTCATTCCGAATATCGAAAAATCCTGGGACGAGATCGCCTATTTCCAGATCGGCGACAACCCCGGCCGGAAAGAACCGACCACCGGGGAGATCAACTACAAGAATGTGTTCAAATTCATCCACGAACGCGGGTATGCCGGGATCATGGGTATGGAACACGGCAATTCCAGGCCCGGCAAAGACGGAGAAATGGCGGTCATCAAAGCCTACCGTGAAGTGGACAATTTTTGATCCTCATCCGGAAATGAACGGAGATCGTTCACAAATGCACAGGTTCGGCTGTCGCGGATTGACTGCTCAATCTCGTTGCTGTTCGCCGATTTCCGTAGGCTCTGCCTCCGAGATCACCAGGGGGATCTTGTCCCTTATGGCCTTTTGATCTGCGGCCGGCAGTTCGTTGTAAGGTATGGCATATTGTTGCTGAGCCCGGTCATCCCAGAGTTCGGTATACGCGGCCTTGATTTCGTTGTAAGCCAGGATATAGGTCTGGTAATGGGTTCCTCTGTCATTTTGCAGAGAGACTACCGCCTCATCGGGTTCGCGGACCGGATCCAGAATAAAGGATTTGACCCTGCTGCGCAGGTTGGAAAAATCGGATATTTGTCCTTCAACCATCAATTGGTTCAATGAATTGACCTTGATGCTCAGCACATTGTTTTCATTGATGTCAACGGGTTGCTGGGTGGGATCCCAGGGTGGAAGTTTGACGAATACGCCTTGTTCTTCTACTATTTTTGTTGTTACCAGAAAGAAGATCAGCAGCAAAAAGGCGATGTCGGCCATGGAACCGGCATTGATGGCGTTGTCAAAACGCCTGGGTTTGGAAGAATGCATAAGTTTTTGTTTTGGGGTAGTTTCGCCGACATTGATATAGATGCTGAACCCGGCTGTTTTGGCGGGAACGAAAAAATAAACAGGATTGCTCTATGCAAAACAGATTAAAACGCTGGCGCGCCCTTTGGAATCCGGACATGTACCACGGCTGGGGAAGAGACCGGCGATATTTTGAAGGCTGGTATTTCAAGATCGTCGACCCGGATCAGCGGTACGCCCTGGCCTTGATCCCGGGAATTGCATTTGACGAATCGGGCAGCAGTCACGCATTCATTCAACGGCTCGACGGCAAACAATGCACATCGGCTTATCACCATTTTCCGGCCGAAGCATTCCAACCTTCACCGGAAGGGTTTGCCCTGCAATTGGGCAACAATCGGTTTTCGGCCAGCGAAATCCAACTCGATCTCCCCGAATTGCAGGGCCGCCTCCGGTTTGACCAACTTTTCCCCTGGCCCAGCATGCTGGGGGCCCCCGGCATCATGGGGTGGTATTCCTTTGTTCCGTTCATGGAGTGTTATCACGGCGTCGTAAGCGTTGACCATGTTATCAGCGGAGAGCTGAAAGTGTATGGAGAAACAGTGGACTTCACAGGCGGCAGGGGATATACCGAAAAGGATTGGGGCCGATCTTTTCCGAGCGCCTGGATTTGGGTCCAAAGCAATCATTTTGATCAGGACGCCCCCGTCTCCCTGATGGCGTCCGTTGCCAATATTCCCTGGATCGGCAGCCACTTCATCGGCTACATTGTCGGATTTTTATTCAACGGGCGATTATACCGTTTCGCGACCTACACCGGCGCCCGGATGAAGGCCTCCCTGGGAGAAAAAACGATCCGCCTAGCCTTCAGGGACAAGCGGTATCGCCTGGAAATAACGGCGCACCAGGCCGGAACGGGGGAATTGGTTGCCCCGATTTCAGGTAAAATGGTCGGCAAAGTGAGTGAGAGCATGTTATCTGAAGCGGAAGTCCGGTTTTTTGACAACGACCGCCTGCTTTTTTCGGGAACAGGCAAAAATGCCGGATTGGAAGCAGCCGGCCAGGTTGAAGAATTGCTGACTGAAACCTGGCGCCGATAGACCGGAAGACGGCTGCCGGACAAAAATTTCAGGCAGACAGTGAACCGATCCTTTGCAGGCATAGTTTTTTATTCCAATAGCGATTTCGGTATCTTTCCGCCATCAAAACGACAGATCAACGATCATGAAAGCTTCTTTACCACTTTTGTTTGCCCTTTCCGGGGTTTTCGGCGCCATCCGGGCGGAAGGGCAAACGGCATTAAGCCTCTCTCAGGCCATCCAAACGGCGCTCCAAAACAATTACCAGATCCAGATCAGCCAGCTCGAACAGCAGCAGGCGCAGAATCTCGATGATTGGGGTGTAGCCGGGCGATATCCCAGCATCAATTTCACGCTCAATAACAACAACACTTATAGCGGTTCCAAAAACCCGGCCTCCTTTTTACGGGAGCTTTCCTCATTCGGCGCCGGATTGACACCGGGCGTTGAAGCCAATTGGATCCTGTTTGACGGCTACCGGGTCCGGTTTACCAAGCAGCAACTGGAGCAACAGGCCAGGGCAAGCGGAATATCCACCAAACTGGCGGTGGAATCTACCGTCCAGGCGGTCATCCAATCCTATTACACGGCCCTGGTACAGAAAGAACAACTGAACGTCCGGGAAGAAGCCCTGAACTTATCCCGCGACCGGGTCAGGTACCAGGAGGTCCGCCGCGAATTCGGACAGTCCGGAACTTTTGACCTGCTGCAGACCCAGGACGCTTATCTCAACGACTCTACGGCCTATATTATCCAGCTCAATACCTATCAGAACGCACTTCGCGCCCTGAACCTGACTATGGGCGTGGATGATCTTTCGGTTACCTACAACCTGTCCGATCCCCTGGTTGCAGAACCTCAGCTCTACGACATTGAGGCCTTGAAAGCCAAAATGATCGCCGGCAACCCGACCTTGCTCAGCCTGCAGGCCTTCCGCGAGCTGGCCCATACCAATACCCTTATTCAGGAAAGCGCCAGGTCCTTCACCGTCAGCGTAAGGGGCGGCGCCAATTATACTGCCAGCCAGACCATTTTCGGAACCGGCACCTTTGCCGACGGCAGCGAGCGCGACCTGGGCGGCATTCGCAACAGCAGCTATTCCGGCTTTCTGAACCTGACGGCGAGCTACAACCTGTTCGACGGCGGGGTCCGCAACCGCCAGATCCAGAATGCCAAAACGGGTGAGCTCATCGCTCAGCTCCAACTGGACGATACCAAACGGAATTATTTCCTTCAACTGGAAAACACCCTGGCTACCTACAACAGCCAGAAAGACCTGGTACTCGTTACCCGTCAACTGGTGGACAATGCGCGCCGCAACCTGGAAATTGCAGAGGAAAGGTTCAAAGGCGGTCTCGTCAATTCATTTGATTACCGGACCATCCAACTGGGGTATATCAATGCCAATCAAGCGCTCTTCAATGCTATTTACAACCTGAAAATCACGGAAACCGAACTGGTTAAAATAACCGGTGGGCTGGTCCGGTAACCCGGAGTTCATTCAGGTTGCCAGAGGATGATGCTCCGGTCGTCGCCGGCAGATATCAACAGGTTGTTGGTGCTGCTCCACAGCAGGCGGTTCACCGAATTCCGATGCCCGCCGTCCCGGATGATCTCCAGTACCTTGACCAGGGAAAACCGGTCGGCATCCCAGATTTTTATGGTTTTATCCCGGCTGGCAGTGGCAAAATACCGCCCGTCCGGCGAGAAGACCAGGTCGTTGATGGTAAACCAGTGCGCAGGGATCGTTGCGGCCTTTTTCCAGCCGTTGCGGACATCCCAGACCGCCAATTGGGCGTCCCGGCTGCCGCTGAGCAGGTATCGGCCGTCGGGGCTGTACCGCAAGGCAAATACCGAACTTTCGTGTGCGTTGGGGATGTGGCGGACCAGATTCATGCTTTGCTCATCCAGAATGAAAATCCCGTTGTCGCTTGCGCCTGCGCATAACTGTCCGGTAGCCGGATTGTAGTCCAGGCACCGAATGCTCTTCGGGCTCAGGTAAAGGGTATCCACCGCTTTTTCCAACCCCGTATCCCAACGGGTGACGGCGCCTTCCCCGCCCGCCGAATAAAGGTGATCACCCACCGGAACAAGATCGAAGACGCCTTTGCGGTGATGAGCGACATTGCGGGCGCCGGTATTGCTTGTAAGGTCGATCCAGTGGATGCCGCCGTCCATATTGCCGGCGACGATGCGATGCTCTGACAGCGAAGCCAGTGAAAATACCCGGGAATCTACCCTGGCCACCAGCTTGCCGACTTCCGGATCGGCGAACATCCACCGGACGATCCACCCGTCTCCGGCAGCAGAAAGGAACGACCTTCCGCCCGGCTCTTCCGCCAGCGCAAAGATCGCTCCTTCATGGCCCGTAAGCTGGGCGGTTTTTTGGATCGCATAGCTCATGTACATTGGATTTCACCCGTCAAAAGAGGCCGTTTAAGTGCCGATATCTCCTCTTTTGGCGGCCTTTTTGAGTTTCTTGTTGGCGGTGATCGCCACTTCAACCCTGCGGTTTTCCTGCCGGCCGGCTGCGGTGGCATTATCTGCAACAGGTTGATTTTCCCCATAACCTACGGTCGTGAACCGGTTGAAAACCACGCCTCGCTGGATCAGATAACCGGAAACCGATTTGGCGCGGTTTTCTGAAAGCGTCTGGTTGTGATCCTCCGTCCCGGTATTGTCCGTATGCCCCTCGATCAGGATATCGGTATCCTCATATTTGGCCAGGATATCGGAGAGTTGATTCAGGTTGGATCGGGTATTCTGGTTGAGCTGGTAGGAGTCGACCCCGAATAACAGGCCGGAGTCGAAAGTGATGAGGATCCCTTCGCCGACGCGTTCAACCTGTGCGCCTTTCATATCCTTGCGGATTTCTTCGGCTTGTTTATCCATATAACGGCCGATCAGGACCCCTGCCGTGCCGCCCACCGCAGCGCCGATGATCACACCGACCACCGTATTCCCCGCTTTTTTGCCGATCACACCGCCGATCACGCCGCCGGCAGCCCCTCCGATGACGCCGCCTTTGACCGCCCGGCTGGTCTTGCACGCCGGCATCAGGGTCAGGCAGACCAGTAACATCGCCCAATAGGATTTTTTTGTCTTCATCCTTCCGATAGTTAAAATGTTAAGTAATTGGAGATATGATTGCGTGTAAATTTACGGATATTGCAGTACAAATAATTCTTTCCAACGCATAAACCGGATGAAAATTCAACGGCTTTCAACAGGGCTTTTCTCTGCTTTTCTATTCTTTACGTGTGCGCTGCTCGGCCAGGACAAGACTTTACATCCCCGTGGGCTGATAACCGCCGCCATCCCGCAATTGGTTTTGCCGGAAATAAATACCGACTCATTGCGTACGGTTTCGATATCACAACGTAAATCAGGCGCCCCCCTGACTTTCGCCAGGGCATTCGATGTAGATGTATCGCCAGGCGAACAGGGCATTTGGCAAACGAATGCGAAAGGGATGTCCATCTGGCAACTGTGCATTGTATCCAAAGGCGCTTTCTCCCTGAACCTGGGATTTGACGAATTTGAATTGCCTGCCGGAGCGGCGTTGTTTCTCTACGACCCCGCAATGCGGGAAATTCAGGGGCCCGTGTTGCCGGCAGATAACGAATACCACGATCAATACTGGTCGCCCGTGTTGCCCGGCGATGAATTGGTGCTGGAATTGCAGGCGCCGGCCGATCAGCGCAACCGGGTGAGGTTGCACCTATCAAAGGTAAATCATGACTTCATGGGGTTTCACCAGGCATTATCCGGCAGCTGCAACCTGGATGTCGTGTGCGGCGCGGAAAATGGTTGGGGAATTGTCGAGCCGTACCGGGATATCATCCGGTCGGTCGGCGCCTACAGCCTCAACGGCACCATCATTTGCACCGGGTTCCTGGTGAACAACGCCCGTCAGGATTGCCGGCCCTATTTCATGTCGGCCAACCATTGCGGGATCACATCGGGGAATGCGCCCACGATGGTGGTTTATTGGAACTACCAGAACAACCAATGCCGACAGCCCAATACTCCGGCAAGCGGCCAGCCGGGTAACGGCAGTCTCGCCACCTTCAATTCAGGCGCTATATTCAGGGCCGCTTATGCCCCCTCCGATTTTGCATTGGTGGAGCTCGATGATCCGGTCAACCCGGAGGCAAACGCCTATTTTGCCGGGTGGAATGCAGCGGAACAAACCCCGGCCGATACGCTGATCTGCGTCCATCATCCCAACAATCAGGAAAAGCGGATCAGTTTTTCGTTTACTGACGCGTTTCCCACCGACTGGGGGAATGACCAGCCCAATCCGGCCGGCACCCATATGATCGTACCCCATTGGAATGTAGGTACCACCGAAGGCGGTTCTTCCGGGTCGCCGCTGTTTGATAAAAACGGACTGGCTGTCGGTCAACTCCATGGCGGTTTTGCCGCCTGCGGGAACCAGGGGTTCGATTATTTCGGCCGGCTCTATTCATCCTGGGCAGGAGGGAATACGCCCGCGAATTCGCTTCGCAGCTGGCTGGATCCCGATTTTACCCAGATCACCCAACTGGCCGGCCGGTCACAGGGTCTTTGCGGCGCCTTTGTCACCCTGACCCCGTCAGGGCAGGCGCTTTGCCACGGCGATACGCTGGACGTTGATGTCGAACTGGGCGCCGCATTCGGTGATAATACCCTGATCACGCTGACCGGGCTTCCATCCGGGGCCGCTGCGCAAATGCCGGCCGGGCCGTTCTCCGGAGGATCTCATTTCAGCATCCGGATTTCCGGAAACAGCGACCTGCTTTCAGGGGAATACCAGCTGAACCTTCATGCAGCCGACGGCGTACAGGAAGCGACGGGTGTTTTTAACCTGCAGTTTGCACAACAACCGCCAGTGCCGCCCCAATTGATCTCTCCGGCCCCGGATCAATCAGGCGTGAATATTTTTGCCTACCTTGACTGGACCCGCTCACCGGGAGCCGGGGGGTACGATGTGCAGGTAGCTGCCGATGAACTGTTCGGTCAGTTGGTCTTTTCAACGGAAGGCAGTCAGGATACCCTGTCCGGACCGATCCAGCTTTCCCCCGCAACCCAGTATTTCTGGCGGGTAAGGGCGAATAACGCCTGCGGAGTGGGCGCCTGGTCCGCCGGTCGGTCATTCACTACGGGCAACTACGCTTGTTCGGGCCTTCCGGCTGTCGATACGCCGGTCGGAATAGATGCCGGAAGCGGCAACGTGGTGGCCGAATCCCGGATTCCTGTCGAGGCCTCCGGCACAGTGGCTGAAATCTCCATTAAAGGCCTGGACATCGAACATTCCTGGATCGGGGATTTAAGCGCCGAACTGATCTCTCCCCAGGGAACCGTTTTGCCTTTATTCGACCGGCCCGGTTTCCCCGGGAACGAATACGGATGCGACGGTGTCGATATGCTGGTCGGCCTGAACGACAACGGCCTGGATGCCTCACTTTTGGAAAGCGCATGCGACGGAGCTATCCCAGCCATATCCGGTGTTTTTCAACCGCTTGCTCCGTTCTCGATCCTGACGGGAGAACCGGCTGCCGGAGATTGGGTCCTTCGGGTAAAAGACCACGTTGAAGACGACGGCGGGCATATTCGCAACTGGACCCTGATGCTCTGCACAACCCCATCCGGGCCAGATAAAACCGGACAGATTCCGGCGGTCAGAACCGTGCTTTATCCCAATCCTGTAACGGAAAGGTTGTACATCCGGGGAATCGGTCTTTCCGGTAAAGACCGCTTGATCCTGGTGAGGGATGCTCTGGGGCGTGAACTGGACCGGATGACCCTGCCGCCCGGCAAATCGGACGCCTCATTGAATACAACCGACTGGCTGCCCGGTATCTATTGGGTCAGCATCCGGAGCGGCACGGGGTCGGAAATCTATAAAGTGATGAAATTCTAGGCGCGCTTTTCAAAAACCGAAACGCAGAAACCGGCGTCAAAGCGCCAAAATTGAATGCAGACAGCGTGTTATCGGGGCAAAACAGGACCAGGGTACCAATAAAATCCTTTAATTTGCTTTTAAAATAATACAATTGCCTAAAGGATGCGGTCACTATCACCAACCTTCATTTTTTTTCTTCTTTTATCCGGCGTTTTTACGGCATCAGGCCAGGCTGCTCCGCCGGAGAAAACCAACATTTCCATCCCCGGTTCGGATCAATCCTTTGAGATGGTCTTCCTCAAAGGGGGAGTGCTGACCATATCGGAAGGCGACCGTAAAGGCGAGGTCCGGTTATCGCCGTTCTGGATCGGTACCCGGGAGGTTACGCACGATGAATACCGCCTTTTTCAATTTCGTGTCAATGATACGGACGAAAGCGGCTGGAAAGAAGGGCAATTTGCCGCCGATGCCGTTGCCCGGCCTACTCCGCCTTATCTCGATCTGACCTACGGCATGGGTACCCGCGGCGGCTTTCCCGAGGTGAATATGACCCAGCAAGCCGCTTTGCGCTATTGCCAATGGTTGTACCAGAAAACCGGCATCTTTTTCCGCTTGCCAACCGAGGCGGAATGGGAGTTTGCCTGCCGGGCCGGGGGCGACGGACAGGTTGACCCCATCGGAGATGTTGCCTGGTATTACGACAATGGCGAGGAAAGGTACCATGTGGTGGGCCAAAAAAAGCCCAACGAGTGGGGCCTTTACGATATGCTCGGCAATGTAGCCGAATGGACCCTCGACCAATATAAACCGGATTATCTGGACGCGGCGGGACCGGATGCCGAAAACCCCTGGATAAAACCGGAAGGCAAACACGCGCGTACCGTCAAAGGCGGTTCCTATGACACCTTCGCGGCGGATTGCAATTGCAGCGCCCGGGTGAAATCCTCCGCCAAGTGGCAGGCCAGGGACCCTCAGATACCCAAAAGCATCTGGTGGAATGTGGATGCGCCTTTCGTCGGGTTCCGGCTCGTAAGGCCGGCCGCCCAACCCGCTCCGGCGGAAGTGGAAGCCTTTTTCAAGGAAGCAATCAAAGATTAATAAAAACCGAGAACGATGAAAAAACGGAATACCAACAAAATGGACAGAAGGTCCTTCGTGAAACAATCAGGCCTGGCCGCAGGTGGTCTGATGCTTGCACCGTCCATCCTGAGCGCGAAAGCGCATATCGACGGCAGCGATGTGATCCGGATAGGCCTGATCGGTTGCGGCGGCCGGGGTACGGGCGCTGCTGTTCAGGCATTGTCGACCGAGCAAAATGTAAAACTTGTCGCGATGGGCGACGCTTTCCGCTTCCGGCTGGACGGCAGCTACAAGCAAATCCAGACCGAGCTGGGAAATAACGATATCGATATGTCGCGGCTGGAGGTACCCGAAGAACACAAGTTCGTGGGCTTTGAAGCGTACCAGAAAGTCATACCGCTTTGCGATGTGGTGATCCTGGCGACACCGCCGGGTTTCAGGCCCATCCATTTTGAAGCGGCCATCCAGGCGGGTAAACACGTTTTCATGGAAAAACCCGTTGCTGTTGACGCGCCGGGCGTCCGCCAGGTGTTGAAGGCGGCTGAAATGGCAAAACAGAAGAAACTCAACGTGGTGGTCGGGCTTCAGCGCCATTATCAGAAAGTCTACCAGAATTGGGTGGAAATGCTGCATAACGGGGTTATCGGCGACATCACCACTTCCTATGTTTATTGGAACAGCGAAGGGGTTTGGGTACGCGAACGCCAGGAAGGCATGACGGAAATGGAGTACCAGGTGCACAACTGGTATTATTTCAACTGGCTTTGCGGGGATCACATCACCGAACAGCATATCCATAACCTGGACGTCGGCAACTGGGTCAAGCAAAGTTATCCCGTAAAGGCATTCGGCATGGGCGGCCGCCGCATGCGGACCGGCAAGGAACACGGCGAAATATTCGACCACCATGCGGTCGAGTTCGAATACGCCGACGGCAGCCGGATGATGAGCCAATGCATGCACTGGAACGGCTGCAGGGTACAAGTGACGGAAGGCTTTCAGGGGACCAACGGTTCGGCGCCGAGACCGGGCGTTATCCTCACCCGGTCGGGGTATAATATCCTGGACTATGATGACCGCAAGGATGCCAACCCCTATCAGGTTGAACACGATGTCCTCTTTGCCGCCATTGCCAAAGGCGAGTACAAGTTTGCAGACGCGGAAAACGGCGCGAAAAGTACGATGACCTCTATCCTCGGCCGGATGGCTACCTACAGCGGTCAGATCGTCAGCTGGGACGATGCCATCAAATCTGATTTAAGCCTTGCGCCCAAAAAATACGATTGGAACGCCGAACCGCCGATAAAACCCGGCAAAGACGGCTATTACCCGGTAGCTGTTCCCGGCGTGACCAGGGTGTTGTAGGAATAACGCGGATTCATCGCTTTTTTTCCCACTTCCAGGCAGTCTCCATGATCTGGCCGATTGTCCGGGAGGGGCGCCAACCGAGCCGTTTTTCCGAGCGGGCCTTATTGGCGTAAACCGCGATTACATCCCCGGGCCGGCGAGGGCCTATGCGGTAGTTCAGCTTTTGTCCGGTAGCGCTTTCAAAGGCGTGTATCGCTTCAAGCACCGTTACGCCCTGGCCGGTTCCCAGGTTGAATACCTCATAATTGGAAGACTGGCGGCTCTCCAGCAGGTACTGGAGTGCTTTTGTATGGGCATTGGCGAGGTCCATCACATGAATGAAATCCCGAACGCAACTGCCGTCGCGGGTCGGATAATCATCGCCGAAAACCACCATTTCCGGCCTTTTTCCGATGGCGGTTTCCGTTATGACCGGGACCAGGTTCGTGGCCGGATTGGAGGGCGCCTCCCCGATCAATGCACTTTCGTGGGCGCCGGCGGGGTTGAAATACCGGAGTACGATGCTGTTACTCGCCGGGTGGACCTTCGAAAAATCCAGAATGATCTGCTCCCCCATTTGTTTGGTGCGGGCATAGGGCGATTCGGCTTCCTGCAGCGGCGTATCTTCCGTGACGGGCAGTTCGTCGGCATTCCCGTAAACGGAGCAGGAGGAGGAGAAAATGAGGTGCGGCGTCCCGAAGTCGGCCATGCATTCCAGGATATTGATCAGGCTGTTGAGGTTGTTCCGGAAATAGCGCAGCGGCTGATCAACGGATTCGCCGACCAGTTTGAGCGCCGCAAAATGGATGACGCCGGCTATGTCGGGGTGTTCTTCAAAAATCCTTCGCGCAGCGACGGGATCGCAGAGGTCGATGGGGTAGTTTTGCACATCGACACCGGTGATGCTGCGTACGCCCGCCATCGCCGAACCGTCCGCATTGCTGAGGTTGTCCGCTGAGATAACTGAAAAACCATGGTCGATCAGGTCGACAATGGTATGGCTGCCGATATAACCGCAACCGCCGGTAACAAGCACTTTTTTCATCGTAAGGATTTGACTGCAAAACTAACAAAGCATTCCATGAACAGGAAACCGGCTCTGGAGCCTGGGCACTTTTACCACTGGAATCGCCGCAGCGGCGATTCTGCTGTTGCTGTATACTAAACCCCGGCTACGACACTTCGTAAATGTCTTCCAGATTGCGGCCCAACCCGTCGTAATCCAGGCCGTACCCGACCACAAATTTCTGAGGTATATCAAATCCCCGGAAATCTACCCGGATCTGATACTCCATGGCTTCCGGTTTGACCAGCAAGGCCGCTATGGCCACCGAAGCCGGTTTCAACGCCTGTAGTTCGGGCAGGAAACGGTGCATCGTCAGGCCGGAATCGATAATATCTTCCACCAGCACGACGTGCCGGCCTGCTAGATCAGCCTCAAGACCGATGCGGGTAACGACATCACCGGTGGATGCCGTACCCGAGTAGGACGATAACTTGATGAAACTGAGCTCGCATTCAAAAGGGCATGCGCGGAGCAAATCGGCAGCGAAAACAAAAGCGCCGTTGAGCACGCCCAGAAAAACAGGCTTTTTATCGGCGTAAACCGCATTCAATTCATGCCCCATGGCCTCTACCCGTTTCCGGATATCTGCCGCGCTGAGGTAGGGCCTGAAGTAAAGATCGTGAATTTTTATGCTATCCATCATCGGTCCAAACCATATTTATCCAACAGGTAAACCAGCGCTGTCATGGAAGCTGCGCCAAGCTCAAGTTCCCGTTTGTTAACGGCTTCAAGCCGGTCTGTTTCCGTGTGGTGGTAGTCGAAATAACGCTGGGAATCGGGATAAAATCCGATCAACAGCCCCTTTTGGGATTTCAGCGGACCAATGTCCGCACCCGAGCCGCCTTTGGACAATGAGAGGCCGTAGGGCTCCAGCAAGGGCTGCCAGGTGTATACTTTTTTGAATTTTTCAGCAAACACCGATTCGTCGGCATCGAATGTAAAACCGCGCGGGGTGAATCCGCCGCGGTCGGATTCAATGGCCGCCATATGGAATTCGCCCTTTTCGTTGGCCGCTGCACCGTAGGCCCGCCCGCCGGCAAGGCCGTTCTCTTCATTCATGAACAGGACGCAGCGAATCGTTCGTTTGGGTTTATACCCCAGGCGCATCAAGGTTTGGAGCACGGCCATGGATTGAACGCATCCGGCCCCGTCATCATGAGCGCCTTCCCCGGTTTCCCAGGAATCGAGGTGACCGCCGATGACAATGATCTGCTCCGGGTGTTCACTTCCTTTGATCTCTCCGATCACGTTGAAGGAGGGTTTGGGGTCGAACGAGTTGCAGTTGGTTTCCATAAACACCCTGACCGGTCCGTCCGCCAGCAGGTCGCTCAGTTTTTCGGCGTCCCGGGTGCTGACCGCCATGGCCGGGATTTTGGGAAAATCGGGGCTGTAACCCAGGCTGCCGGTATGGGGGTGGTCGTCGATTTCAGTGGTCATCGACCGGACAAGGGCGCCGACCGCCCCGTATTTGGCCGCGCGCGACGGCCCGGAGCCCCGCTGGTCGACAGCTCCGCCATATGCGCTGAATGTATTGATCTCCTTCGGATTCATCGGACGGTTGAAAAAGACGATCTTGCCCGAAACGCCTTCTTCGCCCAGGCGGTCCACTTCGTCGAGGCTTTGCACCTCCACCACTTCGGCTACCAGGCCGCCTTCCGGCGTCGGTACGCTGTTGCCGAGGGTAGTCGTCCTCAGGTCAAAGCTTCCGAGCTTGAAAGAGCTGACAACCCGCACCCGCTCCTTGTCGCCCCGCACCCAATGCGGAACCGTACAAGGTTGTTTCCAGACCGCATCCAGCCCCAGGGTGTCCAGCATCTGGCCGGTATATTCAACGGCAGCCGAAGCCTGGGGTGAACCGGCCAGTCTGCCGCCGATCTTTTTGCAAAGAAACGCCAGCCAGTCGTAAGCCGAACAATCGGTGAGCGTCTGGTCATAGATTTTTCGAATAAACAAAGCATCGTCTTCCATGGATTGCTGGGCATCCGATTTCACCGGTAATGCCATCCATAAGACAGCTGCAATTGCCGCCAAACCAGCCTTGTAAGACACTTTTGACCACCTTGAAATGCGGTGAGCCCAAAAATTTGTAAATTTTTTTTCATTCATAACCCTGAACAAGCTTTAAAAAGACCCAAAATTACAATCAATTGGCAATTTTATTTTTTTTGAAATCACAGGATATGGTTCTGTGATTTCAAAATAAGCCGTATTTTATTCCGAAACAGAATTGCGATTTTTTCCGGATGAGCTCCTTTTGATACACCTGGATCAGAAAAAATGCAAAAAACCTCACTTTTTTCTGCTTCAAGTTGCACAAGTTTGGAACTTTTTTAATAATTTTGTAATTGTAAATTTTACAATAAGCCACAAAGGGCGCTTCAACAGCACCTTTGTTTCAAGCTGATAAAGAGAATTTGGTTTTATTTGGTTAGGGCTGAG
>WBZL01001889.1_pt1 | contig 20959 bp, 14 predicted proteins | sample 5204291 | NCBI WGS metagenome assembly WBZL01 (sample SAMN12344345, study PRJNA552823) | activated sludge metagenome | biome: Activated sludge suspended growth; feature: Nitrification reactor; material: Wastewater; isolation source: activated sludge from nitrification reactor of wastewater...
AAAAACCCTATTCTCGGAATCCAGTAAAAGGACCGTCGTCCGGTTCGGCTGGAAAGAAACAATTTGGCATTTCCTTAGCTTTCCCCTCGAAATGGTGTACCATTTCTTACCGTGGTCCCTGATGATCATTTACTTTTTTCATCGCAATGTTTATTCCTGGATCAGAAAGGACCCTTTTATCTTTTTCAACCTGATCGCGTTTCTCGCCAATATTCTCGTTTACTGGACATCTCCCGAGGTTTATCCGAGGTATCTGCTGATGTTGGCCCCGCTAATTTTTTCATCGTTCATCTATCTTCACCAAATCCACGAATCGCAGAAAAGCTGGCAATTTCAATTGCTTGATAAACTGTTTCTCTGCATTGCTTTTCTGCTACCGGTTGTCAGTTTGCTCCCGGTTTTTCTGGAGCGAACCCGGTCGGTCCCATTTCTGGGCTTAAAGACAGGTGTCCTGTTCATTGGTTTTTCCGTTTTGGCCTACTTGTACCTCCGGATGAAAACAGAGCGCATAGCCCTTGTTGTCGCAATGCTGGTGGTTGGCCGGATCGCTTTTGACTGGTTTGTATTGCCCGACAGGAACAGGGAAGATTTCGGGGACCAATGCAGGCAAACATCCATTGATGCAGGGAAGCGGTTCGCTGATTACCCATTCTATGTCTACGACCAAACAGCCATGCAGCCCACCAATTCATTCTATCTGACTCAAAGCAGGGGCAAAATCATTCCCAGAATATCTGAACAAAAATTGCCGGAAGGATACTATATTGTCAATCCGGACCAATATCCGGCATTTCCGATGGAGAAGGCAGGAGAAATCAAGGTGCGACACGGCCGCCTTACCTTTGACATTGGAAAATTGATCTCTACATCCGAATAATATGCAACCGACATTATCCGTAGTCGTCACCGTTTATAATGAAGAAGAAAATATCAAGCCGCTGGTTGAAAGGATAAATAATGCATTGCAGGGCCTGGATTTCGAATTGATCTATGTGGACGACGGTTCAACAGACGGGACCATCCGCGAATTGAAAAAGCTGAAAAATCCGCGGCTCAAAGTCCTGGAACTGATGAAAAACTATGGCCAGAGCCTCGCATTGATGGCGGGTATCGATGCCGCCGAAGGAGAATACATTGCTACTATGGACGGTGATTTGCAGAATGACCCGTCGGATATCCCCGAAATGCTGAAGTTGTTGAAAGAAGAGGATTGGGATATGGTTGCCGGTGAGCGCGTAAACCGCAGGGATGGGTTTATTTTGAGGAAGATCCCCAGTAAAATTGCCAATTATATTATCCGCAATGCATCCGGGGTAAAGCTGCGAGATTATGGTTGCGCATTAAAAGTATTCAAAGCTGACATAGCTAAAAACCTGGGGTTGTACGGCGAATTGCATCGCTTCATCCCTGTGCTGGCTGTTCTGGAAGGTGCAAAGATCTCGCAAATGCCGGTGAAACACCACGCCCGGCAGTTTGGTCAATCAAAATACGGCTTGAACAGGACGGTCAAAGTAGTCAGCGATCTCATTCTGATGCTGTTTTTCAAACGCTATATGCAACGCCCTATGCACCTGTTCGGCAATACCGGAGTGGTCTTGTTCATTGCGGGCATGCTGATCAATTTTTATCTGCTGGTGCTCAAAGTGCTGGGGCATGATATATGGGGCCGGCCTTTGCTGCTTTTGGGCGTAATGCTGGTACTTGCCGGCGTACAATTCATAACGATCGGTATTGTGGTGGAAATTCAAATGCGGACCTATTTCGAATCCCAGCAAAAACGGCCCTATAAAGTGAGAAATATCTTTTAGGCGATTAGCTTATTTTTTGATAAACCTGCTGCCATGCCGAAATCCGTTACCTTCAACCGCGGCTTGTCCAGTGTTTTGTTCTGGTCCGTCATTTCAGCGGCATTTATCGGTCCGGGCACTGTCACTACCGCATCGAATGCCGGGGCAACCTTCGGTCTTGACCTGCTTTGGGCGTTGGTATTTTCCATTTTTGCAACGATCATTCTGCAAGAAGCAGCGGCCAGGGTCACCATTGCATCCGGCATGAACCTGGGTGAAATTCTGGCGCGCAGATACGAAAGAAACAGCCGCTGGGTGAGGTGGATTTTATTCGGAACCATCGTTTTCGGCTGTGCGGCCTACCAGGCGGGCAATATACTGGGCGCAATTTCAGGATTGGGTTTGTTCAGCGAAATTCCCAGGCAATGGCTGACATTGGTATTGTGTCTGCTGGCTGCCGTGTTGTTGTGGTGGGGCAATACCGCCTGGATCACGCGAATTCTGGGGGCGGCGGTCGCATTAATGGGCATCGCTTTTATCTGGTCGGCTTTTTCCGGCAACCTCGGTTTCGGCGCCTGGCTCGAGGGGATGAGGCCCCGGGTCAATAACGGCAATGCATTGCTGGTGATCGGCCTGATCGGCACTACGATTGTACCGTACAATCTCTTCCTGGCTTCCGGCATCAGCAAAGGTCAGCGCATACAGGAAATGAGATGGGGGGTGGTTATTGCCATCATAATCGGCGGTATCATTTCTGCAGCGATCATGGCGGTCGGTACGCAGGTCAACGGTCCTTTCAGTTTCACGGCGCTATCCCAGGCAATGGAATTAAAAATGGGGGCATCGGGTACTGTTCTATTTGGATTCGGCTTGTTCGCGGCGGGGTTGAGTTCGGCGATAACCAGTCCGTTTGCAGCAGCCATAACGGGTCAAAGCCTCCTGGGTTCCGGCCGGGGAGCATGGTCTTCCAAGGGAAAATACTTTCGCCTGACCTGGGCGGGTGTAATCTCAGCCGGCCTGATTTTGGGTACACTAGACGTCAAACCCGTACCTGCAATAATTCTCGCCCAGGCCGTCAATGGCGTATTATTGCCGGTAGTTGCCGTGTTTCTTACGCTGGCTGTCAATGACCGGCAATTAATTCCAAGGGAATTTCTCAATACCACCCTGGTAAATGCCCTGACCTTGCTGATAGTCCTGATCGCCTCTTTTCTGGGGCTCAACAACCTTTGGCGCGCTGTCGTACAGGTGATCCCACGGTGGAATGCACATCCCAATTGGGGCTGGATGACCGCAGGCGCGGGCAGTTTGATCATCCTGTTCTGGCTCGGCCGGCAGATCTTTAAGCAATAATTTGCGGGACGGTTATTCTAGCTCTTTGTAATTTAGCCCGATATTCAATAAAGCATTTCTTATGTCGGATAAAAATTTGATGCACCGTTTGAAAACTTACAGCGGGCTTGCTTTCTTTTTTCTTTTGTTCTGGGCCGGACAATTCCCGAAGGAACCCGTATTTGATCCATCCGCCGAAATGCCCGGCGAACGGGAATGGGTAGATTCCGTTTACAAATCCATGAACGAGCAGGAGCGGCTGGGACAGCTCTTTATGATCCGCGCCCATTCGGATAAAGGTCCGGACCATATTGCCCTGGTAGAAAAGCAAATCAAAAAATACCATGTGGGCGGTCTGTGTTTTTTCCAGGGCACTCCGGAGAAACAGATTGAGCTTATCAATAAATATCAATCCATATCCAAACTGCCCCTGATGATCGCGATGGATGCAGAATGGGGATTGGGCATGCGCATGAAAGCAACCACCATCAGCTTTCCGCGCCAACTGACATTGGGCGCTATCCAGGACGAGCAATTGATCTATAAAATGGGAAAAGAAATCGCCCGGGAATTGCTGCGTGTTGGTGTCCAGGTCAATTTTGCGCCTGTTGCTGATATCAATAATAACCCCGACAATCCCGTTATCCATACCCGCTCATTCGGTGAGGATCGGCTCAATGTGGTATCCAAAAGTTACCAATACATGAAGGGGATGCAGGACAACGGGGTCATGGCCTGCGCCAAGCATTTTCCCGGGCACGGGGATACCGACGTAGACAGCCACCTTGACCTGCCGGTGATCAAGCACTCCTGGGAACGGCTGGACAGCATCGAACTGTATCCGTTCAAAGCCTTATTTGACCGGCATATCGGCAGTGTCATGATCGCACACCTCCAGGTACCCGCACTCGATGACCGCCCCGATCGCCCCACAACGCTTTCGAATGCCACTGTTTCACGACTCTTGCGCGATGCGCTGCATTATGACGGGATTGCATTTACCGATGCCCTGGAAATGAAAGGCGTCACCAAACATTTTGCAGACGGGGAAGTTGAAGCCGAGGCGCTCGTAGCCGGCAATGACGTCCTAACCCTGCCCGGTGATATGGATAAAGCTTTCGCCGAAATCAACCGGTACCTGAAGGACGGGCGCCTGACCTGGGATGAAATTGAAACCCACGTTAAAAGGATCCTCCACGCCAAATACCGCCTTGGGTTGACCAAATTCAAATCTATTCCAACCGCAGGCGTACTGAAGGACCTCAATCAGCCCGCCGCATTAGCGATCAAACAGGAATTATTCGAAAACGCGATGACGCTGGTTCGAAACCAGGATCAGCTGATCCCGTTCAGGTCATTGGATACCTTGAGCCTGGCTTCATTAAGCATCGGGGCCGATGAGCAGACTCCGTTCCAGCGCCGGCTTTCATCGTATGTCAAAATGCCTCATTTCCAGACCGGCAAGCGTATTTCATCAGCCGAAGAGACAGCCATGATCGGCAAACTTGCAAGCTATGACGCTGTCATCATCAGCCTGCACAATATGAGCGCGAGCTCCGCCGGCGACTTTGGCATCAGCGAGGATTCGAGGCGCTTGATCAAAAACCTGTCCGCACGAACCAAAGTAGTAGTGGTTTCTTTTGGAACCCCCTATGCACTCAAATTTTTTGATGAGAATGCCTGGATCCTGCAAGCCTACGAAGAAGATCCTCTTGCCCAGGATGTAGCGGCCCAGGCCTTGTTCGGCGCATTCAGCATTCAGGGCAGGTTACCGGTTACCGCTTCGCCTTTAAGCCGGTTCAATACCGGTATCATGACAAGGGAGATCGGCAGGCTGGGCTACGCGCTTCCCGAACAGGTCGGACTAAGCTCCGATGCACTGTCCATGATGGAATCCCTGATGAAAACTACGGTCGACAGCGGCGCTGCACCTGGGGGCGTGGTATTATTGGCCAAAGACGGTAAAATCGTATACAACAAAGCGTTCGGTTTCCATACCTATGAAAAAAAAGTACCGACCGAAACGGACGATATCTTTGATCTGGCATCCATCACCAAAATTGCAGCGACTACGATCTCTGTTATGCGATTAACCGACAAAGGGCTGTTCATTATGGAAGATACGCTGGGCAAATACCTGCCGGAATTGAAAAACTCAAACAAGGCCGGTTTGGTCATCAAAGACGTTATGGCGCACCGGGCTGGTTTACGGGACTGGATTCCGTTCTTCGAGCAAACAACCGTTGGCCCGGCTGATGATCCGAAACCGTCAGACGTTTATTATCACCCCAAACCGGAAGGCAATTTCACTTTGCCGGTCACGGAAAAATTATTCCTGCGCAAGGATTTCGCCGACTCGATCTGGCAACAGATCATCGATTCGGAAGTGAGCGCCAACAAACAGTACAAATACAGTGACCTCGGGTTTTATATGTTGGGCAGGATCGTAGGCCGGCAAAGCGGCCAACCTATTGAATCATTCGTCCAGTCCGATTTTTACAAACCGCTCGGGTTGCAAACGGCCACTTACCGTCCGTGGGAAAAATTTGACGTCAATAAAATTGTACCGACTGAAGAAGAAGCTTACTGGCGCCGTCAACGCATACAGGGCTATGTACATGACATGGGAGCAGCCATGCTGAACGGTGTCAGCGGGCACGCCGGTTTGTTTGCCGATGCCCAGGATCTGGCGATCATTATGCAGATGCTGCTGCAGCGCGGATATTACGGCGGAGAACAGTACATTCACCCGGAAACCATTGCCGCTTTTGCTACGAGGTATCCCGGAGAGACCCGGCGGGGCATCGGGTTTGATATGTTGCAACAGGATAAAAAGCACGCACCGAATTTTTCGCCTTCCGCTTCGGAGTGGGCATTCGGCCACCAGGGGTTCACCGGTACGGTTACCTGTGTTGATCCGGCGTACAATATGGTTTTCGTTTTTCTTACGAACAGGACTTACCCGTCGATGAAAAACACCAAGATGAACAAGATGGATATTCGGGTAAAGATGCAGGATATAGCGTACAAAGCCTTGATGAAAGAGGAAAGCGTACGTTAGTTCCCTTTAGACAACCGGGCCAACCCTTCTTTGGCCAGTTCATACTCCGGCGCCAACCGCAATGCCTGCTGATAATCCTTTATTGCGTCATCCGGCTTGCCCAGGTGTTCTTCGGCGTACCCCCGGAAAAAATACGCCCTGATATGCAACGGATCAACCTTAATGGTCAGGTCGAATAACTTGTAAGCCTGCTGTAATGAATCCATTTCCAAGTAGAGGAGTCCGGAGTTAAAATACCCTTCTTCGTATTGCGGATCGGCAATATTGATTTTCCTGTACAGATCAATCGCGCCTTTAAAATCGCCCTGATCCGCCAGGAAACTGGCTTTGGCGTGGAGTGCGGTCGGGTTATCCGGTGCAATTTTAATGGCATTATCAAAAAACTGCCCTGCAAGATTGCCCTTGATCCTGGCATGCAACTGGCCCAGGTTGATCCAGGCGTCCACCATTTCAGGTTCAATCTCAACCGCATTCTGAAAACTGTTGATGGCTCTGGTCGTGTCGCCGGTTTCTTTCAGCACCATGCCGAGCATGAAATACCCGTCGGCATTTTGAGGATCCAGTTCCAGGACGTGGTTTATGGTCTTAAGCGATTGCTCGTACTGTTTCAGAATGAGTTGAAACTCGCTCAGTTTCAGTAAGGTTGGAATCCGGTCCGGGTAGAGTGCGGCAGCCCGTTCCATGGTCTTGAGCGCCAGCCGGGATTTGAAATAATCCATATAAACATCAGCCAGCATGTGGTGGTAATCCACATTGGTTGAATCGAGGGTAAGCGCCGCTGACAGGTCCTGGATGGCTTCATCATAGCCTTCATTGTCATAGAACAACCTGGCCCGCTGCGCGTAAAGATCTGCGTTTTCCGGATCGGAGCCGATCGCTTTGGTCAGGTTATCGATTGCGGAGTTGCCCGTCGCACCATTGACGGTTTCCTGCTGATTGTCTGCTTTTTCGTTCTTACAGGATGGCAAAATGCTTATAGCCAGGCAACACAGCACTAAACCGGTCCCCAACCAAACACGGTTAACTTTCATTTTATTCAGGTTCAAAACCAAGGATGATGTTGAAGTCCCCGAGATTGCTCAACGAGCGCACCCCTGATTTGTCAAAGCCGATACCGTAGTCAAAACCAAGCGTACCAAACATCGGCAGGAATACCCGCAAACCAAAACCAACCGAGCGCTTGAGATCAAACGGATTGAAATCTCCCACAGTCCTCCAGGCATTACCGCCTTGAGCAAAGACAAGCGCGTAGATGGTAGAGCTTGGATTGAGCGAGAACGGATAGCGCAATTCGAGGGTAAACTTGTCAAAAACCGGCGTAGCAATATCCGTTGCCTGCCCCCTTGGGTCTCTGTTGGCTTCCAGGTCGCTGACTTCGTATCCCCTTAAAGAGATGATGTCCACGCCGGCAAAACCAAACTGTTGGTTGTTTATGCCGTCGCCCCCCAGCTGGAAGCGTTCGAAGGGAGAAGTGCCGATCTTCGTGTTGTAGCTGCCCAGCAAGCCCATTTTAGCCTGTGCTTTGAGCACCAGTTTGCCCACAACGGTGGTATACCATTCAGCGTCAAACCGCCATTTGTGGTATTCAAGCCAGCGGAATCGTTCCGACGCGGGCAATTCGCTGTAGTCCTTGTCTTTGTTGAACAGGGAATAGGGCGGCGTAAACTGCACGGAGAGTTCGAACTTGGAACCGTCTTTGGGGAAAATCGGGTCGTTTACCGTTGAACGGGTGATGGTTTGGCGAAGGCTGAAGTTGTTGTAGTTGCCTTGTGATACCACGCTCCCGTCATCTGTTCGGAACAGGCCGCTGATCCAGTTGTTGAGTGCCAGGGTCTGGATGTTCACCGCTGTTGAAGTGATGAAGTTGTCATCGGGCCAGCGCAAGCGGGTGCCAAGGCTCAACGAACCCTGAATGATGTTGAACTGCTGGCGGGAAGATGTTCCCCGGGTGCCGAATGCAAACTGGTTGTAGAATCCGGCAACGGTAAACGAGGTCGGTTTTTTACCGCCCAACCAGGGTTCGGTAAACGACACATTATAGGACTGGTAAAAATCGCCGTTGGTTTGAGCGCGCAGGGAAAGGCGTTGTCCATCCCCTTGGGGCAGCGGGTGCCAGGCTTCTTTGTTGAAAATATTCCGAAGGGAGAAGTTGTTGAAAGAAACGCCGAGGGTACCGATCACGCGCCGGTTACCGCCCCAACCCGCAGAGAGTTCCAACTGGTCGGAGGGTTTTTCTTCCACCTTATATTCAATATCCACGGTTCCCCGCTGGGGGTTGACGGGTGTATTGATCCCCAGGCTTTCCGGGTTGAAATAGCCGAGGTTGACGATTTGCCGCTGGGAGCGGATGATATCCGTACGGCTGAATTTTTCACCCGGCAGCGTGCGCAGTTCCCGGCGAATAACGTGTTCGTGTGTCCGGTCGTTACCGGCGATCACCACCTTGTCAATTGTAGCCTGGGGGCCTTCATAGATCCGGATCTCGAGGTCGATAGAATCCTCTGCAATGGCCACTTCAATCGGGTCGACCTGGAAAAAGAGGTATCCGTTATCCAGGTATTGGGTACTGACATCCCTGCCGTCCTGGCTGAAGCGGAGGCGGGTATTCAGCAATTCCTGATTGTACACGTCGCCTTTTGAAATGCCGAGGATATTTTGAAGGGTAGGGGTATCATAAATGGAATTGCCTTTCCAGGTAATATTCCGGAAGTAATACCGGTCGCCCTCTTCCATATTGATGGCGATCATCAGTTCGCCGTCCTCATTCCGCCAGATGCTGTCGCTCAAAATCCGGGCATCCCGGAAGCCGATCTTGTTGTAATAGTCAATGACCTTTTTCTTGTCTTCGGTGTACTCTTTTCTGAGGAATTTGGAAGAAGCGAAAAGCCGGCGTTTGGGTTTGGTTTTGCTCAATTGCTTGCGCAATTTTTTGTCTTTGACATTTTCGTTGTTATTGAAAACGATGTCTTTGATCTTTACGCGCTTGCCTTTGTAGATATCAAAAACCAGGGCGACCGAATTCAGGCGGGAAGTGTCTGGAATTTCCTCCACCTTCACTGTTGCATCCAGAAAGCCTTTATTTTTATAGTATTTTTCAATGGCTTCCTTGGCATTTACCTTGATGTTTTCGGTGACGATACCGCCTTTGACCAGGTGTTTGTTTACTTCATCGTTGAGGTCGTCATGGGCGGATTTCTTAACGCCGTTGAAGGAATGCTTCGACAACCGGGGTCGTTCCTTAACGACCAGTTCGAGGAATATCACGTCCCCGATGGTCTTTTCTTTCAGGATCTGGACATCTGTAAACAGCCGCAGTTTCCACAAGGCTTTGATCGCGCGCTGGATATCCGGACCGGGTACCCTGATCTTATCGCCAACTTTCAAACCGGATACACCGATGACCGCATTGTCATCGCTGAATTGAGCGCCGGTTACCTTGATCCCTCCGATTTCGAATTCTTTGGGATCCTCATACGAGAACAGTTTTACCGTATCGGCAGCTGTTTGAGCGTATGCACGATTGGAGGCGAAGGCGATAAACGCTGTTAAAAGGGCGATTGTAGTAAAAAAATTAAGTCTCACTTTTTCTCTTTTTAATTTGGACCTCTTCCAGGCGAAGCATCCGGAGTGTTCAATTCCAGGTTAAAAAGACCAATTTCGACTGCAAAAAGGTTGTATGTTCAGACGGGCTTATCTGCTATTACCTGTTCGCTGATCTGTCCGAACCGGCGCTCACGGCGCTGATAGTCAATAATAGCTTCGTAAAGGTGTTGTTTCCGGAATTCTGGCCAGAAAACCGGTGAAAAAAAGAGCTCTGCATAGGCGATTTGCCAAAGCAGAAAATTGCTGATCCGGTATTCGCCGCTGGTCCTGATCAATAATTCAGGGTCCGGCATTCCGGCGGTACTCAGTTCATTTGCAAAAGCTGTTTCATCGATCTCACCGGGCAGGATGACCTTATCGGCGGCTTTTTCCGCCAGTTTACCGGCGGCCTGAACGATATCCCATTTGGCACTGTAATTCAACGCCAGCACGAGGGTCATCCGGGTATTGCCGGCCGTATTCTTTATGCCGTCGAGCAATGCCTTATAGGTTTTTTCAGGCAATTTTTCGATCTGGCCGATTGCTTTCAGCCGGATATTATTTTTGGACAAGGTGTTGATTTCCTTGTGCAGCGTCTCAACCAGCAAATGCATCAGGGCGCCTACCTCTGTTTGCGGGCGCTTCCAGTTTTCGGTGGAGAAAGCATAAAGGGTAAGGTATTCTATTCCGAGTTCTGCCGCCGCTTCCGTGGTTTCACGAACGGCTTTAACCCCATTACGATGGCCAAAAACACGCGGTTTCCCGTGTTGTTTGGCCCATCTCCCGTTACCGTCCATTATAACGGCAATATGGCGAGGCAGCTTTTCCTGATCAATCTGCGATTTTAAATCCATCATTAAGCCCTGCACGAGGCCTGCCCGATAGAAGGGATAACAGGCCTGATTTTCAGAAAATTCGGGCAAAGTTAACCTTTTTTCAACTTCCCGCGGGCAATAAAAATGTCATTCTTCTCTAATAATCGCGGGAATGCGTTTTGCCCGCATGGCAGGAGGGAGGCTTGCGAGGAAACCGATGACGAGCACGGTCAGCATAACCACCGCAAAATCAAATCCGCGCATGCTGATGGGGTAGGCGTCAACCGCAGCATTCCCGGGCACTCCGATCAGACCGAAGTCCTTCTGCAATATATAAACGGTCGCTGCCAGTATAAACCCGATGAATACGCCCAGAAACGACAACAACAGGCCTTCATACAAAAAGATGTTCCGGACCATGTTGTTGTTACTGCCCATGGACTTCAGGATCGCAATATCCCATTGCTTTTCCAGGACGATCATCCAAAGTGCACCGACAAGATTGAACGCAACCAGCAACATCATCAGGCCCGCGATTGCATAGCTCAGCCATTTTTCCAGTTTCATCAGTTTGAAAAAGGATTCCTCCTGTTCAAACCGGTTCTGAACCCGGAACCCTTCTCCCATTACCGATTGGATGGCCCGAAAGGTAGATGGGATATTGTAGCCGGGTTCGAGTTTGATTTCCAGGGCGCTGGCTGCGTCGGGCAAACCGAGCAACTTGCGGGTGAAACCCAGGTCGGCGAGCACGTATTCCTGGTCAAAATCCTGCTGAATGGCGAATGTGCCGGCCGGATAAAGGGACTGTACCATAAATTGCTGATCAAACGGCCCTACTTCCTTGCGTTTGGGCATATAAACGCTGATGCTAGAAAACATATCTTCAATATCAACCGCCAGTTTGTTGCGCATGCCGGCGCCCAGAACGGCAAAATACCTGGGCGCCTGCCCAAGTTGGAACTTGCCCTCCCTCAGTGTAGAGTCCAGATCAGTGACCCTGGCAAAGTTCTCATCGACACCTTTAATGATGCCGAAAGTCTGGTTATCCTTGTATTCAAATACCGCCACCTCTTCGAGCGTAACGGAAATCACCTGTATTCCTGGCATCTCCTCCAGTTTGAGCAGGAGGGTATCGTCCGCTATGAAGGTCTTTCCTTCTTTCGGCGTGACCTTGACTTCGGGGTTGAAATGGCTGTACATGCCGACGATGAGGTCCTCAAAACCGTTGAAGACCGACAGGACCAGCAGCAATGCCGCCGTACCGATGGAGATGCCCAATACCGCAATACCGGTAATGATACTGATGGCGTTGGTGGAACGCCGGGCAAACAAATATCGACGGGCTATGCGGAGCGGTAAATTCATGTCCTGGCAAAAATAGAGCTTAATCTTATAAAAGATGCGAAAGGATCGCCCCTTAAAAACGGTTTTATCAATTATTTTATATGAATATCTTGACTTTAGGCCGGATTCTCCCTATATTTGCACCACATTTTAGAAACCGCCTAAAGAGGGAACCTGAAAAGTTCCCTCTTTTTATTATATGTTATCAGATTTTTGACTTGTGGTTGAAGAAAAGATCGTTGACCTACTGGATGCCAAATTTTCAGAACCGTCGTTTTCCGACTGTTTTTTAATTGACCTCCAATTGCACGCCAACCGGAAACTTGAAATATTCATTGACAGCGACAGCGGCGTTACGTTTGAGAAATGCCAGCAGATCAGTCGCTACCTCGAAAGTTACCTGGATACGGAAGGATGGTTGGGAGATGATTACACGCTGGAAGTGTCTTCTCCGGGTGCGAGCCGGCCGTTGAAATTCCTGCGGCAATATCCCAAACACCTGGGCAGAACCCTGGAAATTTCTCTTGCAGACGGAGAAGTAAAAAAAGGCGTACTGAAAGCTGTTTCAGCCGAGGTTGTCAGTCTGGAAGAAGAACAAACGGTCAAAGACGGGAAGAAAAAGAAAAAAATCGTGCTGCTGCATGAAATCCCTTTTGATCAAATCAAACAATCAATTATAAAGGTTTCATTTTAAATCCTTAAGACTTATGATGAATCTGGTAGAAACCTTTTCCGAGTTCAAAAACATCAAAAATATAGATCGCCCGACAATGGTTCGGGTCCTGGAGGATGTTTTCAGAACACTTATCCGTAAGAAGTACGGATCGGATGAAAATTTTGACGTCATCGTCAATACTACCAAAGGCGACCTTGAACTGTGGCGCGTCCGGGAAATTGTCCCGGATGGAGAGGTAACCGATGACAGAAGCCAGATATCGATTTCCGAAGCTTTGGCTATTGATGAAGACTATGAAATCGGCGAGGAATGCTACGAGCAGCTTCACCTGGAGGATTTCGGCCGCCGCGCCATCATGGCTGCCCGGCAAACCCTGATCTCCAGAATCATGGAGCTTGAAAAAGACGAAATCTACCGGAAATATTCCGACCGGATCGGTGAAATCGTCTACGGCGAAGTGCATCAGGCGCTGCGCAGGGAATATTTCATCATTGACGACGCTACCGGAAACGAATTGGTATTGCCTAAGCACGAAACCATCAAAGGCGATAATTTCAGGAAAGGGGACATGGTTCGCGCCGTGATCAAAGATGTCGAAATGCGGAACAATAACCCCGTCGTCATCGCATCCCGGACAGACAATATTTTCCTCGAAAAACTACTGGAACAGGAAGTACCCGAAATTGAAGACGGCCTGATTTCCATCCGGAAAATCGAGCGCATCCCTGGTGAACGGGCCAAAGTCGCCGTAGAATCCTATGACGACCGGATCGACCCGGTCGGCGCTTGTGTGGGCATGAAAGGCTCCAGGATCCACGGAATTGTCCGGGAATTGAACAATGAGAACATTGACATTATTAATTATACCAACAACGTCAGTCTGTATATCCAGCGGGCTTTGACTCCTGCCAAGGTCACGACCATTGATCTGGACATGGATAAAATGCGGGCAGATGTTTACCTCGAACCAGACCAGGTTTCCCTGGCCATCGGTAAGAGCGGGTCAAACATCAAACTGGCCAGCCGGCTTACCGGGTTCGAGATCGACGTCTACAGAAATGTTGATGAAATTGAAATCGACGATGTCGATCTGGATGAATTCAAAGATGAAATCGACGAATGGGTAATCGAGGCGCTTAAAAATATCGGTTGCGATACAGCCAAAAGCGTCCTGAACCTGAGCAAGGAAGAACTCCTGCGCAGGACCGACCTCGAGGAGGAAACCATTACCTATATCATGGACGTTCTCGCTGCTGAATTCGAAGAGTAAGTTAACGTCAGAAACAAGCCGGCTAATCAAAATCAAATTCGGTGGCAGGTTTTCCGGCTTGTTTTTTAATATTATCTTTGTCTTGGCGTTTAAAAACGCGAGCGGAACAAAAAATTTTTAATGGAGCAACGATTAATAAAAATTGCTAAAGAACTCAATGTAGGAACCGGCACCATTGTTGAGCACCTCAGCAAAAAGGGTTTCGACATTGAAAATAAACCTACTGCCAAGGTAACGGACGAGATGTACGCCGAGTTGCTGAAGGAGTTCCAGAAATCCATTGCGATCAAGGAACAAGCCGACCAACTCGTCATTGGTACCCGTCCTATGGCAGTCAAAAAAGACCCCCCCCCCACTCCTGTTTTCAAAGAACCTGCGCCCAAGACAACCGCTGCTCCTCCTGCTGAAGAAAAGAAACCGGAAACCCAGGAACGCCCCCAGATCCGCTTGAAGATCGTCGACAAAATTGACCTCGGAAGCAAACTGAAGCCGACCAAGGAAGACAAACCGGAATCCGCACCGGAGCCGGAAGTCCAGGAAAAACCGGAAACGCCGGCACCTCCAAAACCTCAGGAGGAAAAAGAACCTGTCACATCCAAGGAACCCGTCGTCGCTGAAACGCCGGAACAAAAACAGGAACCGCGGGAGGCCAAACCGGCCGAACCGGAAAAAGAAAAAGAAAAACCGGCCGCACAAACTGAAACGCCGGAAAAACCGGAAGAAATCCCTGCACCTAAAAAAGAAGAAGCTGCACCTGTGCAAAAAGCAGACATCCAGGCAGCCCAACCTGAATCCTCCGGTTCAGATATTATCCGGGCTGAAGCACCTGAACTCAGAGGACTGAAAATTCTTGGCAAGATCGACACCGACAAGCTCAAGAAAACTAAAAAGGTCAAAAAGAAAAAAGAGAAGGAAAAAGAAAAAGTCAAACCCAAGGAAACAGCTCCTGATGCAGGTGCTTCCGCGGATAAGAATAAACCGAAATCCGGCCAGGCTGACGCCAATAAGGACGATGCCGACAAGAAAAAACGCCGGCGCAAGCGCAAAAAAGTTGTTGCGTCTCCCAATGAGGCCTCTCAAAATAAAGGTACCGACACCAGGAAGAAACCTGGCACCGGAGGACGCAAGGAAAATCAGGCGCCTGAGGTTTCGGATAAAGAAATCCAGGAACAGATCCGGGCTACCATGGCCAGGTTGTCGGGCGGCGGTAAAAAGAAACGCCAGAAACTGCGCCGCGATAACCGCGAGCGCATGCGGGAACGCCAGGAAATGATGGACATGGAGTCCCAGTCCGATAAATTCCAGGTTACAGAATTTATCTCGGTACAGGAACTCGCCAACCTCATGGATGTAGGCGTTTCGGATGTGATCATGACCTGTATGAATCTGGGGGTTATCGTTTCGATCAACCAGCGCCTGGATGCTGAAATTATCGAACTGGTGGCCAGCGAGTTCGGGCACGAAGTCGAATTCATCAGCGCGGAAGAGCAGATCGGCCTGGAAGAAGAAGAAATCGAGGACGATGCCGAAGACCTGGAACCGCGCGCTCCCATCGTGACCGTAATGGGTCACGTCGATCACGGTAAAACGTCATTACTCGACTATATCCGGAGCGCTAAAGTTGTAGAAGGTGAAGCCGGGGGTATTACTCAGCACATCGGCGCGTATGAAGTTTCACTGGAAGGCGGGCGGAAAATCACCTTCCTGGATACGCCGGGCCACGAAGCCTTTACCGCTATGCGGGCCCGCGGCGCCAAGGTAACGGACATTGCCATTATCATTGTCGCCGCCGACGACAGCATCATGCCCCAGACGAAAGAAGCCATAAGCCACGCTGAGGCGGCAGGCGTTCCCATCGTTTTTGCCATCAACAAAATCGATAAACCAGGCGCTAATCCGGAAAAGATCAAGAAAGACCTCGCTTCCATGAATTATCTCGTGGAAGAATGGGGCGGCAAATACCAGTCGCAGGATGTATCGGCCAAAACCGGCCAGGGCATCGAAGAACTGCTGGAAAAAGTATTGCTTGAAGCGGAACTGCTCGAACTGAAGGCCAACCCGCAACGGCGCGCTATCGGTACCATTCTGGAAGCATCGCTGGAAAAAGGCCGCGGTTATGCCGCCAAGATCCTTGTCCAGACCGGTACATTGAGTATCGGCGATCCGATGGTTGTCGGCGAATATGCCGGCCGGGTCAAGGCTATGTTCAACGAACGCAACAAACGCGTGGACGAAGCCGGCCCTTCAACACCGGTACTGGTCCTTGGCCTCGATGGCGCTCCGCAAGCCGGTGAAAGCCTCAAGGTTACCGAAACCGAACAGGAGGCCCGCCAGATTGCCAGCAAACGGGCTCAGATCATCCGCGAACAATCTACAAGAGCCACCAAACGGATCAGCCTTGACGAAATCGGCCGACGCCTGGCATTGGGCAACTTCAAGGAGTTGAACCTGATCGTAAAAGGCGACGTGGACGGTTCGGTAGAAGCCCTTTCGGACTCCCTCATCAAGCTGAGCCAGGAAACCGTTCAGGTAAATGTCATCCACAAGGCTGTCGGCCAGATCGTCGAATCCGACGTCCTGCTGGCTTCCGCTTCCGATGCCATTATCGTAGGCTTCCAGGTTCGCCCCTCCTCCGGCGCCAGAAAACTGGCTGAACGGGAAGGCGTTGAGATCAAGACCTATTCCATCATCTACGAAGCCATTGAAGAGATCAAGCTGGCCATTGAAGGTTTGCTCGAACCGACCAAAGAAGAAAAGATCGTCGGCCAGGCAATCGTCAGGGAAGTCTTCAAAATCAGCAAGGTCGGTACCGTTGCCGGATGTTACCTGGACGAAGGCAAGCTGACCCGAAACACCCATATCCGCATTGTCAGAGACGGTATCGTCATTTTCCCCACCAGGGAAGGCGCAACAGGCGAGATCTCCTCACTCAAGCGGTTCAAAGAAGATGTTCGGGAAGTCAAATCAGGCCTCGAATGCGGTATCACGATCAAAAACTTCAACGACATTAAGGTAGGCGACGTGATCGAAGGCTTCGAAATCATGGAGATCAAGCAGAAGTTGAACTAAAATCCTGTACCGGTACAGGATTTTAGTTCATTTCAATTTGGCGTTTCCGGCGTGCCGTTCCCGGTCCCTGTTCGTTTTCTTTTCCAGATTTTTATTCAGGGCATCTTCCATGTCTATCCCGGCCTGATTGGCCAGACATAAAAGTACAAACAGCACATCGGCCATTTCATCAGCCAGATCGGTTTTAGCCGAGCGCTCCTGCTCAACAGTTTTAAAGGATTGTTCGCCGTAAATGCGGGCCATCAGCCGGGCAACCTCCCCCACCTCTTCCATTAAAATCGCCGTATTGGTCAGTTCGCTGTAATACCGGATGCCGATGGTCTTGATCCATTGATCGATTGTTGTTTGAGCTCCTTTTAGGGTCATACTGATTACTCTTTTTGCTTGGTATCTATGATAATGGTGACGGGGCCGTCATTGAGCAGTTCCACTTTCATATCAGCGCCAAACTCACCGGTTTGAATGGATTTGCCGGATTCGAGGCCGAGCGCCGCTACAAACTGCCGGTATAAAGGGATGGCAATATCCGGCTTGGATGCTTTTAGATAAGATGGCCTGTTTCCCTTTTTTGTACTGGCATGAAGGGTAAACTGACTGACGACCAGAATATCGCCGCCGGCTTCCTGAACGGATTTGTTCATAACCCCATCCTCGTCATTAAAGATCCGAAGATTGACAATCTTACGGCTCAACCATTCCAGATCCTCCCGGGTATCCGCATCCTCAATACCGACCAGTATCAATAATCCCGGGCCTATCCGGGATTTTACAGCTCCGTCAATGGTAACCGAAGCGTGGCTAACGCGCTGAATAACTGCCCTCATATCAAACGTTAATAATCCGAAACAAGATAGGAAATCCTTAAAACAAGGTAGGGGTATCTCCGATGCGTTGGTGCAGATCAGGGGAATTGTTTTTTACCGAATTGACCTTGGAGCTGACTTTGTACATGTCCAGAATGCCGTTTTCCGGCGTATGAAGCATCGGAAGGACCTCATCCAGGGAAAGATCGGAAAGCCATTTCTGCTGATCGGAGATCCGGTCGAAAATCACTGGCATGCGGTTGTGGATACCAGTCATTTCCTGGTTCGGCGGGCAGGTTATGATGGAAAAACTCCTGATGGCGTAATCGCCCTTGTACCAGACATCCCAGATGCCGGCCATCAGCATCAGGTCTCCATTCCGAAGCAGAATGCGATAAGGGACCTTTTCTCCACCCTGCTGTTTCCATTCATAAAAACTGTCTGCCAGTACGAGGCATCTGTTTTTCCGGATCGGGACGCGAAAGGATGGTTTCGTTTCGATTCCTTCGCTTCTCGCATTGATCAACTGGCCGATATTTTTTCCATCGTTCGACCAGCTGGGTATCAGCCCCCAGGTCAGGTATTGCAAGGCCCTGGGTTTCTCATTGGTAATGACATAGGCGTGCTGGGTCGGGGCTATGTTAAAATTGATCCGTAAATTGGCGCCCGTTTCAAAATCCAGTCCAAGTTGATGTTGTATCTTTTCCTGGGAAGCGACGAAAGAAAACCGACCACACATACTTTTCTGTTTTGAATATCGATGCTATATGTTTTCCCGGGTTTTACACATTTTCCACATTACCCGGGAAGGGCCCGGCCCTAAACGGCAGGACCAATTTTTTTATCCACGTCCCCTTAAAGGGCCTAACCGTAAGCAGTTAAAAACCAATGAACTACTGACTTCAGTTTTCCACAACTGCAAAGTGGAAAGATAGGAAAAAACTCTACTATTTTCCACAAAACCCAACATAGTCCCGGTTATCCACAGGAAAAATCCCCTCAAAAAAGAGAAGTCGTGGATATTTGAAATCCAAATTGACACAAGTGTGTAAAAAATTAACACAAGCTTCAAAAAAAGTTTTTCTGTGGATTAATAATTGAGGACTTGTTGATAAGTTCGCATTCAATTGAAAAAGAAGCACTCTGCATCTTAAAACCCTGTTGATAACGCCTTACATTATCTTAATAATGAATTAACACCTGCTTAACCTTATTAAGTTGTCCACATATTAACACCCCTGATGATGGAGAGCTTTTTTTTAATTAAAATAATATTATCAATAATCATCATATAAAAGAGCGGCGCCGGATAGAATTTATCCGCTTGCTTTTTTGACTAAAAAAACATATACCGATGGAAAGCCTGATCATGGACCGAAAATCGTATGGCGCCGGGATTAAAATCTGGCTGTTTGCGGGCGTATTCATGCTCTTTGTCCAGATCATCATTGGAGGTGTAACGCGGTTAACCGGCTCGGGCTTGTCCATCACAAAATGGGAGATCATCACCGGCTCCATTCCGCCGTTGAATGCAGCCCAGTGGAATGAGGCATTTGATCTCTACAAGGAAACGCCGCAGTACCACAAGATCAATAAAGGGATGAGCCTACAGGAATTCAAGTTCATCTACTTTTGGGAATATTTTCACCGGGTATGGGCCCGCACCATGGGGTTTGTTTTCATCATTCCGTTCTTTTACTTTCTGTACAAACGAAAAATTGACCACGAATTGATGACGCGGCTCGGAATAGTCGTGCTTCTGGCGATGTTGGCCGCTTCATTCGGCTGGATCATGGTGGCGAGCGGGTTGGTCAACCGACCCTGGGTGAATGCCTATAAACTTACGCTTCACCTGGGCATTGCGTTGTCGGTTTACGGATACCTTTTCTGGACTGCCCTGCATGTCTGGTATCCCGAAAAAACGGTTATCCACAGCCGATCGTTGAAAAACAGGATGAACTGGGTTTTTGGTCTGCTTGCGGCCCAATTGTTATTGGGCGGTTTGATGTCGGGCATGAAAGCCGGCATTCTTTTTCCAACATGGCCGGATATGAACGGAACCTTCATTCCGGACGTGATCCTTTCAGGCCGCGAATGGACGCTTGACAGCTTCAAAACCTATGACGCCACGCCATTCATGCCCGCGCTCATTCAGTTTCTGCACAGAGGCGTAGCTTATGTACTGACATTCCTGATATTATGGTTTTTATGGTCGGTTTTGAGCATGCAGTCGAATGCTTCCCTGAAAAGAGGCGCCGTCATTATGGCGGGGGCGCTGGCGTTGCAGGTGTTGCTGGGGATTCTGACTGTAATTAACTGCAGGGGACTGGTGCCCGTGAGTCTGGGGGTTTTTCACCAGGCCGGAGCTGTGTTGCTTTTCACCGCGGTACTGAATGTCTTATACCAACTGAAGGCGGAATAGTTTGTTTTTTGTGGAAAACCGTGTGGAAAAATCGGAAAAAGCCGGGTTTTTCCACAAAGTGCTATCTTTCAGCGACATTAAATATTAATTGACCAGTCACGCTTTTTTATGCGGATCTTATTTCTGGACCGGGACGGTACACTCATCAGGGAGCCGGAAGACTATCAGGTGGATGCTTTTGAGAAAATCGAATTCTACCCGAAAGTTTTTCAATTCCTGGGCAGAATTGCCCGGGAAACGGATTTTGCGCTCGTCATGGTAACCAACCAGGACGGTTTGGGGACGGCTGCTCATCCGGAAGACCGGTTCTGGCCGCCGCACGATTTTGTGATGAAGGCTTTTGCCAACGAAGGAATCCACTTTAAAGAGGTTTTGATCGATCGGACCTATCCGCATGAGCATGCTCCGACCCGTAAGCCGGCTACAGGGTTACTGACCCATTATCTGAACGGTGATTTTGACCTGGCAGGTTCATGGGTGATCGGCGACCGGCTGACGGATATGGCGTTGGCCAGAAATCTGGGGTGCCGGGGGATCTGGTTGAATAACGAACCTGAACTTGGAGCAGCGGAGGTGAGCCAAGGCGCGGATGGTTTATCCGATGTGATCCAATTGATCACTACCGATTGGGAGGAAGTTTACAAGTTCTTGAAAATACCGGACAGGAAGGCGGAGCTGCGCCGTAAAACCAGGGAGACGGATGTATTTATACGGCTTAACCTTGATGGTACCGGTCAATCCGATATCCGCACCGGGCTGGGCTTTTTTGATCATATGCTGGACCAGCTGGCAAAACAC
>WBZL01001890.1_pt1 | contig 20946 bp, 18 predicted proteins | sample 5204291 | NCBI WGS metagenome assembly WBZL01 (sample SAMN12344345, study PRJNA552823) | activated sludge metagenome | biome: Activated sludge suspended growth; feature: Nitrification reactor; material: Wastewater; isolation source: activated sludge from nitrification reactor of wastewater...
AAACCGCACCCTGACCAATTTGTACAATGGGCTGGTTTATTACCGCGAGACGGTGAAGGGGGGCAAGCCGTTTGACCGCGCCGAGTTTGACAAGGAAACGCGCAAATCCGTCTCCCGCGCCGCCATCGAGGAGCTGGACGACATCCACACCGCGCTGGATGTGGCGGTGCTGGATGCCTACGGCTGGCCCCACACCCTAAGCGACGAGCAAATTCTGGAGCGGCTGCTGGCGTTGAATCTGGCGCGGGCGAGAGGATAATGGGACGCAGATTTTCCTGATTTTCCTGATCAAAAAAATCAGTTAAATCAGGAAAATCTGCGTCCTATCCATTTATAAAAGATGAGCTATACCAAGCAAATTGTTTATTGTTACCTGTTTACCGTTTTCTGTCTGACGGGGTGTGTGCTGGGGGTGGAAACGGCCGTTTCTCCCCCAACATCAGCGTCAACATCACGCACCACCGCCACCATTCCCCCCGGCGACCGCGCCACGGTGGATTTTGTCATTGACGGCGACACCGTGGACGTGCTGCTTGACGGCGACAGCTACCGCGTACGCTACATTGGCGTGGACACGCCGGAGCGGGATGAGCCGTTTTACAGTGAGGCCACGGCGGCCAACCGGGCGTTGGTGGATGGGGCGGAGGTGATTTTGGTGCGGGATGTGTCGGAGACGGATCAATACGGCCGTTTACTCCGTTATGTCTACTTGCCCGACGGCACCTTTGTCAACGCCGAACTCGTTGCCCAGGGGTACGCCCGCGTCGTCACCTTTCCCCCCGACGTAGCGCAGGTGGATTATTTTTCTGAGCTGCAAGCGGCGGCGCGGGAGCAGGGGGTTGGGTTGTGGGGGCAGTCGGAACTGTCGGCCGGCGCGGTGTGTGACTGCAGTGGCAACCATTACAACTGCGCTGACTTTGACAGCCAGGATGAAGCCCAGGCGTGTTTTGATTACTGTTTGGTGGAAGTGGGGGAAGATGTCCATCATCTGGACGGGGGCGGGGATGGCCTTGTGTGTGAATCGCTGCCGTAAGGAATTTTTGGACACGGACGAACACGGAAGGACACGGAAAATAAGTCACTCCGTGTCCTTCCGTGTCCAAATTTTCAGGCAATGATGGTTTTCATCCAGGGGGCGGTGTTGTGGAAGTTAACAACGGCCGTTCCTGGCGGTACCAATTCATCACAAGCAGCCCGCAGTTCCTCACTCAGCGATAGCTCCAGCACCGGCAGCAGCAGCTCTAGCTGCGCCAGCGTGCGCGGTCCTAGCAGCGGCGCGGTAATTCCCGGCTGGTCTTTGCACCACAGCACCGCCAACTGTGCCGGATGCAGCCCGTGGTCTTGTGCCAGCTTGCTAAACGCCAGCCCCACCTCAATCCCGCGTGCCGTCACCCGCTCCGTATAAATTTTGGCTGAAATGACGGCGCGGGAATTGGTTGGTAGGGCGTTGATGTCGGTGTAGCGGCCGGCCAGCACCCCCATCCCCATTGGCGACCACGGCAGCAGCGCCAAATCGTGCTTTTGCGCCAACGGCACCCGCTCATTCTCAATCCGCCGATCCAGCAAATTGTACGGCGGCTGCTCCGAGACAAAGCGGGCATACCCCTTTAGCTCGCTCACCATCAGCGCCTCCATAATCCCCCACGCCGGAAACGTCGAGCAGCCGATATAGCGCACCTTTCCCTGCCGCACCAGGTCGGTCAACGCGCTCAGGCTCTCCTCGATGGGGATGTCGGGCGAGGGGCGATGAAGCTGGTACAGGTCAATATAATCCGTTTGCAGCCGCCGCAGCGACTCCTCACAGGCGCGGAGCAAATGCAGCCGCGAGTTCCCCCGATCGTTGGGGCCAGGGCCGGTGGGGTAATGGGCTTTGGTGGCGAGAAGGACATCGTGACGACGGCCGTTTTTGCGCACACTCTCCCCAATAATCCGTTCACTCTCCCCGGCGTTATAGCTGTTGCTGCTGTCCAGCAGGTTAATTCCGGCCTCAATCGCCCGGTTGATGATCATCTCCGACTCAGCGGCCGGGGTAGGGTTGCCAAAGTTGGCCGTCCCCAAACAAAGCGGCGACACCTTGACCCCGCTGCGTCCTAATGTGCGATACTGCATAAAATCCTCCTACTGCCAATCAAACAGGCTTTTGGCCGCGAAAATGGTGCGGGCAATGCTCGCCACTTTCCAGCACAATGAGCATCGCTTGCCACAGCGCAATTTGCTCTTCAACTGCCTCATGCCCCATCACCGCCGCAAACCGAGGGCGATCCGCCCCCTGCATTCGCGCCAACTCTTGCCGCGCCACTCCCAAATACCAGCGGTTGCGGTTATTGAGCGTGACGTTGACAAAACCAGCCTCGGCCAGGGCGCGGCGGTAGCGGGTGGGCGACGCCATGCCAAAATCGAGGTCCTCGCGGCGAATGTAGTCGGCCATTTCCGGTGACGGCCGGCCGTCATGGGCAATCAGCCAGTCAGAGGCTACAAACCAGCCGCCGGGAGCCAGCAGCCGGAAGGCATCGTGCGCCAAACTTTCCTTGTCGGGAATGTGGACAATCGAATCCTTGCTAAACACGATGTCGAGCGAACCATCGGGCAAGGGGATGGGGCCGGGTGTGACTTGGAGAATGTCTATACGGCCGGCTAGCCCGGCGGCTGCCACCCGCTGCCGTGCCGTAGTACAAACCGGCTCCTCCACATCAATGCCAATCACGTGGGCAGCGTCATAATCCCGCGCCAGCGACAGCGTAATGCCACCGGAGCCGCAGCCAATATCCAAAACGGTTTTGCCCGCCAAAGAAATGCCATCCAGTAAACGGCCGATTTCCTCTGGCCCACCCGGTGAAAGATAACCCGTTCCCCACATCTCCTCCAAAAAGGCAATAAACGTGGGGTCGTAATGGGGGTTGTTGTCTGACATAGGGGTTCCTTCCTGATGAGTGGAGATTGGAGATTGGAGATTGATGAAGGTTCACAGTCTCCAATCTCCAACCCCCATCTTACTTAACTTTGCGCCGCGCCGCTTCCTGCACCAGCTCATCAAACAGCCGCTGCTGCGTCGGGTCTTCGGCCGCCGATTTTTCCGGGTGCCACTGCACTCCTAGCAACCAGGGCAGGCCGGTGTGTTCAATGGCTTCAATCATGCCATCGGCCGCCGTGGCGGCGGCGCGTAAACCGGGGGCAACCACTTTTACCGCCTGGTGGTTGCCAGAGTAAATGGTCACACGCTCGGCCTGTACCACTTCCGCCAGCAGCGAACTTGGCAGAACCTCTACCGTGTGCATCGTCCAGCCGCCATCGTCCCCGCGATGGATGTCTTCCGGGCGAACATCGGCTATATTTTCGTATAGGGAGCCACCCAAAGCTACATTAACAACCTGCATTCCACGACAAATGGCTAGGGTGGGAAGAAAACGGCCGTTATTCGCCACCATCCGCACCAGCTTTAACTCACTTTCATCCCGCTCCCAGTCAATGCCGCCCAGCGTGGGATGCTCGACGTTGCCGCCATATTCGGCCGGGTCAACATCGCCACCGCCGGTAATCAGCACGCCATCCACCGCCGCCAAAGCCGCCGCCAAATCCGCCTCGCCGGGCGGCAGCAAAAACGGGATGCCACCAGCGCGACGCACGGCGTCAATGTAGAGCGTGGGCAAGCAGAAATGGTGTTGGTAATAGGGACTGGCTGTCTCTTTTTCAAAACGGCCGTAAGTTGTAATCGCAATAATTGGTTTCATAAATCAGGGTCACTCCTTTTGCGTTATCTAAAAATCAGGCAATGCACCTGACCGATTATAGCAAATTCGTAACTACATCGGTCTTCCCGAAAAGTCGGAAAACAAGGATTGTCATACCCTTCGTAGCTACCCTTCCACAAGTATAGCTAACGTTGATTAATTTAAGTATAAATCGTATGAAAGCCCCAAACCTGTCCCTACCCGCTGCCCAACGTAATTACCGGTGCTATAATATTGTTATAGTTTGTTATTCAAAGGGAGAAAATCTAATGGAAACATTTGAAGCTATCCGCACGATTTTGGCCGTTCGCGCCTATCAAGACAAACCCATTCCGCCCGACACGGTTCACCGTATTGTGGAAGCCGGTCACTTAACGGGCAGCAGCATGAACAAGCAGCCGTGGCACTTCATCGTTATCCAAAGCCCTGACATGCTCCAGCAATTGGGCAATGTTGCCCGCAGTGGCCCTTATATCGCCCAAGCCCCTTTAGCTATCATTGTCGCCGTGGAAAAACAATCCCGCTTTGGCGTTTCTGATGCCAGCCGGGCTATCCAATCCATGATGCTGGCCGCCTGGGCAGAAGGCGTTGGCTCCAACTGGGTCGGCTTTGTGGGTTTTGAAGAAGTAAGGGAGTGGCTTGCTATTCCCGATGACCTCGACATTCTTGCCATCATTCCTTTTGGCTACCCGCTCCAGGCGGTTGGACAAGGGAAGAAAAAGCGCAAACCGTTAGGGGAAATTGCGCATGATGAGCGTTTCGGCCGGCCGTTTTCCTAGGCTCTGTTTTGAACCGCTGCAAGTGGCAAGTTACAAGTTGCCGGTGGCTGTTGGCAGAGGTGATTTGCTACTGGCAACCTGTTACTTGTTCCAAAACAGATTTGCGTTCTTTGCGCCCTCTCTGCGGTTCGGTTATTCCCTCTACCCTTTCTCAAACGGCCGTAAATACAACCACGTCACCACCCCTGCCGCCAGCAAAAACAACGCCCCCAGTCCAAATGGTGCCGTTGGTGCCGCCTGCTCCCACAGCAAACTGCCCACATAGGGGAACGGCGTGGTAAACAGCGACAGTGCCGTGCTGAACAGCCCAAAGGTCAGCCCCAACTGTTCTGGCGGCGTTGCTTTGGCTAAAAAGGCGTCAAACGCGGGGTCGCCCAGACCAAAGGCGATGCCGGTGAGGGCAAAAAAGAGCCAGAACATGGGTATGGATGTGAGCCAAATGAGCAGCAGCAGCCCCGCTGCGTGAATACCGCCGCTTACGGCCAAGGCCACAGTCGCCCCCCAACGGTCGGCCAGGCGGCTGGCAAACCAGCTTACGAGGAGGTAGACAATGGCAAAAAAGGAGAACAGATACCCGATTTGGGCTTCGCCAATGCCGTTGGCCTGCATCAGCAGCGGCTGCAGGTTGTCATAAAGCTGGATGCCCATGTCGCGCAGCGAGTCGGTAACGAGGAGCCAGGTCAACAGCCCGCCCGCTACTAGCCCGGCGGCCAGCCCGCGAAAGCCAGCCCGCAGCCGGGCAATTTGCACGTTTTCCCAGCGGTAAACCAGCCCCAGGCCGGGGTAGATGCGAAGGATGGTAGCAACGGCCGTTAATCCCACTCCCACCCAAAACAGCAAGCGCAGCTCATACCGCTCCGCCAGCCAGCCGCCCAACGCTGGCCCCACAATCTGGCAAATGGTAAACAGCCCATTCACCAGCCCATACGTTTGCGCCATTTGTCCCGGCGGGGCGGCCTCGGCAATATACGCCTGAAACGACGGCCCTACTACCCCGCGCCCCAGCGCCATCACCACCGCCGACAGCAACAGCCATTGCCAACTGGGAGCCAGAGCAAACCCCAGCGTTCCCAGCATGGTGAACACGGCTCCCAGTGCCACCGCCTGAATGCGGCCAATGCTGTCAGAAAACCAGCCCCCCAGCGGCCGCAGCAGCGATGCCGACAGCGTGTGGACGGTAAAGAAAAGCCCCACCTGCGTCACCGTTCCTCCCAATTCCAGGATGAAAAGCGGCATGAAAGGCAGGCTCATGCGGCTGGCGGTGTTTGCCAGAATGGTGGAAAAAAGCAGGAGCTTAAGATCGCGGGGAAGTTTCTGCCACATGGTTGTTTGCAGGTTGCAAGTCGCAAGTCTGGTTGCCAAGCAGACTTGTTACCTGTTACTTGCCACTTGTATTAGCTTAGCTGCCTGCCAAATCACACCAGCGCAGCAACAGCTTGCGTTTGCCGGGCGACAAATCGCGGGTAATGGGCATGGCAACGCTGCTTTCGGCCAGGGCGGTACTGACCATTGTTTTGATAATTGGTGCCCGCCGCTCAATGGCAGGCTGGTTGTTGAGCGGAAAACCCTGGATAGACATGGCCGGGTAAAGCAGGTAGAAGTAGCGAAAAACGTGCCGGTAGATAAACGGCCAGGTTAGCGCTTCGTCAGGCACGTCATCGTAATTATCCTGCGGGAAGATGCGCACGTTGGCGTAGCTGGCGTAGATGTGGTCAATGTTGGCGGGGTCAGGAACGGCCGTTTTCCCCACCACAAACAGCACCATCCCAATCCCCGGCCGCCGCGCCGTTAGCTGCACCGTCAGCTTGCCACCCACTGGCACCATCACCGTTTCGGGCATATCCAGCAAATATTCATCCGGCGTTAGCCGCACAAATTGCTTGTCCGGGAACGGGTTTTCCGGCGTGCCGGCCGACAGCACCCGGTCAGCATATTGCCCCAGCCGCAGCCCCACCGCCTCCTGTGCCAATACGCCCCGCCGATAGACGCGCAGCTCAATCTCAATGGTCTCACCGATTTCGGCATAGGTGGCGCGGTTGTCGGTCACGACCAGCCAATCATCGTTGCTTTCGGCAATCAGCGGCGTTTGGGGGTCATCGTCGCGCAGCAGCACAAAGTTGCCGTTTTGCAGATCGTTAGCCGTTATGTCGGCCGGCCACGGCAGTTCCACCACCCCCGCGCTTTGCTCATAGGTGATCTGGTCATAGGCAATGGGGCCGATGTAGTGGCGATTAACGGCCGTTTCCAGCCACAACCCTACCTTCCCCACATCCACCTTATGGTGCAAGCCGTTAATCTCCGGGAACGTCGCCAGCAAATCCAGCACAATTTGGCGGCGCGTTGTGTCTATCGCCACCAGTGCCGCCCCCAGCGGGAACGTCACCTGTGTGTCGCCCGTTGCTGCTTCCCCCTTCCCCACTCCCTTGTACGGCTGCCTATCCTGCTTCCCCGCCTGGCAATCAAGCTGCACCGTCAGCTTGTTCACCGGCCGCAGCCGTCGCGCCACCGGCAGCGAAGCCACCTCATCCCCTTCCCACACGCCAATCGTTCCCACCAGCCCGCCATACGCCGGGTTTGCCACATGCTCCCCCTCGGCAAACCGTTTGGCTAATTCGGCGGTACCAATGCGCGGGAACAGGGTATAGACGGCAAAACAAACGACAATCCCTTTGGCCTGGGTGGCGACAGTGGCAAGCTGGTTTAGAACAGGGACGGTAGTTTGGGGAAGATGCCAGTTGCCATTGGGCAGCACAACTTGCCAAATGCAGGCTGTGGGAGCCAGCGTAAAGCACAAATTGCGCCACTGTGTGACCCAACGGCTATGCCCCACCGACCCCTGGCCGGTGAGCAGCGGTGTCTGGGCGGCGTTGGCAAGCTGGAATTGGCCGGGGTAAAGCTGGGTGGCGTAGGAACCGATGGGGTCAAGGTCGGCCATGGTGGCAAAGGCAAAGTCGCCAAAATGGTTGCCCAACAGGGCAACGGTCGCCCCGGCCAGCGGGTCGCTGCTGTCAACGATGTGGTGGGAGCCGGTTTGGGGTTGGTAGCTGGTAACGGCCGTTTCTTCAAAGGCCACGCTGCCATCGCCAAAATAATTCCAGCCGGCATTGATCTGCACCCCACCCCCAAACGGCGTCGTCTGCATCAACCACCGCTTCCATTCCGCATCCGTCAGCTTTTGCGGGTTTAAAATACCAATTTGCACCGCATCCACATTGTCCACAATGTCAACATTATTGGCCGTCGGCGGATTCGCTTTAAAGGTGCCTTTGAAATGAATGCGGGGAACAGAAAGGTGCGTCATATTTAGAGATTGGAGATTGGAGATTGATGAAGGTTCACTAATCTCCAATCTCCAATCTCCACTATTATTTTGCCCGGCGCAGCGACCAGACATAATCCAGCGACTTGAATTTGCCAGCGGCCAGCGGCGGCGGGTCGCCTGTGTAGCCTTCCACATTGCCGTCGGCAAAATTCCACATTTCGGCGCGGCTGTTGCTGGCTCCAATGGAAGACAGGGCATGGCAGGTCATGCACGACGACGACTGCTGGAATTGAGTTTCAATCTGGGTATTGGCCAATATCACCGGCTGGTCGTCTTGCATAAACGACCACTGTGAGCCACGCAGTTGGTAATATTGCCACGGTGTGCCCACCAACTGCGCCTGCATGGCTTCATTTAGCTTTGCCACTGCTGGCGCAATCGGCTCCACAACCGGCGCGTTGGTGGTCTGCTGGTTGTCCACCTGCTCAAACGTCGCCCAAAACCAATGCGCCTGCACCTTGCTAATCAGATGAAACGCGGTTAGTCCCAGCGTGGCGCACTGCTTGTCGCCGTTGTCGTCGCTGTAGCACCCCTCCGTAACGTGGTAACGCCCCGACTGCTGCTCGGCGGCATCCAATATGCGCCAAATCGCTTTGACCTCCATCGCCTCAGCGGGAAAATCAATCGGCGGGGCGGCGGAGTCGGTAAAAAAGGCGGCTTGCCCGGCGCGGTTGTAAATTTTGCGCTGGTTGACGATGTAGTCAAAGGTGGCTTCGTTCTGGTTGACCTGCGCCAAGGTTGGCCGCCCCTGCTTGTCGGTGAGTAAACGGCCGTCTATTTCAATGTTTGTCTCCAACAGCGGCGGCACGATGGGGCTGTTCCACGGCAGCGGGGTTTGCCCGGCGGGAACGTACACTTCCGCGACGTTTTTCCAGGTTTGCCAAACGGCCGTTTCTCCCTCGCCCAGCTTTTTGTCCCCGTCAGCCACCCCGCGCTCACCGGGTACGGCCGGCCAGTTGACAAAGAGGAACAAATCCCAGGCAAACTGGTCATGTTGCCCTGCGGCGGCATAGTTGGCAAACTGCGGGCGCGGGTCGGCAGGGGCAGCAGCTTGCGGGATGGTGGGAGAAACGGCCGTTTCCTCCACCGCCACCCCACCACACCCCGCCAACAGCAGCAGCCCTAACCAGATCAGTCGCTTTGCCACACCAGCCTCCTAAAAAACATGCAGGGGAGCGGGGGAGCAGAGGAGATTCCCCCCTGCTCCCCCGCTCCCCTGCCCCTTATGCCCGCCAGCGCAAATCCTCCGGCTTCATCCCCAGTCGCGCCACCATTTCCCAATCCACCGCCGCCTTTTCTTGCGGCGGCACGTAGAGCGTCGCCATGCGCGTCACCGTGGCTTGCGGCAGTTGCGCCAGCGGCAGCCGTTCAATCAGCGGCGGCAGCGTCGGATATTTGCTGGCCTCATACACCACCACCTCATGCTCTGGCGCATAAAAGCGCAGCAGTTCATCGGTGAGAACCTGCAAGCCTGGCGCCAACTCCCCGGCAAAGCGCAAAATGCCCACCGCCCCAATTTGCCACACAATGAAATGGCCGGTTATATCGGGCTGGCGACGACGAATGAGGAAATCGGTGGCTTCGACGCTGTAGCAGCCGTATTGGCCGGGGTCAATGCCCAGGTCAGCAAACAGACAATCTTCGGCCGAAATGCCGGGGACAATGGTGGCCGGGTATCCCTCCCGTCGCGCTTGCGCCACGGCCTTATGCACCGGCATGGCAAACACGCCGGGGTGTCCATACATGACAACACAAACGGCATGACCCTGACGCACGGCGGCCATAATCAGGTCGCTCATTTCCTGGTAGGTTTGCAGCCGTACTTTGTCGGGGTGATAAAGGTGGGCGAGAGAAACGGCCGTTTTGTTCAACCCCCGCACCCATTCCGCCATCACCCCATCATTCAGCATATAAAACACCCGGTCAGCCTGCTCAATATGCGCCCTGGCTTCCAGCGTTATCTGCGCTACCAGCGTCAGCCCTGTTCCCACACAAACCAGCGACCCTGTTCCCACGCCTATGCCTCGCTCGACATCACCCAAGCGTCGTCACCCTCTTCGCTCGACATGACCCACCCTTCTTCAGCCGACGTGTCATTTTCTGGCGACATGACCCAGCCTTCGGTTGACATCACCCACCCTTCGGCCGCCATCACCCAGCCCTCAGGCGCCATCACCCAGCCTTCAGGTGCCATCACCCACCCTTCAGACTGCTGCTGGCTAAGTTCCTTGGCAAATGCTTGCCGCCCCTCATGGCTTTCACGCGCCGCCGCATATAGCCTGGCATCTGCCTCCGACAAGCCACTGCTTACCAAATAGGACACCAATTGGTCTCCATTTAGCGAAGCTAAAAGCTGCTGCAATTTGGGATTGGTAGCAACATGAATCAAAAACGCCTTCAAACTAACCGATGCTTTCTCAGACATAATACACTCCTTATATAATGAGACTGTAATCAATAAACCCGTTACTGTAGCCGAGCTTTCCAAAGCTCGTTCTTCGGCCTAAACAAAAGCGAGTATTGGCATCTTCGGCTACAGTTGCTCAGACTGCCTCTGCCAGCACGCCAGACACAATTTGCCTTAGCTCGACGCTTTTGGCTCGCTGGGTTAACTGCGTGAGCGTTGAAGGTGGCAAAATGGCTTGTAGCTCACCCAATCGTTCCTGAGCCTGACGGCGCACAAGATGGGGCGCAGCTGGGTGTTCAACTACCAGAGCCAGCAAATCATGGGCTTTTAACAATTGACTGTTTGGTTCTTGTGGTCTTGCCAAAGTAGGTGCAGCCGATGACACATGGGTTTGCAGCAATAGGTTAGCCGCATTGGTCAAAGTCTGCAAGATTAATGGAGCCGCCTCGATGGCCGTTGCTCGCTCCAGTGCCTCGCCCAGATAGCGGCGAGCCGTCTCATAGGCTCCCGTCATTCGCGCCAGTTCGCCCAGGTTAGCAAGCGTGTCGGCTAACCCTAACTCTTCCCCATTTTCCTGATAAATTGCCAGGCTGTGGTCAAATTGGGCGGCCGCCCCGGCAAAATCTTGCTGCCCCTGCCGCAGCTTGCCCAACTGGTTGCGGCAGTGAGCAACGCCACTGCTGTTGCCAATGGCTTCGTACAGCGTCAGGCTGTGATTAAACAGCTTTTCGGCAGCAGCAAAATGGTCTTGGGCGTAGGCAATTTCCCCCAGCCAGCGGGTTGATTCGGCAATACCCCACTCTTTGCCCGCAGCCTGGTACATTTCCAAACACATGGTTTGCCACCGTTTGGCTTCGTCATAGGCACCAACAATGTACAAAATCTCTCCCATGCGCAGCCCAAGGTTGGCTTTGCGGTCGTTGTCATCGGTTTGCTGGGCGGCTTCGTAGCTGTGGAAATAGGCATCTTTGGCTTTGTCAAAAACGCCTAGCTGGTGCCAGGCCATGCCCAACACTTGGTAGGCAAAACTTTTTTCGGTAAAGGCGGTGCTGCTTGTCAGCAGGTCAACGCTTTGCTGTGCCAGTTGGGCAGCTTTGTGGAGGTCGCCCAAACGGTAGCAAAAGGCGGCCTGGCGGGAGAGAGCGCGACCCTGGACAAGGGTGATGTCTGCATCAGCCTGGCTGGCCGGGTTGGGCAGCCTGGTGCTGTCGGTTAAACTGAGGACGCACAGTTCAAAGGCCTGCTGGGCTTCCTGGTACCAGCTTACCAGGGAGTAGAAGTTGAGCATACTGTGCAAATATTTGTTGAGGAGGGTGGTGTCTTGGTTAACGGCCGTCCAATACCACCCAGCCCGCACGTTTTGAATGTCGGCGCGGATAATGGCGACGGCCTGCGAGTTTTCCTGGGTGGGCCAGCGGCTTTCTTGCTGTTGAACCAAATCGGCAAAGTAGGCGGCGTGGCGACGCTGCACAACGGCCGTTTCTTCCCAGGCCGCCAGCTTTTCCGCTGCAAATTGCCGCAGCAGTTCATGCAGGCTAAACCGGCCGCTCTTTCCCTGATATACAATAGATTTGTCAATCAACTGCCGCAGAACAATCAGTGAGGCATCCGCAACGGCCGTTCCCGCGTCATGGTCAAAGCCACCCTGAAAAACAGAAAGCTGGGCCAGCACGCGCTTCTCCTGCGCCGACAAAAGCTCCCATGAATGTTCAAAGACCACCTGCAAACTACGGTGGCGTGGCTCCACATCATAGTAATTGGTTTGCAGCAGCTCTAGCCCCTTGCTTAATTCGGTCGCAATTTGGCCGCAGGAAAGCATACCGGCCCAGGTTGCGGCCAGTTCCAGCGCCAGCGGAAGCCCTTCGCAAAGCTGGCAAATACGCACAATTGCCAGCTCGTCTTCCCAGCTTTGCCCAATTTGCCGGCCGGGCTGGTTTTGCCGGGCGCGGTCAATAAAAAGCTGCATTGCTTGATACTGGCCGGAGTCTACATGCTGCCGGAGCCAGCCGCTGTCGCTAATGTTGGTTACTGGATAAGACAGACCACCAACGGTAAGTATCCATTCACCGCGCAGGTTTAGCCGTTCGCGGGAGGTAATAAGCAGTTTAACGGCCGTTGTTCCTTCTAACAACGCCGTCACCACCTCCGACCCGGCCGGCCCAAGCTGCTCCAGATTATCCAGAATTAGCAGCATCTCTTGCTGCTGTAGCTGGTTAATCACCTGCTGTAATGGATCCTGGCTGCCGCGCAACACCATGCCCAGCGCATTGGCAATAGCGACCACCATCTGCGTTGGGCCATTGATACCCGCCAGCGGCACATAATACAGCCCGTTGGCAAACGGCCCCACATATTCATGAGCAATTCGTTTGCCCGCGTGCAGCACCAGGCTGGTTTTGCCCATGCCACCCGCGCCCAACAGCGTGACCAACCGCCGCTGTGGCTGCGCCAGATGAGATAATAGCTGGGCGGTTTCTTCTTCCCGCCCCAGGAAGCTGTTGGGCAAATCGGGCAGATTATGTGGCCGGTGTGCCGGTGCTGTTTGGATGCGGTGATAAAGCTGTGTCGTTTCGGCCGTGGGGGCAACCCCTAGTTCATTTTCCAGCGTGCGACGACACGTTTCGTAACATACCAACGCCGCCGAGCGGTTGCCTTGCCGTGCCAGCAGCCGCATTTGCTGCTGGTATGGTTCTTCACGCCACGGTTCCAGCCGGGTTTGGTGTTGGGCATAGGTCAAGGCCTGGACATATTCGCCTCGGTTTTCATGATAGTTGGCGAGCCATTGCAAGGCTTGTAAGGCTTGCTGGTGCAGTCTTTCCCGGATGGGCAGCACCCATTGTTCAAAAACGGGGCTGTCGCTGATAAAGAAGTGGGCAAGGAAGTCGCCATTGTAGAGGGAAACGGCCGTTTGCAAATTCTTCACACAGATCGTGCACTGCCGTTCAGGCGTGTCGCCGTGGGTTGGGCAGGCAGCCAGCAACTTTTGAAATTGGGTTACATCCAGCGCGTACTGGCTTTGGGCGTTAAACTGCACCGTTTCCCGCGAGATCAGCAGGAAAGGTGGATTTGCGTTTTGGTTGTCAATGCCTTTTTGCAACCGGGTAAGGGATTGGCGCAGATTGGTGCGGGCAGTGTCCAGGGGTTCATCAGGCCAAAGCAGTGCCACAAGTGCGTCACGGCGTAACGGCCGTTTTTGCTCCACAGCCAAATAAGCCAGCAGCGCCTCAACCTTGGCCGAACGCAACCCAACAACAGGTGCATGGTCTAATGCTATGTCTAATGAACCCAAAAATTTGAGGGAAAGAAATGTCATGCTCTAGATTTATTGTGTCCCATTTCGTCAACTCTACTCCCCCACCAATTCAGGCTATATAGAGTATTACTGACTATATGAGTTTATACCTTAATTCTACAGAGCGCACAACATAAAATTTATAGACGGCCCATAATTTTTTTGAATAGCTGACTCACCGCCGCCGAGTGTGTTTGATAGTAGCTGTGTTGTCTTGAGATTGAAGCGTGGAGATTGGGGATTGAGTAATCCCCAATCTCCACGCTCAACTACCGCCCCGTACCTGCATCGTCACGGATGGAGGCCAGGAATTGATTAACGGCCGTTTCATCCCAGCCAGCCACATCTCCCATCACCATCACCATTGCCCCCGACCCGTTCTTGGCCTCAAAAATGCCAAATATCTGCCGCACCGTCTGCCCGTTTTCGTCCGCCCCTTCCAGCGTTGTCAAAACGGCCGGCTGCCCATTGATCACCACCTGCTCCGTTGCTACCACCGTAAACGCCACATTACCCTGCTGCCCCACCTGCTGCCCTATCGCCTCCTGCATCTGCTGCCGCATCTCATCATCATTCAGCGGAATTCCGGATGGAAACTGCATCAGAGCCATCATCTGCCCATTGCTGCCGCTTTCTGGCACAATAAACACCATTCGCATCCCCAACAGTTGCACCCCACCCTCTTCTTTGTAGCCGGGCGGCAGATCATAATTCACAATCTCCTGCCCCACATCGGCGGCTTCGCCACCCTCGACCACGCTGTCGCTTGCTACCCGTGTGACAAACATCGGTATAATCACCATAAATGCCACCGTAATGATGCAACACGTCGCCAGCAAAACGCCCAACACAATCAAAACAATTTTTGTATTTCGACTCATAATCAAAAGCCTCCAAAATCAATTTCATACCGCCAACGGTCATAAACTGACATTTTGTTTGTCGGTTACAGGTAACAAGTAACAGGTTGCAAGTCTTGTTTGCCGACCAGACTTGCAACCTGCTACTTGCAACTTGTAAGCAAGAAAATGTAACTTAATGACCTTGATGAGCATATACAAATGATCTATGTTACATGGTTCTGTACGCAATGCACAAGCGGCAAGTCGCAACGATTTTCCTGCACAAATCCTTAATCTGTTTGTTTCCCCACCGCTTCCTCGCTATAGTTAGCCCGATGCGAAAGAGAATGTATGCAGCATGTCTGCTGATGTGTTTTTTGGGGCTGTCGTGGCGTGGGGGCAAAACGGCCGTTTTTGCTCAGGATCCCGCCAGCGACATTGCCCGCCTCGTCAACGAACTACGCGCTGGTTACGGCCTGCCCGCCTTCAGCTACAGCCCCACCCTTGCCGCCGCCGCCCAAAACCAGGCCAACTGGATGGCCGCTACCGGCATCTACAGCCACACCCAGAGCAACGGCTCCACACCGCAAAGCCGCGCCGAGGCCGCTGGCTATGTAGGCTATGTTTCTGAAAACATTGTGGGCGGCACCCAGCTTAGTGCCGCGCAGGGCGTTGTGTGGTGGCGCAACAGCGCGGTGCATTTTAACACGATGGTGGCAACCCGCTACACCCAAGTGGGCGTAGGTTACGCCTCCGGGCTTGACCAAAACTTTTATGTGCTGGTGGTAGGCAACCCATCCGATCAGCCAGTTAGCCGTCGCCCGGCACAGGCTGATGCCGCGCCCGTGATGGTAGCCCCCATCGTTCTTAGCCCGCCGCGTGAAGACGGCTCGATTGTCCACCAGGTGCTGCCAGGGCAAACGTTTTGGGCCATTGCCGCCCGCTACGAAGTCCCACTTAGCGACATTTTTCTCTACAACAACCTAACGGAAAGTTCGCTGCTCAAACCCGGCGACGAACTGCTGATCCGGCTGGCCGAGGGGCAAGCACCACCCCCCACCCCCACACCACCCGCCACTCACATTGTGCAAGCGGGGGATTCGGCGTGGTCAATTGCCGCCTGGTACCACATCGGGCTGGCCGATTTTCTCTGGTACAACAATTTGACCGAGGATGACTTTTTGCAGCCGGGCGAAGAGGTCATCATCCGGCTGCTGCCGGGGCAATCGCCACCGCCGACGGCCACGCCACTGGTGAACCATGTGGTGGCCGTTGGGGAATCGCTGTGGACGATTGCGGCGCGGCATAAATTGACGCTGGCAGAGTTGCTGGCGTGGAATGGGTTAAGTGAAAATGCGGTGGTACACCCCGGCGATGAGCTGCGGGTGGTGGCACCGGCCACGCCAACCAGTGAACCAACGGCTACGCCCATCCTCACGGATGCGCCGACAGCGACGCCAACTTTAGCGGCGATGGCGGTGGCAAAAACGGCCGTTTCTCCCACCCCGACCACCACACCCCTCGCCCTCCCCACCACGCCCCCCCCCGTCCAAACCGCCAGCACCTTTAACTTCTCCCCCATGACCATTGGCATTGGGCTGCTGGCACTGGGATTAACGGCCGTTGGCAGCGTCGCCATGCTGCTGCTGGGCAAACAGGGCAAATAACGAAGTATCGGTGTAGGGCGGGTTGCCAATCCGCCCTACATCGGTTCAAAAATATCCCAATCCCCGCCTAAAAAATCGCCAGTGCCTGTGTCATGTCGGCCAGCAAATCTTCCACGTCCTCAATCCCCGTTGAGTAGCGAATCAGGCTTTCGGGAATGCCCATTGCCGCCCGTTCTTCGGCGGTGCATTCAACATGGCTGGTGGTGGCTGGCGGCCCGACAATGGTTTCCACCGCGCCCAAATTGGCGGCGGCGTGTGCCAGCCGCAGCCGGGGCAAAAAGCGGCGCACCGCATCGAGGCTATTTTCCTTGAGCATAAAGCTCATCATGCCGCCAAAGCCGCTCATCTGCTTCTGGGCAATGGTGTGGCCGGAGTGCGATGGCAAACCGGGGTAGAAAACGCGCTCAATGGCGGGATGGCTTTCCAGGAACTGGGCAATTTGCATGGCACTGGCGTTTTGCTGCCGCACCCGCAGGTGCAGCGTTTTCATCCCGCGCAGCAGCAGGTAAGCCGCCATTGGGTGCAAGGTGGCACCGTTGATCTCGCGGAAATGGTACACTTGCTGCACCAGTTCTTTGCTGCCGCAAATGACCCCGCCCAATGCGTCGGCGTGGCCGCCCAGGAATTTGGTGGCACTGTGCAGAACAAGGTCGGCTCCGAGGGTTAACGGCCGTTGATTGATCGGCGTGGCAAACGTATTATCCACAATCACCGTTGCCCCCACCCGTTTCGCCGCCGCCGCCAGCCGCGCCAAATCCACCACCTTGGTCGTCGGGTTGGTCGGGCTTTCCAAATAAACTACGTCGCACCCTTTGGCAATCTCCGCCTCAATTTGCTCATGGTCAGTCGTGTCACACAGCGTCACGTTGACCTGAAAGCGGGGCAAAAACTCGGTAAAAATGACATTTGTGCCACCGTAAGTGTCCTTTACCGACACTACCCGCTGCCCTGGGGACAGCAGGGCAAACAGGACACTGCTGATGATCCCCATACCTGTCGCGGCACTGGTCGCGGCTTCGGCTCCTTCCAACTGGCGCACCTTTTCCTCAAAGGCGTGGACGGTGGGGTTGGTGTTACGGCCATAAATGTGGCCCTCTTTTTCCCCCAAGGCCACCGCCAGCCATTCATCCAAATCGCGGTAGCCAAAGGAAACGCTGTGGACAATAGGCACCTGCGTCGCCCCTTGCAGTAAATAGCTTTCTTCACCGGCCCAAATACATTGGGTGCCTATCTGTTGTGTTTCGATCATGCTTCTCCATCCTTTCATTGTGTGGTTTTTCCTGTTCTGAGACAGGATTGACACGATTTTACAGGATTTCTGAGGCTGATCATGCTTGTGTAGCCGAGGATTCCAATCCTCGCTCTTTGGCTTAACCCAGGAACGAGCTTTGGAAAGCTCGACTACACACACATCCCCTCCCCACACACTTCGCTTGTCCCTTACCGCAGCACCACCTCTGTCCATGCTTCAATCCACGCCTCGCGGTTGGCGGCGATGGTGGCGGGGTCAACGGTGGCGGGGTGGGTGGGCAGTTGGCTGAATTGGGTGAAAACGTCGGGCAAAACGACCGTTTTATTGGCCGGGTACACAAACATATTCAGCGGGATGTCCTCCTGAAACTGCTTGCCCAGCATAAAATCCACCAACTGCTGCGCTTCGGCTTCGTGGGGTGTGCCGCGCAAAATGCCGACAAACTCAATTTGGCGGAAGCAACTGCCGTCGGTCACAATAGCGGCCGTTGGGGCCTCATCCATTGGCTCGGTGGCAAAAAAGACTTCAGCCGGGGGGCTGCTGGCATAGCTAACCACTAACGGCCGTTCGCCATCCGACGCCGCCGAGAACTGCCCCCAATACGCCTCCTCCCAGCCGGCCGTCACCAGCACGTCATTGTCCACAAGCTGCTGCCAGTAATCCAGGTAGCCATCTTCGCCAAAGGTAGACACCGTTGCCAGCAAAAACGCCAGCCCCGGCGTGGAGGTAGCCGGGTTTTGCACTACGGTCAACCCCGCATACGCCGGATCAACCAGATCGGCCAGCGTTTGCGGTGGGGTCAACCCCGCCGCCGCAAACCACGCCTTGTCATAATTGAGGCACACATCGCCAAAATCCATGGGCAGTACCCCGTTTTGGCTGTCCAGCTTGAGGCTGTTGTCAATGTTTGCCAGCTCTGGCGAAGCGTAAGGCAGAAAAATGTCGTTGTCGAGGGCGCGGCTGAGAAAGGTGTTGTCTACCCCATAGGCCACATCGGCCAGCGGATTGTCCTTGGCTAAAATGGCCTGATTGACCATCGCCCCACCGTCGCCAGCCTTAAAAACCTCCACCGCAATGCCCGTTTCGGCGGTAAACGCCGCCATCGTCTCGGCGCTAATCTCAAAGCTGTCGTGGGTCATCAGGCGCAAGGTGACAGGTTCGGTCTGGCCGCAGGCAGTCAGCAGCCAAACGGCCGTTAATAACCACATCATTTTCTTCATCGCAAAACTAAACTCCTTTGCAAATAAAAAGCCACCTGTTCGCGCAGGTGGCTTTGGTTTATTCATCGTCACATTCCTACGCCAGCATTATCTGGATCAGGTTAAACGGTTCGCTCCACACATTTTTAGAAGCATCTCAGCCTGGTTTTGCCCAAGCTCCCGCGTGTTTAATTGTTGAACTGCATTATACTTGGCTCCGGCTCTGGCGACAATGCCGTCAGATAGCTCTTAAGATTAGGTAAGTAAGCTGTAAACAAAGCGTGAAAGGCACTTGGGACAATAACACCGCACTCGGCACACTCTGTGCCTCAACCCCGAAGGTATTTGCGATTGACTGGCGAGGTATTGGTTTTAGCGATCAATAATTTGTCAGCGTTATCTTGTTTATGGACGTTCGTCAACGGCCGTTTATCTGGCTCAACATCTTTAGCGTTACCATCTATTTGCTATTAGGGCTGCACGCCGCTGCCTGGGGCGATGCCGCCCTGTTTGTGCCGGCTGCCACCACGCCAAGCCAGCCGCTGGTGGAGGGTGCCAGCCGCAGCCGGTTGCTAACGATTAACTGGGGCATGATGGCGCAGGGGGCGCAGCCGGAACTACAGCTTGATTTGTTTGACGGCGTGGTGGTAACGGCCATTCGTGACCAACTGTTCCGCTCAACGGCCGTTTCTGGCTACGTTTGGCTGGGGCATCTGCACAATTCACCCACCGATACCGTCACCCTGTCGGTGGTAGACAACGTGATGGTGGGAACCATTCGGCGCGGGCGGCAAACATTCCAACTTCGCTATGCGGGCAGCGGGCTGCACACCTTCAGCGAGCAAAACGACCGCGCCATTTTTGCGCCCACGGAAGATGACGACATTCCCGTGAACGAGCAGTGGTCGCTCACTGTGCCTGCATCGCAATTGGCCGATGGGGTGCAAACCACAAACGGCCGTTGTGTGGATGGACAAGAGACGGGCAGCATTGTGGATTTGCTGGTCGCCTACACCGCCGATGCCGCTGCTGCCGAAGGGGGCAGTTCCGCCATTCAGGCACTCATCAACAGCCGCGTGGCCGATATGAACCGCGCCAACCAGGACAGCGGCGTTGCTTTCACCTTCAACCTGGTTCACGTGCGCGAAACCGATTACGCCGAAACCAAAGACCCCGGCGTTGATCTGGCCCGGCTGTTTAACCCCAACGACGGGGAACTGGATGAAATTCTGCTCGCCCGCGACAGTTACAAAGCCGATTTGATTGGCCTCTACATTTCCGAGTCAGAAACAGGGTCATGCGGCACGGGCTATGTCGCTGGCGGCAGCAGCCATGCCGCATGGGGGATGAACGTGTCGGCACTTGACCACGCCCTGCCCGGCTACACCTGCGACCCCTATACGCTGGCGCATGAATTCGGCCACAACACCGGCAATGCCCACAACCGCACCAACGCCAGCGTCCCCGGCTATCTTCCCTACGCCTACGGCTACCAGGATCCCGACGGCGATTTTCGCACGCTGATGGCCTATAGCTGCCCCAGCGGCAGTTGCCCACGCCTCAACTATTGGTCGAATGTGACAACCACCTACCAGGGACAGCCGCTGGGTATTGACTACAACGACAGCCCCAGCCAGTCGGCCGATAATGCCCGTGCGATGAATCAAACGGCCGTTTCTGTTGCCAACTACCGCACCAACTGCACTGAAGAGACTCCTACGCCCACCGCCACCAGCACGGCCACGCCAACCAAAACGCCAACCCCTACCAAAACGGCTACGCCGACTAAAACGCCGACGGCGACAAAGACAGCTACGCCCACCCAAACGGCCGCGGCCACGGCATCAGCCACACCCACCCAAACCATGACGGCAACGGCTACCGATACCGCCACTGCCACACCATCGGCATCGTTTACGCCAATGGCTTCGGCAACGGCCGTTAATATCCAAACCACCGCCACCGCCATCCCTCTCCCCCACCGCTACTTCATCTATTTACCGCTCACCGTTCGCCAGCCATAGCCATTTTCCGATATACTACTGTTATCTTGAATGTGGAGTAAGTAAGTACATGGAGAATGAAGTCAAAAACGGCCGTTTGTCCATCCAAACCGCCTTTCAAGCTACCCGACAGCAGAACTGCGCCGCCCTCATGCCCTACTACACCCTCGGCTACCCCGACCGCGCCACCAGTTTGGATGTCATCGAAGCCATTGCCCCCTACAGCGACCTGCTGGAGCTGGGCGTTCCCTTTAGCGACCCCCTGGCCGATGGTCCCACCATCCAGCACAGCACCCAGGTCGCCCTGCAAAACGGCACCACCCTGACCGACTGCCTGCAAATGGTGGGCGAACTGCGGCAGCGCGGCATGACCACCCCTGTCCTGCTCATGGGCTACCTCAACCCGTTTATGGCCTACGGGCTGGATAACCTAATGGCCGATGCCGTTGCCGCCG
>WBZL01001891.1_pt1 | contig 20941 bp, 18 predicted proteins | sample 5204291 | NCBI WGS metagenome assembly WBZL01 (sample SAMN12344345, study PRJNA552823) | activated sludge metagenome | biome: Activated sludge suspended growth; feature: Nitrification reactor; material: Wastewater; isolation source: activated sludge from nitrification reactor of wastewater...
GTACCCCAGGGGGGTATATGGTGAAGACGTCCACCAGCCCTGATCGAGGGAGGCACCCATGCCCACCACCGCCACCTACGCCGTCAGCGGGATGTCGTGCCAGCACTGCGTCAACGCCGTCACCGAGGAGGTGACCAAGGTCGCCGGTGTGACCGCCGTCCACGTGGACCTCGGCGCCGGAACCGTGGCCGTCAGCAGCGATGCGCCCCTGGACCGGGAACTGGTCCGGGCCGCCGTCGACGAGGCCGGCTACGAGCTGGCCCCGCCCGAGGACTGATCCGACATGGCTCCCTCCGCACGCATCGCCACCTTCCTGGTGGGGTTGACCGTCGTGTTCGGTGCCGCCTTCGGCCTGGGCCGGGCCGTCGGCCCCGTCGGATCGTCCGACGGCGACCGAGACCCGGTCCACACCGAGCACCCGGCGGGCGCCCCGGCGCCCGCGTCCCACGACGAGCCCGAGGCGGACCAGCACGGCGGTGGATCGTGAACGCCGGCCCGCACCCGACCACCGACCACACGTCCGGCCACGGCACCGCCGAGGACATCGCCCACGACATCGCCCACGACACCGCGACCCGGTCCGTCGACCTGCAGATCGGGGGCATGACCTGCGCGTCGTGCGCGGCCCGCATCGAACGGCGCCTGAACAAGCTCGACGGTGTCGAGGCGTCGGTGAACTACGCCACCGAGCTGGCCCGCGTGGTCGCCCCGGCGGGCATCACCGTGGGCGACCTCACCAAGGAGGTGGAGGCCTGCGGCTACGAGGTGATCCCACCCCCGGCTCCTGCGCCCCACACCGCCCATGGTGACCACGGCGACGACCACGGCGGTGGGCACGACGGCCACGGCGCGGCCGGCCCGGCCCACCACGCCGAGCTCGACGACCGAGACCTGCGCCAGCGGGTGCTGGTGTCGGCCGCGCTGACGCTTCCGGTCTTCATCCTGGCGATGGTGCCCCCGCTCCAGTTCGACCACTGGCAGTGGATCTCCCTCGCCCTGGCCGCCCCCGTGGTTGTGTGGGGTGGGTGGCCGTTCCACCGTGCTGCGTGGGTCAACCTGCGCCACGGCGCCGCCACCATGGACACCCTCATCTCGGTGGGCACGCTGGCCGCCTTCGGCTGGTCGCTCTACGCCCTCCTCTTCACCGCCGCCGGCGACGACGGCATGCGCATGTCGTTCGACCTGGTGCCCAGCCGGGGGAGCGGAGCCCACGAGATCTACCTCGAGGTCGCCTCGGTGGTGATCGTGTTGATCCTCAGCGGGCGCTGGTTCGAGGCCCGGGCCAAGCGCCGCTCCGGTGCTGCGCTCCGGGCCCTGCTGGAGCTCGGGGCCAAGGACGTGGCCGTGCTGCGCGACGGTCGCGAGGAGCGGGTGCCAGTGGACCAGCTCGCGGTGGGCGACCGCTTCGTGGTCCGCCCCGGCGAGAAGGTCGCCACCGACGGCACCGTGGTGGAGGGCAGCTCGGCGTTGGACACGTCGCTGCTCACCGGCGAGCCGGTGCCGGTCGAGGTCGGGGTCGGGGACCACGTGGTCGGGGCCACGGTCAACGCCGGGGGGCGGCTCGTGGTCGAGGCCACCCGGGTGGGGGCAGACACGGCGCTGGCCCGCATCGCCCGCATGGTGAACGACGCCCAGACCGGCAAGGCCCAGGTGCAACGGCTGGCCGACCGGGTGTCAGCCGTCTTCGTGCCGGTCGTCATCGCCCTGGCCGTGGGCACCCTGGGGTTCTGGCTGGGCACCGGGGCGCCCGCCACCGAGGCGTTCACCGCGGCCGTCGCCGTGCTGATCATCGCCTGCCCGTGCGCGCTCGGTCTGGCCACGCCCACCGCGTTGATGGTGGGCACCGGTCGGGGCGCCCAGCTGGGCGTGCTGATCAAGGGGCCGGAGGTTCTGGAGTCCACCCGCACCGTCGACACCGTGGTGCTCGACAAGACCGGCACCGTCACCACCGGCCGCATGGCGCTGGTGTCGGTCACCGCCGCCCGGGACCTCGACGGTGAAGAAGTCGATGCCGACGAGGTGCTCCGGGTGGCGGGCGCCATCGAGGACGCCTCCGAGCACCCGATTGCCGCGGCAATCGCCGCCGGCGCTCGGTCTGCCCAGCTGCCGGTCCCGGCCGTCACCGACTTCGCCAGCCACCAGGGCCTCGGGGTCACCGGCTCGGTCGAGGGCCACGACGTGGTCGCCGGCCGGGAGCGCTTCGTGCTCGATCGGCTGGGGCTGGACGCGCTGCCGACCGACCTGCGGTCGGCTTCCGACGACGCCCTGGCGCTCGGTCGCACCGTGGTGTTCGTGGGGTGGGGCGGCCAGGTTCGAGGCGCCCTGGTGGTCGCCGACACGGTGAAGCCCACCTCCCGGCGGGCCGTGGCCGGCCTGCGGGCACTGGGTCTGCGCCCGGTGCTGCTCACCGGCGACAACCGGGCGGCCGCCGAGGCCGTGGCGGCCGAGGTCGGCATCGACCCCGCCGACGTGATCGCCGAGGTGCTGCCCGAGGACAAGGTCGCCGAGGTCCGTCGCCTCCAGGAGGAGGGACGGGTCGTCGCCATGGTGGGCGACGGGGTCAACGACGCCGCCGCCCTGGCCACCGCCGATCTGGGTCTGGCCATGGGCACCGGCACCGACGTGGCGATCGAGGCGTCGGACCTCACCCTGGTGCGAGGCGACCTCCAGGCCGCGGTCGACGCCATCCGGTTGTCCCGCCGCACGCTGGCCACCATCAAGGGCAACCTGTTCTGGGCCTTCGCCTACAACGTGGCCGCCATCCCCCTGGCGGCCGCCGGTCTCCTCAACCCGATGATCGCCGGAGCCGCCATGGCGTTCTCCAGCGTGTTCGTGGTGAGCAACAGCCTCCGGCTCCGCCGGTTCCGTTCCACGACACAGGAGGGCGACGAGCGATGAGCCGTGGCTACACCATGGAGAAGGACGACTACCTCAAGCGGCTGCGCCGCATCGAGGGCCAGGTGCGGGGCATCCAGCGCATGGTCGACGAGGACACCTACTGCATCGACGTCCTCACCCAGATCTCCGCGGTCACCAAGGCCCTCCAGAGCGTGGGCATCGGCCTCCTCGAGGAGCACGTCAACCACTGCGTACTCCACGCCGCCCAGGAAGGCGACGAAGCCGCCGCCCGAGCCAAGGTCGCCGAAGCCACCAGAGCCATTGAACGCCTCGTCCGCTCCTGACCCCAGAGGGCCCGACGTGAGTGCTGATGTGCGCGGCGAGTCGGCCAGCCCGCTTGAGGGCCAGCCGATTCGGCGCCGGTGGAACAGGGAGGCAAGGTCAAAGGAGGACGTTGACGTTCCTCGTGGCGTTGGTCCCGAACGTGGGGCGGTTGAGGCCGAAGGTCGATGACCTGTCGCATGCACTGTTGCCCAACCTGACCGTGACGGTCATGCCTCCAGTCGGCACCCGCTTGAAGTCGAACCGGTAATTCCCGCCGGGCTGTGTTGCCCATCCGCGTTCGCCGTTCGACGCCTCAACCCACACCCATGTGGCTTTGGAGTTGCACACCAATGCCCGACCCTGGAGCGATACTTTGGGATTCCAGGCCGTGGCGCTGGCCTGACGAGCGGGCACCATGCTGCCGAGGGATACGAGGACGGCGAAGGTGGCGACAAGCAGTGTCTTCACCAGGATGAAGTGGGCGGGGCGAAGGTCCTGAGCGGTCTGAAACATCTTCGGGTCTCCTTTGTGTGTGGTGCCGGCCGGTCCGGCTGCATGTAGGAGACCATCGGAGTCGGAATCTCGAAATGGGGAGAACTACCCGCCGGTGGGTGCGCCCCAGCAGTCGTCCGGTCGTCGACCGATCGTCTGCCGTGGGGATGCACCTCCTCCTGCTCGCCGCCGCAGTGATCCTTGCCCTGATCGGTGCCGTCATGGCGAGCCCCCGTCCCCACTGACGACCGGGCGCTCCGGTCGGGCAATGTTTGCCGGTACCTGGATCGGAGCGCCGGAGGCCGATCGCACCTCATGCCATCACAGATGGAAGATTCCTTCCATATCTGCTAGTTATACGTGTACAGTGTCGGCGTGGACTTCGTGCGACCGATCGAGGCCATCGTGCCAGGGGCCCAGGGGCGGATGCTCGCAGTCCTGGCCGAGACCACTGCTGAGCTGAACCTGCGGACCATCGCCCAACTCGCCGGCGTCAGCCAGGCCCAGGCATCCCGGCTCCTACCCGATCTGGTCGACCTCGGCGTCCTCGAACGGCGGGAGGTGCCGCCGGCATCACTGTTCCGGTTCGTGCCCGAGCACGTCGCCTCCCGGGCGCTGCTCGCGCTCGCCCGCTCAACCGACACCGTGCTCGACGAGATCGGTCGTCTCGCCGGGGCGCTCCTCCGGCCTCCCGTGAGCGTGATCGTCTTCGGGTCGTTCGCCCGACGGGAAGCCGACGTCCACAGCGACATCGACGTCGTCGTCGTTCGCCCCTCAGGTATCGACGATGAGGACGACGCATGGACCGACTCGATCGAGGCCTGGCGGCGAGAGGTGCGACGGCTCACGGGCAATCGGGTCGAGGTGCTCGAGGTGAGCGCAGGCGAGGCAGCCACGAAGCTCGGGGGCCGGGCCCAGGTGTGGGCCGACATCCGACGCGACGGCCGAGTCGTGTACGGGACCGGCCTCGATCAGCTGCGGTCGGTGGCCCGTGCCTAAGCCGAGTCGCACCCGGCCGGTGTCGGTGGCGCAGGTTCGTGGATACGCCGCGAAGGCAGAGGAGTTCGCAGAGGCTGCCGTCTCCGATTTGGCGGCCGGGCGAAACATCGCGGCGACGAGCCTCGCCATCCACGCTGGAATCAACGCCGCCGACACCGTCTGCGGCGCGCGGCTTGGCCAGCGGGCCGCAGGCGAGGACCACGACCAGGTACTCGTGCTACTTCGGCAGGCCGGCCCCGACGGCGCCGCGGTCGAGCGCGACCTGCGACGGCTCCTTCCGCTCAAGACCAGGGCCGAGTACGAGCCCGACGACATCGCCCCGTCGGTCGCGGCGAAAGCCGTCGAACGCGCCCAGCGTTGCGCGGCGGTCGCTCGTCGGGTCGCCGCCGCAACAAGGTAGGAGCAACCAGCAGGTGGCCACGTTCGAGACACCTCGTCGACCGTAAAGACGACGGCGGGACCGCCGATGGAACGGGATGGACGCCGACACCATTGCGAGGCGGGTGAGCCCGCACCTTCCGTCGGGTGAGCGGCACGTGGTGGCGTTCTCCGGCGCCGAAGGGCCGGCCGCCCGGTTGGCGATGCGCTACCGGGTGGTGGCCGTCACCGACCGGGCGATCCACGTATTCCGGGCCCGGCCGTGGCGGATCTGCGACCCGGGGCGGCTGCTGTCCACCCACCCGCTCGGCTCCATCGTCGAGCGCCCGGCGCAACTGCTCGCGCTGTCGCACGAGATCGTGATCGGCGACCGGCGCCTCTGGGTGCCGGTGGCCTGGGACGACGAGCTCGCCACGGCGATGGCGGCGGGTGGCGCCTTCCCGCCCCCGACTCTGGCCGTCACCCGCTCGTCGGGGGTGGCGGCGAATCTCCGCCTGATCGCCGCCATCGCCATGGTCAGTCTGTTCATGACCGTCCTGCTGAGCTCGCTTGCCCGCTGACGATCGGGCCGTCCCGTCACTTCGGCGAGCGACGAGGCGGGTGACGCGGATCGGTCGCCGGGAGCCCATCGCCCAGCGGTGGACCGGGGAGGGTAAGCGCCCGAGTAGTTCGGTCCCCGGCTGAGATACTGAGGCCTGAACGCCATCGGCCTTCTCGGCGATCTCGCCGCGCCGGTCGTGGGCGAGGACGAGCCGATAGAGGTCGTAGAGGTCCGACGCGTCTCGGTGACGGTGTCGACGTCTTGGGTTGCCCGGTGCACCGCCGCGAGCCGGCACATCACGGCCAGCCCACCGATCAGCGCGTGGGGGCCGAGACCCACCCCGGCGAGTCGGGCGGTGACGTGGACGAGGCGGGCGGTGGTCCCGTCGGTGTCATCGGTGAGGACGATCCGCTCACCAGACACGGGTGAAGTCCTGCGGATCCCAACCGGTGAGGACCTCCGCACCACGTGCTCGATCCTGTGCGAGGTCGAGCGCGGCGAAGATGCCGTGCGCGAACTTCCACCCACCCCAAGCGTTGCGGTCGCGGTCGTAGCGCTCGGCGCACAGCAGTGGCGTTGGTGCCATTGCCACGGTGCAGGCTCGCTCCTCGAACCGAGACGCCTCACCGAGGCGCAGGGTGGCCTGGCGCAGCGCCGCCGCTGAGGGGACGTAGAAGTCCGGTGGGTAGGTGGTGCCGATGGCCAGCGGTGCCCCCCAGGCGGCCGCGCCCACGGTCCCGGCCACGGCCCAGCCCGGACCGGAGTCGAGGAGGTTGACGCCGAGGGCGGCATAGGTGCTCGTGCCGTCCCTCGGAGGCATCTCGACGAGTCCGACCGGCGTCGGATGCCAGGCGTCGGCGAGGGCCCAGAAGAGCTCCGGGATGAGGGGCCGTCCGTCGGAGCGGACCAGAGAGGCATCCCTGAGGCGCTTCGACGCGGTGACGATCGCCGAGTGCGACAGGGACACCCGCCGGGCGATCTCGCGCATCGACGGAGGGTTCTCCGGTGACATGAGCAGAGCGACGGCCCAGGAGACTGCGGCCGTGCCGGAGATCGGCTTGGGCGGTGGCCCGGCGGTCTGGCGCTGGTCCGTGGAGATGTCGGCATCGATGTGCACCCCCTTCGCCCGCAGGACGACGTGGCCGCGGCGATCGAGCCAACCCCACCCTTTGTCTCGCAACGCCTCCCGCGCCGGTCCGGTGATCAGGTCGCCCACCACGACATGAGTACGGGTGGTCTCGTGCCCGGCTGCGGCGGCCAGCAGTCGCTCGACGGTCGCAGGGTTGACCACGGATGCCGCCTCGATGTCGACCACGACCTCGATCCCGTCCACGGTGACCACCAGGTCGCCGGCGGTGCCCTTCGGTGCGTCGACGACGTGGTGGCCGAGCGAGGTGAGCGCGCGTGTGAACGCAGATCCTCCCTGAGCGTTGAGACTCGCTTTGGACGTCCGGGCCACGTTGGCATCGTACCCCCGGATGGTCGGTGGTCACTACTAACAGACCACAGACCAGATTCGGAGGCCAGCCGCCCAGGCCTGTGGCGAGGATCTCGTCGACCGATTTCAGTGGAGCATCGAGGCATCGGTGAGCTACCGGGACGCGGCGATGATCGTCCTCCTCGGCTCGACTGGGTGCGGTGCCGGTGGCCCGCCTGGCCTTCGGCCCGCGGGCGGTTGGCGGGTCGCTCCGGGGTGGGCGTGTTGACAGGAGCGGTTGCCATCGCTTTCTCTACACCGCGTGCCGAAGCCTCTGGTCATCGTCGAGTCACCCGCCAAAGCCCGCACCATCGCGGGCTTCCTCGGCGACGACTTCAACGTCCAGTCGTCGGTCGGCCACATCCGTGACCTGCCCGCCAGCGGGCTCAACGTGGACACCGAGCACGACTTCGCACCCACCTACGAGGTGCACGCCACCAAGAAGGACGTCATCCGCCAACTGAAGGCGGCGCTCAAGGAAGCCGACGAGCTCTACCTCGCAACCGATGAGGATCGCGAGGGAGAGGCCATCAGCTGGCACCTGCTCCAGGTGCTCCAGCCCAAGGTGCCGGTGAAGCGCATGGTCTTCCACGAGATCACGCCGGCGGCCATCGAGCACGCGGTGGAGAACTGGCGCACCATCGACGAGGGCCTGGTCGACGCCCAGGAGACCCGGCGCATCCTGGACCGGCTCTACGGCTACCCGGTGTCCGAGGTGCTGTGGCGCAAGGTGAACCGGGGGCTGTCGGCCGGGCGGGTGCAGACCCCGGCCGTGCGCCTGGTGGTCCAGCGTGAGCGCGAGCGCATCGCCTTCCACTCCGCCGACTACTGGGACGTGGCCGCCGCCTTCCCCACCTCGCCCGAGGTCCCGGCCACCCTCGTGGCCATCGACGGTCGGCGCCTGGCCACCGGCAAGGACTTCGACGACACCGGCGTGCTCACCCGAGACGTGCTGGTGGTCGACGAGGCCACCGCCACCGGTCTGGTCGACGCCCTGGCCGGTTCGGCCTTCTCGGTGCGGTCGGTGGAGGAGAAGCCGTTCAGCTCCAAGCCCAAGCCGCCGTTTATGACGTCCACCCTGCAACAGGAGGGCGGCCGCAAGCTGCGCATGAGCGCCGCCCAGGTGATGCGGGTGGCGCAGAACCTGTACCAGAACGGCTACATCACCTACATGCGAACCGACAGCACCACGCTGTCGGAGACCGCCCTCAAGGCGGCCCGGGCCCAGGCCCGCCAGCTCTACGGCCCCGACTACGTGCCCGAGGTGCCCCGCACCTACGACCGCAAGGTGAAGAACGCCCAGGAGGCCCACGAGGCCATCCGCCCGGCAGGCGACTCGTTCCGCACCCCCGACTCGCTGGCCGGTGAGCTGCGCGGCGACGAACTGCGCCTCTACGAGCTGATCTGGAAGCGCACCGTCGCCTCCCAGATGGTCGACGCCCGGGGCCAGTCGGTGTCGGTGCGCATCGGCGCCACCGCCGCCGACGGACGGGACACCGAGTTCGCCGCGTCGGGCCGGTCCATCACCTTCCCCGGGTACCTGCGGGCCTACGTGGAGGGCTCCGACGATCCCGACGCCGCCCTCGACGACCGCGAGACGCTCCTCCCCGTCCTGGCCGTGGGTGACGCCCTGCCGAAGCCGGCGCTGGAGGCCAAGGGCCACACCACCTCGCCCCCCGCCCGCTACACCGAGGCCTCGCTGGTGAAGCGGCTCGAGGAGCTGGGCATCGGCCGGCCCTCCACCTACGCCTCCATCATGCAGACCATCCAGGACCGCGGCTACGTGTGGAAGAAGGGCTCGGCCCTCGTCCCCACGTGGACGGCGTTCGCGGTGATCAACCTGATGGAGCAGAACTTCACCGACCTGGTCGACTACGAGTTCACCGCCCGCATGGAAGACGAGCTCGACGGCATCGCCCGCGGCGAGGTGCAGCGGGTGCCCTGGCTCAACCGGTTCTGGTTCGGCGACGAGGCCGGCGAACAGGTGGCCGAGCTGGTCGACGTGAACCCGGGATCGCCCGGCCTCAAGGCCCTGGTGGATCGGGGCCTGGAGGGCATCGACCCGGCCGCCATCAACGTGGTGGCGCTCTTCGAGACGCCCGAGGGCGAGGAGATCGTGGTCCGGCCCGGCAAGTTCGGCCCGTACCTCAAGTGCGGTGACCGCACCGCCTCCATCCCCGACGACGTCGCCCCCGACGAGCTCGACGTGTTCAAGGCCATGGAACTGCTCGACGCGCCGAGCGGCGACCGGACGTTGGGCGCCGACCCCGACTCCGGGCTCGACGTGACGGTGAAGGCCGGCCGGTACGGCCCCTACGTGCAGCTGGGCGAGATGCCCGAGGGCACCGGCAAGGCCAAGAAGGTCAAGCCCGAGGACAAGCCCCGCACCGCGTCGCTGTTCAAGACCATGACCGTGGAGCGACTCACCCTGGAGGAGGCGCTCCAACTCCTGGCGCTGCCCCGCACCGTGGGTGTCGACCCGTCCGACAACGGCACCATCGTGGCCATGAACGGCCGGTACGGCCCCTACATCCGCAAGGACTTCGTCGACGAGAACGGTGCGGCCAAGTCCGACACCCGGTCGCTGGAGACCGAGGAGCAGATCTTCGACGTCTCCCTGGAGCAGGCGTTGCGGATCCTGGCCGAGCCCAAGCGCCGTCGGGGGCAGGGCGCGGCGTCGGCGCCGCTGCGCGAGCTGGGCGTCGACCCGGTGTCGGAGAAGCAGATGGTCCTCAAGGACGGCCGCTTCGGCCCCTACGTGACCGACGGCGAGACCAACGCGTCGCTGCGCAAGGGCGACGAGGTGGAGACCATCACCGACGAGCGGGCCGCCGAGCTGCTCCAGATGCGCCGCGACGCCGGCCCGTCCAAGAAGAAGGCGGCCAAGAAGAAGGCCCCGGCCAAGAAGGCGGCGGCCAAGAAGAAGGCGCCAGCGAAGAAGGCCCCCGCCAAGAAGGCCGCGGCCAAGAAGGCGGTCACCGAGAAGGCGGCGCCGCCCGCCACACCGCCGTCCGAGGACGAGTAGCGGCGAAACCGCTGCGGGCCCGCCGCCGGGCGGGCTGCAGACTGGTGCCCTCATGGCCACCCTCACCGCGCGCGGGCTCTCGTTGTCGTTCGGCCCCAGCCTCGTGCTGGCGGGGGTCGACCTCACCGTCGCGCCCGGGATGCGGGTGGGCGTGGTCGGCCCCAACGGCACCGGCAAGTCCACCCTGCTGCGGGTGCTGGCCGGTCAGCTCCCACCCGACGAGGGCACGGTGGCCACCGCGCCGCCGTCGGCCACGGTCGGGCTGCTGCCCCAGGAACCGGACCGGCGGGCCGACGAGACGGTCACCGCCTTCATCGCCCGGCGCACCGGCGTGGCCGCAGCGACCACCGAGCTCGACGCCGCCACCGCCGCTCTGGCCGTCGGCGACGCGGGCGCCGACGACCGCTACGCCGATGCGCTCGACCGCTGGCTCCACCTGGGCGGCCCCGACCTCGATGCCCGCTTCGGGGTCACCCTGGCCGACCTGGGGCTGGACCACGCCGTCGTGCACCAGGCCACCGCCACGTTGTCGGGCGGGCAGGCCGCCCGGGTGTCGCTGGCGGCCACGCTGTTGGCCCGCTTCGACGTGTTCCTGCTCGACGAACCCACCAACGACCTGGACTTCGAGGGCCTGGCCCGCCTGGAGACGTTCCTGGTGGGGCTCGACGCCCCCACCGTGGTGGTCAGCCACGACCGGGCCTTCCTGGAGCGGGTGGTCACCCACGTGGTCGACCTGGACGAGCACGACCACACCGCCACCGTCTTCGCCGGGGGCTGGCAGGCCTACCTGGCCGACAAGGCCACGGCCCGGCGCCACGCCACCGAGGCCTTCGATGCCTACCAGGCCAAGCGCGGCGACCTGCTCGACCGGGCCCGCACCCAGCGGGAGTGGTCCACCCAGGGCGTGAAGAAGGCCAAGAACTCGGGCGAGACCGACAAGTTCATCCGCTTCAAGAACACCACCGACTCCGAGAAGGTGGCGTCCAAGGCCCGGGCCACCGAGAAGGCCGCCGAGCGGTTGGAGAAGGTCGACAAGCCCTGGGAGGGCTGGGAGCTGCACTTCGAGATCGGCTCGTCGGCCCGCAGCGGCGACGTGGTGGCCAGCCTCCGGGGCGTGGAGGTGGAGCGGGGGAGCTTCCGGCTCGGGCCCGTCGACCTGGAGATCGGCTGGGCCGACCGGGTGGCCATCCTGGGCCCGAACGGCGCCGGCAAGTCCACCCTCATCGACGCCATCCTCGGGCGCGTCGAGCCCACCGCCGGCACCGCTCACCTGGGGCCCGGGGTGGTGGTGGGGGAGCTGACCCAACGGCGTGACCGCTTCAGCACCGACACGCCACTGCTCGACGTGGTGATCGACGCCACCGGGCTGCCCCTGAGCGAGACCCGGTCCCTGCTGGCCAAGTTCGGGTTGGGTGCCGACCACGTACGCCGGCCGTCCGCGCTGCTGTCGCCCGGCGAGCGCACCCGGGCCAACCTGGCGCTGTTCATGGCCGAGGGCGTGAACCTGCTGGTGCTCGACGAGCCCACCAACCACCTGGACCTGGTGGCCATCGAGCAGCTGGAGCAGGCGCTGACGCGCTTCGTCGGCACCCTCCTGTTGGTCACCCACGACCGAGCCTTCCTGGACCGGGTGGCCATCACCCGACGGATCGAGGTCGACGCGGGCCGCGTGCGCGAGCTGCCCTGACCTGCTCGGGTGCACCCCACCGGGGTCCGACCGGGGTGTCGGGCCGGAGGGGGTACCGTCGCTGCCCGTGGGACGGTTCGTGGTGTTCGAGGGCGGCGAGGGGTCGGGCAAGTCCACCCAGGCCCGGCTGCTGGCCGAGCACTGGGGGGCGGTGCTCACCTTCGAGCCCGGTGCCACCGACATCGGGGCCCGGTTGCGGGAGCTGCTGTTGGATCCGGCCACCGTCGACCTGGATCCCCGGGCCGAGGCGCTGCTGATGGCGGCCGACCGGGCCCAGCACGTGGCCACCACCCTGCGGCCCGCGCTGCTGCGGGGCCGTGACGTGGTCAGCGACCGCTACGTGGGGTCGTCGCTCGCCTACCAGGGCCACGCCCGCGGGCTCGGGGTCGAGGAGATCGCCGACCTGTCCGCCTTCGCCACCGACGGTCTCGTACCCGATCTGGTGGTGCTCCTCGAGGTGCCACCCGAGGAGTCGGCCCGGCGCATGGCGCTCGCCGGCGCTCCCGACCGCATGGAGGCCGCCGGCGACGACTTCCACGCCCTGGTCCGCGAGGGGTACCGCATGGTGGCGGCCCACAACCTGGACCGCTGGGTGGTCCTCGACGGTTCGGGCCCGGTCGACGAGGTGGCCGCCCGGGTGCGGGCGGTCGTCGAGGACCGGTTGCCGTGACCGACCCCACCGCCACCGATGCCGTCACCGACCCCGCCCCGACCGGGCCGGCCCCGGGCGAGCCGGGCCTGTTCCCGGTCGACGTCTGGTCCGAGGTGGTCGGCCAGCCACGGGCGGTCGACCTGCTGCGCGCCGCGGCGGCCGGCGACCCGGTACACGCCTGGCTCTTCGTGGGACCCACCGGCTCGGGCAAGCGGGCGGCGGCCCGCGCCTTCGCCGGTGAGCTCCTGGCCGCCGAGGCGGACGCCGCGGGTGACGCCGAGGGAGCGGCCCGGGCCCGACACCTGGCGCTCAACGAGCAGCACCCGGACCTGATCGTGGTGGAACGGGTCGGTGCGTCGATCTCCAGCGAGCAGGCCGACGAGATCATCACCCGGGCCAGCCGGTCCGCCACCGAGGGCCAGCGCAAGGTCCTGGTGCTCGACGAGTTCCACCTCATGGCCGACGGCGTGGCCCCCAAGCTGCTCAAGACCATCGAGGAGCCCACCCCGGGCACCTTCTTCGTGGTCCTCGCCGACGAGCTCCCGCCCGGGCTGGTCACCATCGCCTCGCGGTGCGTGCGCGTCGACTTCGCCCCGGTCCCCACCGACGCCATCGTGGCCCGGCTGGTGGCCGACGGGGTACCCGCCGAGCGGGCGGCCGAAGCGGCCGGTTTCGCCGGCGGCGACCTCCGCCGGGCCCGGCTCCTGGCCACCGACGAACGCCTGGCCCTGCGGGTGGCGGCCTGGCGCGACCTGCCGCGGCACCTCGACGGCAAGGGGGCGGCCGCCACCCGGGCGGTGGCCGACCTGCGGGGCGCCATCGACGACGTGGAGGCGCCGCTGCGCGCCCGCCAGGACCAGGAGGTGGCCGACCTCCAGGAGCGCATCGAGCGCTACGGCCAGCGGGGGTCGGGGGCGCGGGAGCTGGAGGCCCGCCACAAGCGCGAGGTGCGCCGGTTGCGCACCGACGAGCTGCGGCTGGGGCTGTCGGCCCTGGCCGGCACCTACCGCGACGAGCTGGTGGTGGCGGCCGACCCGTCGGTGGCCATCGCCGGGATCGAGGCCGTCCGGGCGGCCGAGACCGACCTCACGTTCAACCCCAACGAGGAGCTCTGGCTCACCGCCCTGGCCCTCCGGCTGCCACCCCTCAACTGACGACGGGCTGACCGATCAGGGTTCCTCGCCGTGGGGGTGATCGGGTACGGTGAGCGCCCCCGCCCGGGTAGCTCAGTCGGCAGAGCAGCTCACTCGTAATGAGCAGGTCAAGGGTTCGATTCCCTTCTCGGGCTCCAACTTCGCCGGGCATCGGCCCGGACCCGCGGGACGTTGGGCCCTGGCCCGATCGCGTCCCGAGGGCGCACGGTGGGGCCATGGCTGCTTCCGTCCGTCCCGGTCGTCCCCGTCCCCGCTTGGTCATCCTCGTGGTGCTGTGCCTTGGGCTGGGCGCGGTGCTGGCCTCGTGCGGCGACGACGGGGACGAGGAGGCGTCGGACACCACGGCGGCCGCCACCACCAGCGGGTCGGTCCTGACCACCTCATCCACCTCATCCACCTCGTCCACCACGGTGCCCACCTCCACGACGTCGCCGTCCCGGGACCGGTGGGTGGGGGTCACCTGGGAACCCGACCCCACCGACGTGATGAAGCCGGCGGTCGACGGAGCCACCGTGGGCTTCTCCAGCGTGGTCGGCATGTGCCAGGGCGCCGACTGCGCCTTTGGCCTCGATCTGCTCACCACCGCCCCGGTCACCGGGGCCCCGCCTCCCGGCCCGTACCTGCTGTGGTCGAGCCGGGCCGCCGGCCACCGCGAGGACGGCCGCCCGATCTGGACCGTGGTCGACGTCGCCGACGTGACCCTGGCCGCTGGCGAGACCACCCTCGTCTGTTCGCCGGTCGGCGACCCGGCCACGTCGGCCCTGGGCATCGGGTCGGCCGACCTGCCCGAGGGCGGCACCGTCACGCCGCTCCGGGTCTTCCTGGCCGGTGCCGACGGCGCGATCCTCACCCCCGACCCCGCCGGGTACACCTGCGAGGTCGGCCAGGACTGAGCACCGGCGGGGCACGGCCCCCGCCACGGGTCGGTCGGGGCCGGTAGCGCCCACCGCCTCGGTCCCTCGCCGTGGAAGGCTGCGGCCGGCCACCACGGCCCGAGCCGCACGAGGGAGCACGCACATGGAACACGTCGAGGACGCAGTGGCGGTGGTCACCGGTGGCGCATCGGGCATCGGCCGGGCACTGGCCACGAGCCTGCTGGAGCGCGGCGCGGCGGCCGTGGTGCTGGCCGACGTCGAGAAGGACGCGCTCGACCTCGCCGTGGCCGAACTGTCGACGGTCGGCGCCGGCGAAGTGATCGGCGTGCCCACCGACGTCACCGACCGGGTGGCGGTGGAGGCCCTGGCCGATGCTGCGTGGGACCGCTTCGACGGTGTGCAGGTGGTGTGCCTCAATGCCGGGGTCATCGCGGCGGGCCACGCCTGGGAGGTCACCGACGACGACTGGGACTGGGTGTTGGGCGTGAACGTCCGGGGTGTGGCCCACGGGATCCGGGCCTTCGTACCGCGGCTCGTCGAGGCCGGCGACCCGGCACACGTACTGGTGACCGCGTCGATGGCGGGGATCGTGGCCGCGCCGGTCTCGGCCGCCTACGTCACCTCCAAGTTCGCCGCGCTGGGCCTGGCCGAGAGCCTGCACCACGACCTCGGGTTCGTCGGCGCCGACCACGTGGCCGTCTCCGCGATCTGCCCGGGGATGGTGGCCACCCGCATCGGCGAGGGCCACCGCAACCGTCCCGCCCACCTCGCCGACGCCACCGAGACCGACGGCGCGGGGCTCGCGCTCGCCGGGATGCGTGACCTGCTGCCCGGGGCGCTCGATCCGCTGATCGGTGCCCGCCACGCCCTCGACCAGGCCTTCGGCGGTCGCTTCTACTGCACGACCCACGCGGGCGACATGTGGGAGCGCCAGGTCGGCATCGAGAACGACGACCGCCTCGCCGGCCGGCCGCCCCGGTTCCAGATGTACGAGTAGCGAGTAGCGAGGCCGAATCCGGTCGCCCGGTCGGTCGGTCGGTCGGTCGGTCGCACTGCTGCTAGCAACTCGGTCAACGACCGCACCAGGGAGACCGCATGACCGCCGTCGAGACCGCCGCCTCGCTCTTCGCCACGCTCGATGCCGCGGGTGCGGCCGCTGACCCGGGCGCGTCGTTCGACCGGAGCGCCCTGGAGGCCATCGTCGAGGCCGGCGTGTACGGCGTCTCGGTTCCGGCCCAGGTCGGCGGGCTCGACCTGCCGCTGGTGGAGGTGGTCGACGTGTGGGCCGAGCTGGCCCGGGCCGACGGGTCGATCGGCTGGTGCGCCTTCGCCTCCGACGTGGCCCTCGCCTACTTCGGTGCCTACCTGCCCGACGAGGGGATCGACCGGGTGTTCCAGGGTGGGCTGCCGGTGATGGCCGGGCAGTTCGCCCCGAACGGCACCGCTGAGCGCGACGGCGACGACTGGGTGGTGGACGGCGACTACCAGTTCGGATCGGGGATCACCCTGGCCGACCTGGCCGGCTGCGGGTTCCTGGCCACCCCAGCGGGGGGCGGCGACCCGTCCTTCCGGTTCGGCTGCTTCCCGGTGTCGGAGATCGAACCCCGGGGCAACTGGGACGTGCTGGGTCTCCGGGGAACCATGTCCATCGACTACCGGGTCCACGGCGTGCGGGTGCCCGACGTGTGCTCCTTCGACTTCTTCGCCCCCGTGGTGCATCGCGGATCCGCCATGCACCACCTGGGGGTGCTGCCCCTCACCGCCGCCGGGCACGCGGCCTGGGCCCTCGGCGTGACGAGGCGCGCCCTCGACGAGCTGGCCGCCTCCACCGGGCGGGTGCGCATGGGGGCACCAGCCCCGCTGGCCGAGTCCGAGCACGTGCTGATCAGCTACGCCCGACTCGAATCCCGCTGGGCGGCGGGTCGGGCCTGGGTGCACGAGGTCTGCGCCGCGGTCGAGGCCGAGGCGGCCGAGCGGGGTGGGCCGCCCGAGGCCCTCTCCGCCGACCGCCTGCGCCAGGCCTGCGTGCACGTCAACCGCGAGGGCGCCGACATCGCCCGCGAGGCCTACCTGCTCGCCGGCACCTGCGCCCTGCGCGACGGTCCGCTCCAGCGGTGCTTCCGGGACCTGCACGCCGGTGCCCAGCACTTCTTCGCGTCCGACGCGGCCAGCATCGACTGGGCCCGCGGCCTCCTGGCACGCCCGTAGGGTCGAATCGGTCGGGATGCACCGACGGGGAACCGGAAGCCGGGGGGCGGTACCGTCTACGCCATGTTGTGGTCGGCCCGTCGCGCACTGAGCGTCACGGTGGCGTCACTCGGCGTCGTGATCGGCGCCGGGGTCGCCATCACGTGGGCCGCGGGCGCGCCCGGGGCCGCCGGGTCGGCCCCGGGCTCGCCGGGCGTGGCCGAGGCGGCTGCCGCCCCCGCCGCCGGCCCGGCTCGTTCCGCCGCGTCCCGTGCCGCCGCACCCCGACTGGTCACCACCGACCTCACCCCCGACGGGCTCGACCGGTACCGGTACACGCTGCGCACGCCCCCGGTCGCCGAGGGGAGTCCGGCACCGGGCGACGCTGCCGCCACCGACGCCGGAGCCGGGGTCACCGCCGACCTGGTGGTCTCCGCCCCCGCCACCAACCAGGGGGTGAACCTGCGCTCGGTGGGCTGGTTCGACGAAGGCACCCTCTCGGTCGACGCCGAGTCGTGCGCCACGTGGACCGAGTTCAGCGGGCCGATCGCCCAGGCCGGGGTGGCCCTCCGCGTCCGGTCGGCCCCCGGCGGCGCCCAGGCCATCACCGTCACCAACAACATCATGTGGGGCGCCCGCAACGGCTGGAACGTGCACCTGTGGTCGGGTGCGCGCGGCGACCTCATCGGTCAGATCGTGCTCACTCACTCGTTCGGCCCCACCGTGTACCAGACGCCCCCGCTGCCGTGGCGCCTGTGTGCCCGCGTCGTGGGGCCCACGCTCCAGTTCAAGGCGTGGTCGCTGGCGATCGATCCCACCGAACCGGAGTGGACCGACCCCGGCTACGGCGCCGGCTTCGTCCTGCCCCCGGAGTGGGTGTATCCGGGCCGGGCCGGGTGGTACGTGGGGCACCTGGTGAGCGGCGACCAGGCCGGCTACCGGTCGCTGCAGGCCCACGGGTTGCAGGTGTCGGTCGCCGAGCGGGCCTCGGCGTCCACCCAGACCTCGGCACAGGAGGTCATGCGTTCGGTGGCGGCCGGGCTCGAGCAGGTCCTGCGAGCCCCCTGACCGGCCGGGCGGGCCCCACCACCCCGAAGGATCGATGCGTCCGTCAGGTGGGTCGGGCGGGGATCTGGTGGCCGTTGCCGAGCAGGACGCCCAGCTCGTCCGGGGTGATCGGGTGGCTCACGGCGTAGCCCTGGATGCGGTGGCAGTGCAGGGCGGCGAGCGCCTCGTACTGCTCCACGGTCTCCACGCCCTCGGCCACCACCGTGAGCTCCAGGGCCTGGGCGATGTGCACCACCGCGTCGACGAGGGCGGTGGCCTCGGCTGAGGTGGTGAGGTTGGTGATGAACGACCGGTCGAGCTTCACCACGTCGATCGGGAGGTCTCGCAGGCCCGACAGCGACGAGAAGCCGGTGCCGAAGTCGTCGAGCGCGATCTGGCAGCCGAGCGCCCGGAGCGCCTGGAGGTTCTCGATCTCGCCGTGCTCGTCGGTGGCCAGCGTGGTCTCGGTGAGCTCGATGACCAGACGGTCCGCGGCGATCCCCGTCCGCTCCACGGCCGCGACCACGTCGGCCACGAATCCGGGGTCGCGCAACTGGAGGGCGCTCACGTTCACCGAGATGCTGATGGGGTGGCCGTGGCGGTGCCACTCCACGGCTTCGGTGCAGGCCCGGGTGAGGATCTCACGGCCCAGCTCGAGGATCGCCCCCGAGTGCTCGGCCAGGCGGATCAGTTCGTAGGGCGACACCGGCCCCCGCAGCGGGTGGGTGAAGCGCAGGAGCGCCTCGGCGCCGGTGACCTCTCGGCTCTCGGTGTCGACGATGGGCTGGTAGGCCAGCCACCACGAGCGGGTCTCCAGCGCCTCGCGCAGGTCGGCTTCCAGCACCATCCGCTGCTGGGCCCGGGACTCCAGATCCTGGTCGAACAGGGCGAACCGGCCCCCGCCGGCCTCCTTCGCCCGGTGGAGGGCGATCTCGGCGCTGCGGAGGGCCTCCCGCACGTCGGCCCCGCCGTTGGTGATGGCGATGCCGACGCTGCCGGTGACCCGCACCCGCCGGCCGTCGATGTCCATCGGGTCGGCGAAGCAGGCCAGCATGCGGTTGGCGAACAGGATCGGCTCGAACTCGTCGGACACGTCGGGTAGCACCACCGCGAACTGGGCCCCGCCGTACCGGGCCAACAGATCGGCGCCCCGGATCAGCTCGGCCAGCCGGTCCGACACGGTGTTGACCACGTCGTCTCCCACCTTGAACCCGAACGTCTCGTTCACCCGCTGGAGGTGGTCGACGTCGGCGAACATCACCGCCGTGCGTCGAGCGGGCTCGGCGGTGCCCACCAGGCGGATGAGCTGGTCCTCCAGCAGGGCCCGGTTGGGCAGGCCGGTTACCTCGTCGTAGAGCGCGGCCCGGCGGAGCTGGTCCTCGAGCAGGCGCTGGTCGGTCATGTCTCGGCACACGGTGCTGAAGGTGACCGGCCCACCATCGGGCGGTCGGTGGGCCACCAGCACCTGCGACACCGGGATGACCCGGCCGTCGATCCGACGGAGCCGGTTCTCGCCGCTCCACGTGCCGAACCGCTCGGCGGATCGCATCCCCTCTCGCATGAGGTCGGCGGCCAGGTCGTCGGGCATGAAGTCGAAGGCCCGCACGTCGGGGTCGGAGGTGTCGGTGCCGAGGAGCGCACGGCCCACCGGGTTGAGGTACCGGATCCGTCCGTCGGCGTAGGCGGTGGCCACCAGGTCCGGGGTGGCCTCCACGATGTCGCTGATCTGCTGGGTGGCCACGAGCACGTCCCGCCGGGCGCTCACCACCGCCCCCACCATGATCCCGGTGAGGGTGAGCACGACCATCAGCAGTTGGATGTCGGAACGGGCGAGGGGGTCGGTGACCAGCTCGTGGGCGCCGGCGCTGAGCACGGCACCCAACGCGGCGCTCGACAGCGCCGCGGCCGCCACCCCGTGGCGCACGGCCAGCCCCACCACCGGCACGAAGGCGAGGTAGACGAACCGCATGGGTTCGTCGCCGATCGCCATGAGGAACACCGCCGCCACCGACGGGATCACGTACTCCACCACCAGCAGCCAGTGGTTGACCTTCCACTCGTCGTCGGCGAGGGGCGGCGGTCGGCCGCGCAGGAAGGCGTCGCCCACCATCACGACCGCCGGGGTGAGGCTGGCGCAGGCGATCACGTCGCCCACCCAGAACAGGCCCATGGACCGGGCGATGTCGTCGGGCTGCACCAGGTCGACCGCGGTCTGGACGAGCACGCCGGCGACGGCCGCCACACCGGCGCCCACGACCAGGCAGGAGAAGGCGAGCACCAGCAGGTCGTCGGAGCTGCGCATGCGCGGGTCGAAGCGCAGGCGGCGGAGGGTCTCCCCGGCCAGGTGGTACGCGCCCACGATCACCAGGGCGTTCACCACCAGGCCGACGGGCCCGAACTCGTCGGCCAGGTCCATCACGACCGCGGTGCTCACCACCTCGGCCGCCACCAGCAGCGGGAACAGCCGCGGGCGCAGGTACAAGACGCCGACGGCCAGGCCGGCGGGCGGGAACCACACCAGCACCGGGCCGGGGATGCTCACGAACCGGGCCCAGTAGGCGGCGCCGAGGTAGGCGACCACCGCGGCCACCGTGAAGGCCAGTTCGCGCCGAACCGATGGGGCCGCTCGCTCCTCGCTTCGCGCCACGCCGACCGGCCAGGGCATGGGCCAAGCGTACGCACCGGTGGACCACCCCGCGCCGGGAAGATCGGCCCGTCGCGGGGCGGTTTCGCACGGCGCGACACCGGGTACGGCGCTGCGATGGTTTCACCGTGGGTCGACGAGGAACGCGACGTCCTGATCGGTTCCGGACCCGACACCACGGTGTGGTTGGTGACCGATCCCCAGGGGGCGCCGGATCCGTGCGTGGGCGACCGCCCGCCGGTGGTGGTGAAGGCGGTGCGGGGCGGGCCCAGGGCCCGGGCCGTGCGGGCTGCCGCCCGTCGGCTCGACGGCATCGACCACGAGGGCCTGCTGCCGGTGCTCTCGTCGTGGGACGACCCCGCCCCGGGCTCGGAGCCGGGCGTGGTGGCGGTGCTGCCCTACGTGTCCGGTGGGACCCTCCGCACGCTGCTCGACGAGCGCGGCACGCTCACGGCGGGGGAGGTGGTGGCGTTGCTCACCCCCGTGGCGGGCGCCCTGGACCGGCTGTCGGAGGCGGGCGTGGTGCACGGCGACCTGAAGCCCGAGAACGTCCTGCTGTGGCCCGATGGTCGTCCGGTGGTGGCCGATGTGGCCGGCGACCCTTCGTTCGGCACCCCCGGC
>WBZL01001892.1_pt1 | contig 20940 bp, 24 predicted proteins | sample 5204291 | NCBI WGS metagenome assembly WBZL01 (sample SAMN12344345, study PRJNA552823) | activated sludge metagenome | biome: Activated sludge suspended growth; feature: Nitrification reactor; material: Wastewater; isolation source: activated sludge from nitrification reactor of wastewater...
CCTTCTGCTGCGTTTGGGTGCAGCTCCCATACCTTCTTGCACGTTTCTCTTAGAACCGCAACGCGTCTCGCGTCTACGGGTGTACTCCGAAGCCCTTCAGTGTGTGCAGCCGGACGCGCTCGCCCAGCTCCTTGTCCTCGTAGGTGACGACTGCCGTTATGCGACCACTGCCAAAAAGGCCGTCGCGCACATTGATGCCGTGGCCAAGGCCAGACCGCAACGCTGCCAGGGCCTGGTCCCTGGTCCAGCTGTACACTCCGGTCTCCGGGTTGCGCACCTCGTGCACGTGGCCCAGCCTGTTGAAGAAGGTGGCCTCCTCTTCGAGGTTTTTGAACTCGATGTGGTAGTGGTGGAAGTACTTGTACACGTTGCCCCTCTTGACGAGCTTCAGGTCCTCGTCACCGAGACTGACGTAACTGCCACCCTCCAGGGTGGGTGACACGCGGTAGATCGGCATCGGTGAGCCGTCATTTCTGGTGTCGCCCATCCACTCGTAGTTGATGCCGGTGACGTAGTGCAGGTCCGGGAACCTCTTGCACTCGATCTGGTCATCCTCCCAGAAAGCTGTCTCAGGCAGGTCGCCGATGCGGTCGTGCTCACCGTGCCCGATGCTCGGCCCACCGTCTGCGCGCCAAGCGGCTTCGCGCTCGGAGTAGTCGTCCGGGTCTACCAGGGTGAAGCGGCCGGAGTTCTCGACATACTCCTTGCCGCTCTCATCGTGCAGCTTGACCTTGCACCAGGACTTGTTCCAGTAGACGCCCGGCGGCACGCCGCAGCCGTTCACCCTGGCATAGGAGATCGTGCTGAAGCCGAGCACCGTGGCCAGCGTCCCGTCGGCGCACGGGTTGTAGCCCCACTCGCGGTTCTCCTTCGGGATCTTGATGGACACGACGTCCCCTACCCGGACGAGATCGCTGATCACGAGCGCACCTTGACCACGACACCGTCCTTGACGGTAACCGCTGCATACCACTTGTGTGGCGCGGGCGCGTGCGGGCCCTCCACCGTCCCGGTCCCGTTCTCGGGCACGCCGAACGGCCCCGGCGTCCAGACCTGGAGCCTGGCTTCGAGCCGACCGACCCGCGCCTGCTCGTCCGCGGTCAGGGCCTCCTTCTCTCGCAGCTGGTGAAGCTCTTTGACCTCCTCCAGGAACTGCTTCTTGCTCTTGTAGTTCTCGATCACGTACATTAGGCGCCCTTCTTTCCCTTGCTCGGCTTGCTCTCCCGCGTGGATGCGGGCTTGAGGGCCGGCTTCTCGCTCGGCGGTTCGGTGAACTTGTCCGGCACAGGTGCTCCCTCGGCGATCAGGAAGCGCGCCTGCGGGTCTTCGATGATGGCGTCGCCGCCGTTGAAGATCTGCCACGAGAAGCCCTGCAGATCGCTGTACCCGGCCAGCCTGGCGCCCTGGTACATCAGGTACGCCCCCAGCTCACCGCCGTGCTCGTTGAACAGGCGCAGCGTGTTGTAGGATCCCGCCAGCCCGCCCGTGACGAGCCCGATCAGGCACCAGAGCACCCTCGGCTTGGCCGCGCGCCAGAAGGCTCCAAGGCGCGGCCGCGCTCGTTCCTTGACCCAGGTCTTGACCTCTTCCTTCATGTTTAGTCCTCCCCCCATAGTCCAAGCTCGAAGAGCACGATGCGTGCGACTGCCGCGCCGGGGTCGGCACCGTAGGCGAGCAGGCGCTCCTTACCTGGGCCGTGACCTTCGTCGACGTGCACGTCCAGCGTGCCGACGAAGTTGTCCGTGACGATGTAGCAGCCGATCGCGAGCCCTTTGCCGAGATCGCCCTCGTACGGGCGCACGTGGAAGCGCCAGCCGGTGATACGTCCGAAGGCGGGCATGGCGCGCACCACGAACTCGGCCATTGGATGCGAGAGCTGTGGCTGCTTCACTTGAGATCCTGCACGGTCTCCGGGTACAGCTCGTTGAGCTGCTTCTGGAGAGAGACACGCTCCTCTTCGAGCAGGATCAAGGGTTCGTGGTAGCCGCTGATCTTGATGATCGTGCCGTGGTGCTGTTCGGGCAGCTTCTTGACTTCGATCTCGTACATCACTTCCCCTTTCTTGCGTCGATGTGGTCCTGATCGCTCTTGCAGCGGCAGGTCTCTTCGCCACGCTCGTCCTCGTAGACCTCAGCCCCACAAGCTGGGCAGCGTTCACCGGTGTAGTTTTCCATGGCATTACTTTAGCACGGAAGAGCTGACCTTGTCAACAGGCTACCGCTTGTACTTGCCCGCGAAGGTGATCTGCTTGCGGTAGCTCTCCAACGCCTCGTCGACCACGTCCTGCGGCATGGGTACGTCCTCGTAGGGCAGGTTGTACGTCAAGGTCAAGGTGTGGTTGGCGCGACCTGGAAGCCGATCAAACCCTGACACGGGTTTGAAGCCGTGGCGCTTGGTCGCCCTGGTCTTGACGATATACTCGTCCAGGTAAACCTGCTCGTCTCGGTTGTCCTTCCAGAAGCGCCAGATGGACCAGGTCAATCCATCCTCACTGATCTTGCTGACGAATGTGTGATCCGCGCTCATGCCGCCTCCAGCTCCTTGACCACGGCCACGCGGGTGACCACGGTCTGCTGCACGCCCTGGAACTCCTCGTGCTTCTTGACGGTCGCCTTGACCTCGTACGTCTTGCCCTGCTCCAGAGCCTCGCTGCTGGCGAACCAGGTGGCCAGGTTGCCGTCCTTGGTGATCAGCTTGTGGATCTTGGTCACGCCGAAGTCACTCTCGCGGAAGATCACGTTCAGGACCGTGACCGTGTACACCTCGCGCTTGCCGACCGTGCCGAAGTAGCGGCTGTTGGCGTTGACCTCGGCGTACTTCTGGCGGCGGATCAGGTCGCCCAGGTGGCGCTGGTAGGTCGAGACCATGGAGCAGGCCAGGCCGAACGACTTGGGGCTGATCGTGGCGCTCTGGGCCAGCGTGGTCAGGTTGTACAGGTAGTCGTTCAGGTCGTCCGAGGTCTCGCGCAGCTCGTTGAGCCAGGCCACGGTCTGCTCGGCGAAGGCGACGTCCTCGTCCGTGACCGAGCGCAGCAGCTCGCGGTCCTCGTTGTCGAGCTTGGTGTTGTACTCCAGGCGGGAGACGATGTCCGCGGTCGCCGTCGGCGCACCGGCGTAGTCCAGCTCGCGGGCCTTGGAGCGCGACAGCCAGCCGTACTTGCGGATCACGGCCGCCGTGACGGCCAGGACACGCTTCAGGTAGCGGCGGTTGCCGCTCAGCGTGCCGTACGACTCATCCTCACACTCGCCGGCCAGGCGCAGCGCCTCGTAGATGTACTCCAGCGAGCGGGCGATGTTCTTCGGGTCCACGCCACCCAGGAAGTCGGCCACGCACTGACGGCCGACCTGCTTGTAGACGCCGGACTCGTTGCGGACGATGAAGGTCTCCTTGCGGCGGCGCTCGGCGCGGCAGTGGTCGCAGACCGGCTTGGCCTCGCGGTAAACCTTGGGCAGCTCCTCGCCCGGGACGGCGCGCAGGATGACACCGGCCTCGGACACGTGGTCCAGGGTGCCGATGAAGGACCAGCCGGCCAGCTGAGGCGTGGTGCCCTCGACCTTGGTCACCTTGAAGAGACGCGGGTAGGTGATGTAGTCGTCCGAGTACTGGCGGTCGGCCACCTTCGGCAGGTTGCTGCCGGTATGGGTGTTGCGGACCCAGTCCTCGACCACGTCGACCGTGACGTAGCTGATGGCCGGCACGCCCAGCTTGGCCGCGCGGCGGTTCAGCTTGGCGATCTTCTCCTCGAACTTGCCGAAGTTCTCCTCGGGGATCTTGAAGGTGTCCTGCGCCTCGACCGTCGTAGTGTTTTCGTCCATGGGTAAGATCTTAGCACGCGACCAGTGAGTTTGTCAACAGCTCACTTAGAATTTACCGGAAATCTGCTTCAACAAGTCTTCGATCGAAATCTGGCCTCCGGTGACCAGCTTGTCCGTGGCGTCCGTCACGTCGGCGACGACCTGGTCGAAGGTGTCGGCCAGGCTGTGCGGGTCGACACCGGCCAGCTGACCGACCAACAAGATCGAGGCCAGCAGGGCGTCGGTCAGAGACTTGGAGACCTCGTCCTTGAGAGGGCTGTCCCAGGCGCTCAGCTTTTTCAGGAACAGGATACCTGTCAACACCCCAGCCAAAGTGCGTTCGATCTGCTTCTCGTTGCTCACTCTTGTACCCCATTCTCGTCCACGATCAGCTTGCCGTTCAGGTGGTCCAGCTCGTGTTGAAGGACGATCGCGTCCAGCATGGTGAGCCCCATGGACCGTTTGGTGCCGTGCAGGTCGTACCCGGAGACCACGATCTCGTCCCAGCGTGGGACGCGAACCTGCTCGCCGGGGCACGAGAGGCACCCCTCCGGGATCGAGACCAGCCTGCGGCTGTGGCTCACGAGCACCGGGTTCGCAATCGCCAGGGATAGTTCTGGGGTCTCGACGATGATGAGCCGTTGCAGCACCCCCACCTGGGGGGCAGCTAGCCCGATCCCGTTCTTCTCGATCGTCTTGCGCATGCACCTAGCCAGATCCCTCAGCGAGCTGTCGAAGGTGCTTACCTCCTCGGCCAGTTGGCGCAGGGTGTCGTCCGGGTGAACGAGGATGTCGAGCATTTCGGCCGGCGGCCACTCTTCAACCAACATCAGCCCCCTCCCATGCCGGCAGGTCGGCCGGCGGCCGATGGACCACGAGGTCCACCTTGTGCTTCTTGCCAACGGTCAGCGAGATCGTGCCCACGGGAAGCTCCACCTGACCTTGCCAGTTCTTGCGCGCGTTGCCCTTGGAGCTGAACACCCCGACCAGCACGAGCAAGTCGAGCATGGTCGACCCCTCCGGAAGAGTCTCGACAACAGCCCCGTCGCCGAAGATCAGGCGCAGGTCGCCCGGGTGCGTGTTGTGATGGGACACAAGGAAGAACCTGGGCCTCGCACCGAGCCAGGTCTTGCCGTCCGGCGTGGTGATGATAGCTCTGGCACTGTTGTCGCACACAATGCGGGCACACTTAGCACAAGAGTTAGGATTCTGTCAAGTGGTATGGGCGCAGCTCGTCATTGACGTACTCCAGCACGGTCGGGTTGACGCCGAGGACATCGATGTTCCAGTCGCCGTTGGTCGAGCACCGCAGGTACTGGCCGACGAAGAACTCGTTGAATTTGTAGGCCAAGGGGTCCTCGGAGAAGAGCCTGGTATGGCCCACCACCTGTCGCACACCGGGCACGGGCTCGAACTCGTTGTCCCAGTCGCACCAGAGAGGCCCTCCGATGGGCTCGAAGCCACCTCTGATGCGGCCGATGGCGAAGAACCAGTCGGAGGCTTGGCCCCGCTGCACCTCTTCGTGCGCTCTTTGCACGACGGTGTCCAAGGTGAGCTGATGCTTGTCCCACAAGGACCTGGTGATGCCGGCGTGCGACACCACGATGTCCGAGCCGAGCCTGATCACACGCTCGTCGCCCTCCGCGAGCCACCGTCTACGGTCGTCACCAAGGTCGTCGTACAACCCGTTGGCGTAGCCGGACGCCCAACCTCTGCGGGCCGGGTCGTAGGACCAGTCGTGGTTGCCACGAACGAAACGAGCCTTACCCTTGGCGTGCAGGTCGCGAACCATGTCGACGCATTCGAGTTGTGCTCGACGTGTTGCGTCCTTCTCGTAGGCGTCCAGGAAGTCCCCCAGAAACACCAAGTCCTGCCCAGTCGCCGCCAAGGCTTCGAGCACAGCTTTCCGACCATGAAGATCCCCAACAAGAAGCATTTTCCCTCCTAAACGGTTGAAAATACTCAACCTTTCTTGAAAATTCACCCAAATATGGGTCGCCCGAGATTTTACGTTTTTTCTTGGGTGAGTACTTAAACCCTATTGCCTACACCCTCCGAATACGAGAAACGGGTCAGTCAGGTGGGGGCCACTTTAACACACGAAATGCGGCCTTGACAACACCAGCACACATTCGTTGCAGAGCGTGCCGTTTGCGGGTACCCACACACCTGGAGGTTGAACATGGCCAAGAAACGCATTCGAGTCGGGTTCTGCAGCACCATCAGTCTTGACCACCTGGTCGGCGAGAAGACTTTCGAGTCCGTCAGGCCGGAGGTTGAAGTGGAGGATGAGCCCCGGGAAGGGGAAGACGAGCACGACGCCTACTGCCGCATCCGCGCAGAGGCCGAGCTGCTCTTTACCAAGGAGGTCAACGCGCAGCTGTCGTTGGCTCTCAAGATTCGACAGGGGCTGAAGAGCCCCTGAAAGGAAGGAAGGAAGAGAAAGTGACAAGAAGGAGTGCGCTCTCGTACGAGGAGCGGTTTGTTCGCCGGATCAAGGTCGACCGTCGCACCGGGTGCTGGAAGTGGATCGGAGCCACCTTGGGGCCAAAGGGTTACGGTCAGGTCCTTCGCAAGGACGGCAAGCCTGGCACAGCGCACAGGGTTGCGTGGGAGCTTTTCCGCGGACCCATCCCTGAGGACACCTGGATCGTGCACCCGAAGCCTGGGCACTCGAAGCTGTGCGTCAACCCGGCCCACCTGGAGATGCGGCCGGCGCACATGAGGAAGCTCAGCGATCAGCAGCGTGAGGAGATCAGGCGCACCTACGTGCCCCTCTCCAAGCGGGTCACGGCGGCCAAGTTGGCCGAGAAGTGGGGCGTGTCGGTCGGCACGATCTACGCCGTCAAGGCGGGCCGTACGTCCGGGGCCAGGACGTTGCCACCGGTCGCCGTCAACGAGATCAGGAGGCTGCGCAGCACCCCCACAGCTCAGCAGCTGGCGAAGAAGTACGGCGTGACCGTCAACACCATCTTGTCCACGTCGAACGCGGCCTGAGAGAGGCGGGCGGGACTCCAAAGAGTCCCGCCCTCGCCGTCGGCCTAGTACCTGGCTGTGAACTTGAACCGGTTACACCCTTCGATGAGGGTGAACTGGTACTCGTACCTGCCAGCCTCCCAAGGCATGGCTGCCCCGGGTTGAAAACCGGTGCTCTCCCTGCGAGTGCCTCCAGGGGAGATGACCACTACCGCTGTCGCGCTGCACTGTGCGTTGGCCAGGTTGGTGGAGTTGAACTCCACGAACGGTCGCCGGCCGTCGCTCTCCTGAATATCCAAGCACCAGTGGTAGGTTTTGCCCACCTCCGCCGTTACACCGCCGTTGAACTGACGGGCCGAGGCCTGCTTGCTCCAGAAGCCGTCGCTGCAGTTGGCCGCGTGCGTGGGAGCCGGTCTGGCCGTAGGCTGCGGGGTCACCTGGATGCCGTTGCGCACGCAGACGCCTGGGACACCGTACGGTGGTGGTCGGTACGAGTAGCCCGGAGGGCAAGTCGGCGTCGGGCCAGGCCTCGGTGGCAGAGTCGGCGTCGGCCTCGGAGTCCTGACCGCGGTCGGCGTAGGTGAGGCCGTAGGAGTTGGGGATGGTGTCGGCGACGGTGTCGGCGAGACCACGGTGACCGATACGTTGTTGGTCGAAGATCCGAACTGGGTGGTGCCTTTGGCCATGCGCCACTGCAGGTTGTACGAGCCGAGCGTCTGCGGCGCGTAGAGCGGGATCGAGAAGATCGCCTCCGACCCTGGCGGCACTGAGCCTGCGCTCGGCATGGCCACGGAGGACAGGCCCCAGGTGGTGTTGCCGGTCGGGTTCACGCTGACCAGGTTGTAGCCGAAGATCTTGGACCAGGTTGAGGTGCCCGTGTTCTTCATGATCACGGTCTGCGTAACGCGGGCGCCACGGTTCATCTGTGTCGAGTTGAACAGGGGTACCACCTGGGAGGTGAACGAGGCACCGTCGGTGAGCGTTGTGCCACGCCAGAGCGCATTCTTTTGCTGCGTCAGAGACAGGTAGGTGGTGCCGTGCTCGCGGCTCTCGTTGACGTCGGAGGCGACCTCGTAGTCGTTCCAGGTCTCAAGGATGATGAGCTTCTTGCCGGACGCGATGGCCGTGTCCCAGTCGGCCGTATAGACCTGACCACCCTGTCGCTCACGGATGTTGGGTGGCGTGCCCAGGTTGGTCCCATTGTACCCGGGGCCGAGCAGCACCAGGTTGTCCTCGACCTGTGCCCCAAGGAACGCGGCCGGCTGCCTGATGCGCCCGTCCAGACCTGTGAAACCGCCGCCCCAGCTCCAGTCGAGCAGCAGGTACGGGTACTTGCCGCCGAAGTATCTGGAAAAGAAGCTGCTGATGTAGGTCGGGAACTGGATGTCGGCCGAGACGGCCGGCGGGCCGCTGATCACGACGACCGGTTTGTAGTCGATCTGAGCCCAGAACTTCTCCGGGATCTGCGAGTAGAAGTCCCTGATCGAGCCCATCATGTACTCCAGACCAAGCTGGTCTGGAGTGGTGTCCTGCCTCGGCGACTGGATCACCATGTCCGTGCCGAACGGGTTCATCGCCGACCGCAACAGAGCCGAGTCGAAGTACATGCCCACTTTGGGCGTCTTGAGCCCGGCATCGTCCATCTCTTCGAGCGCCTGCACGATGGCCGCGAGACCGACGTCAGGGGTCTCGGCCCCGCTGTTGTCCGGGTACGGCATGCCCTGGTAGACGGGCAGCACGATGTCGACGCCGACGGCGACCATGTCGCTCAACTCCTTGAGCTGGCGCGACTTGCTGCTGTACAGGTACGGCGGCTCAAGAGTGCTGGCCGGGTGGTCGATGAAGCCGAACACGCTGTCCTTGTTGTAGACGTAGATCGCCGCCAGGACCTTGTTCGCCTCGGAGAAGAAGGTCGACATCCCGGCCGGCGAGAAGCCGCCCAGAACATAGGGCCCAAGAGCGGCCGGGATGTCGTTCTTGATCACGTAGTCCTTCTGCGGTGGGGGAGTGTGCGGCACGCCAGGGCTCTTCGTCGCCACCACGAGCGTCGGAGCCGGTGTGGCTCTGGGTGCCGGGGCGCCGGTGGAGCCCTCGTTGTAGCCGAAGTAGTACCCCCTCCCAGATGTGCTGCGGATCTCCAGCAGGTAGGCCCCGGCCGGCACACGGGCGTACTGATCGGCCTCGTTGGTGCCAAGCGTGAAGGCGTAGGTGGACCCGGTGACCGTCTGAGGCAGGTAGCCGGAGGCGGCCGGCGGGGTAAGAGTCCACTGGCCGAAGAAGGTCGGGTCGCTGTTCTGGCCTCCAACCAGGGTCAACTTCTTGACCGGAGAGGTGAGCAGGATGCAGTACTTATCTACCGGCGTGGCCAGCCCGTACCCACCGCCGGTGTACGTGATGCCGCTCCTGGTGAAAGGCTTGGTCGGCTGCCTGTACCCGTCCGGGCAGAACAGCCCGCCGGCCGGTGTCGACGTCGGCACGGGCGCGCTGTCGTAGGTGTAGTAGATCTCGAACGGGATCGAGCCGTTGCACGGCGCGGCCGCGCTCGTGACCGGGCCGCCGAGCGGCTCGATGATGAACGGGCCCACCATGTCGGTCCCGGTCAGCTGGATCGTGCTCGTGCCCAGGTTGTGCGCTGACGCACTGCGTCCAGTACCGGCGTCTGTCACGCGCAGGTTGATCGTGCCGCACCCCTCTTCAGAGTGGTCCGTGGTCCACACCCTGAGCATGGAGATCGGCTTGGGCGGGTCGACACAGAACCCTGACTCGGCCGCCGGCTGGGTGAGTGGTGAGGTCGTGGCCCCCCAGTACACGTCGAACGTCTGGCAGGAGGCGCTGCTAGACCGGCCCGTGATGTCCACCAGGTACAGACCAGCCTCGACCGTGCGCTGGTAGGCCGAGTCGTAGCGCACCTCCGGGAAGCGCTCTATCGGCGTCTGCTGGGCACCGTAGATGCCCACCTGTGGCCTGACCTTCATCTCGATCAGCGAGCAGCCTGCGGAGCCTCTGGCGGCGATCCTGAGGGCGTCTGCGTCGTTGCTCAGACGCACGCAGTAGGTCTTGGTCTGCCCATTGGTCGCCTGCTGCCCGGTCAGGCCGAACAGCTGGCCCGAGGTGCCGTACGGCTTGGTCAGCTCACCGCCTGGGCAGGAGGTGGTGCCGACCGGCTGAGCGGGCGTGATCGGCGGGGCCGTGATCGACCTGGTGCGCCCAGAGGATGTACGCACCTGACACCCTGCGTCAGGGTCGCACGTGGCGTTGGTCAGGTCGCAGAGCTTGTCGTAGCAGGAGCGCGAGGCGGTGGTCAGCCGCTCGTAGGTTGCCGGGCAGCCTGCCTGCGCGGCCGCGGGCAGAAGAAGAGCGAGCAGGGCGAGCCAGAGTCTCATGCGTCAACCTCAGAGCCCCGCGGCCCGCGCATGCGGATCTGGCTCCAGAAAGTGCCCCCTGTAGGCCGACGCGACAGCGTGGCGACCTGGTCCCGCGCGTAGGACAGAGTGCGGTCCGGCAGGCGGATGTAGATGTACTTGAAGCCGATGACGTACTCTTCAACGTCTGAGTACGTTCGAGACCTACCGTCGGCGAACTCGACCAGGATCTCGAAGCGGTTCCTCGGTGTCCCCACACGTCATGCCGGCAGCAGGTCGATCAGCAGAGAGCGGTCGACCGACTCACCGAGCGACATCATCTTGTCGTAGGTCGTCCGGCTCGTGTTGATCAGCTGCTCGATCGTGCCGTCCCGGCGCAACATCTTGAAGGCCAGGTTCTCGGCCGCTCGCTCGCCGCCACGCTGCAGGGAGGTCTGGCGCATGGTGCGGATGCGCTCGCGCAGGCTCTCCAGCTGCGCGTAGCCCTGCTTCAGGTTGTCCCCCTTGCAGGCTGCGATGGCACGCTTGATGCGGCGGCGCAGCATGTCGGCCTTCAGCTTGACGGTCTCCTCAGGCGGGTCTGAGACCATCCTCGGCGGCATCTTGATCCACGTGTTCCGTTGCAGCGAGTAGACGCCGGCCCCGTCCGGGAACTTGCTCGTGTGGCTCTGGATGTACACCTCGACCGGGTGGCCGTGCATCATGATCTCGTGGTGCTCGTTCCAGATGGAGGCCGTGTCGTAGAAGTAGTCGGCCAGGAGGTCATCCTCAGCCTCGATCTTGCTGAAGTCGATCAGGATGTGGAGGTCGATGTCCGAGGTGTCGGTCCAGTTGTAGTTGGCCATAGAACCGGTGAGCACGATGTCCTTGACCGTCGGGTCGTGCACCTCAAGCACCTTGACCAGGTCGCTGGCGATCTGGAGCAGGTTCTTCCTGATGGCCGGGTCGACCTCCTTGCCGCGCCAGAGATCCTTGTTCAGGCCCCTGTCGGTAGACTTGTCCAGGGCCTCTGAGAAGGAGATCTCGCCGGAGGTCAGAGCTTCAACTAGGTCTCTCATCGGTGTCTCTCCGGCTTGTGGAGCAGCACGACACGGTCAGCGCTCTCCACGACCTTGACTCGGCCGACCGCGGCGTAGTCACCGACGTAGAAGCAGCTGTAGACTTGCGCCTCTTGGTCGCACCTCTGCAGCTGCTCGATTAGCTCTCTGACCGTCACAACCCGCTCTACAACGTTGCCGTCCACATGTCGCTGGCCAGATCCAGGTCCGGGTCGAACCAGTCGTACGGCAGGTAGAAGTAACCCTTGTCACCCCAACCTTCGCCCCAGCTGTTGCGAACCTTGATCAGCTTCTTCTCGTCGTCGTAGCCCATGATGAGGACTGCGTGACCTCCTAGGAAGTCTTCACGACGCTTGTTGGGAAGCGGGACCATGCCGCCCTTGGCTACCTTGGCCGTCTCGAAGGACGAGTAGATCATGATGCCGAGCGCCACCGGGTTCTTGGCCGCGACCGCGATCTTGATGTCCTCGAAGTCGGTCACACGGTAGTAGTTCCTGAACTTGAACCTGTCCGTGTCGCGGTAGGCCTTGATCGGAGGCCTCTTGGCGAACTTGTCGATCTCGTACGGCCACCGCTCTTCCGGGCACGTGCCGACCTTGGCCATGCTCTTCATCGTGCCGCGCAGCGTGGCGCCGGTGTCCTCTCTCGTGTTCCGCGCGCGTGCGCGTGTCACGTAGTACAGGAACAACGGCGAAAGGCCGATGAACGGGTCGCGCAGGTGCTCGATGCCGATCGACTCGGCCAGGCCAACCCCGACGGCGAAGGCCGTGCACGAACCCAGTGACCCCTGGTCACGGATAGGTGACATGAGGGCGCCCAGGTCGACGCTCGGAGGCAGCTCGGCCGGGAGGCGTCTCTTCAGCTTGAGCTTGAGAGCCTTGAACTTGTAGTCCTGCTCGTCTGGCGGGTCTGGGAGCAGACCGAGTGCGTGCTTCTGGTTTGGCATCTGAACCTCAGAACCAGGACAGGTAAAAGTCGAACGGGTAGTTGGTAGAGCAAGGGCTCTTGTCCGTGAGTGTCGCCACGAGGCTCCACTTGCCGGGCTCCAGAGACATGGCGACGCCCGGCTGAACGGACTCGGTCTCGTAGACCTTCCCTGACGGCGAGGTGAGGCGCACGTTCATCACGTTGCACGACACGTTGGACCTGTTCGTGCTGCTCAGGGTCATGAACATGGCCTGAGTGGTCGGCACGTTGGCGCACAGGTGCACAGACTCACCGCGCGGGTAGACACGGTTGACCCACTGCAAGGTCGTCGGCGTGATCTTGACGAAAGTCCCACCCGAGCAGTCGAACGGCAGCGGTGAGAACGTTGGAGCCGGAGACGGAGTCGGGGTCAAGACGGGGCCCACCTGACGACAGTCGGTGACCCTGATCTTGGACCCGTTCTTCTTGGTGCAGACGTACTCGGCGCCCAGGGAGGTGTGCGCTGTGGCCACGAGCAGCAACAGAGTTACAATGGTTTTCATCCCAGCCCCCTTACGGCAGCTCTTGAATTCGAATGTAGCTGCCGCGCTTTACGGTCACCCCGGACCCGTTGTTCGTGCTCTGTGACCAAGCTACGACAAGGTTGCCAGCATTCGAGCCGTTCTCCAGCACACCACCAAATACAATCGAGGTTGTTCCGTTCGGCAGCTGTAGAGTGCCCGCCGCAGTATTGTCAGCGCTCTGGTAAACGCCGATAGCTGGTGTGTCGCCGCCCACGTACCCAACATTGATCGCGGTTGGCGATGCTGGGGTGTTGAGCGCAACAAGAAAGTCTGGTGACGTGGCTGGTGCGTTGACCATTAGCACCCCGTCCACCAGGTAGTTCTTATTGGCCGATACGGCCACCGACAGCTGCGTGTCGTCGTTGAGAGTGTTGTCGTTCGTCAAGGTGGAGCTGTCGGACGTTCGGTAAGCCGATGTGAACGGGCTGGTCGTAGAGTTAACTACGGCCGGTTGACGCACTACACAGCGGAACAGTGCGTCAGCGGCGCCGTCATTCTCATCAGCGACACCGACGATAACATCGCTCGCCAAGGTTGAGGCGTATACCTGCCCTGCCACCGGCGTACTAGGATCCCCGGAATTGGTGACACGCAGTAGCTGCCCCTTGGTGATAGAGCCGGAGTCCGAGAGGCACTGAGCGTACCCCTGCGTCATGATCTTGACAGGGTTACCGGAAGTAGCGTCCTCAAGAGCAACGCCGACAACGTCGTCACCCTCGGAGAACCCAACCACAACTACACGGTTGTCGTTGGATGTGTCCTGCTTGACGAACTTGCCGCGAGCGATGGTGCCTCCGGCCGTTTTGCGTACGACCACACCTTGCTCATCCGTTGTCAGCAGCCCCATGATGTCGAAGGCGTACCCGTACTCATTGCGCCAGTTCACGAGCGGCGTCGTCCCGTTCTGGAACGTGCCCTCGATGTTGATGTGCGCGCCGAGGCCCGAAGCGCTCGCGAACGCGACGCCGGTCGGGAAGCCCTGGAAGCGGTTGGCCGCGATGTTGATGTTCAGGATCGGCGTCGTCGTACCGCTGGAGCGCACCCCTGTGACCGCCGAGAAGTCGACCGCCGTGTCGCCAGTGGTCGCGCCGTAGGCGTTGTTGCCGACGATGTTGAGATCCTTGACGTACGGGAACTCGCACGCCGCCGAGCCATCGCAGTCGCCGGTGGACGTACACTCCTTGCCCGCGTCGGCGCCGGTCTGGCACCGCTTGCCGGGCGCCACGCCGATGTAGTCGACGTTCTGCTGGTCGGAGTGCAGGAAGTTGCCGACGATGTTAACGTGATCGATCTGAACGTTCGACGCGCCCCACTTGAAGTCCGAGCTGTAGTCACAGGTACCCGACGGGCAACCGTAGGTCGCGGCCGTGCCCATGTTTCTCAGACAAACAAGCCCGGGTCTGGAGCTGCCACCGCTACAACGGCCGCGCACGTCGCCGAGGGCGATGATCGTGTCGCGTGTGTTCCACGCGAAGCGGTTCGTCTCGATCTCGATGCCCGAACCGTTCGCGATGACCTTCGGCCCGTGGTTGTCTTCGCAAACGTTATCCTTGAAGAACCAGTTGTGCTGGCCGCCGTTCTTGCCTGCGGCGCAGATGAACGCCGTCGAGCGGTTACCCTCGATGAGCGTCGTCGGCCCCGCAGCAAGGAAGCCGACCGAGCCCTTCCACGAGCTGTAGTCGAGCCCGCCCGTGTGGTCGTAGGGGGCGAGCGGGTTGTTCGTCAGCGCGCCCGGCAGGCCGTCGCTGGTGTTGCCGCTCGCGATCACCTCGGTCGCAAGGTAGATCCCGGCGTCCCAACCGGCCGTCGTGTTGCCGCGGATGCGCGAGTTCGCGCCCGCCTTGATGCCGTAGGTGACGAAGCGGTTCGCGTTGTAGCTGGTGAGCCCGAAGCCGGTGGCCGACTTCGTGTCGGTCGTGATGCCGACCGTCGAGGAGTCGATCACCCGGGACGACGTGCCAGTGCCCGACGCGATCGCGAAGTCGCCCTTGCGGTGATCCCAGATACGGACGTTCTCGACGCGCGCCGACGTGCTGTTGCTGAAGTCGATCGGGTTGATCGCGCCCGCGCCCGACGCGCCGCGGCTCACGTTGTACGGGATCGACACGCACGTCCCACCGCCCGTCGCGCACTGGGAGCGGTTCTGGCACGAGCCCGAGCCGCTGCCGCAGTCGGTCGCGCCCGAGGCGTTGCAGGCCATGCCGGCCCACGTCGCGTCCCCGGTGTCGCACGTCTGGAAGCAGGTGTCGCCGTCGTTCGTGCCGCCCGAGCAGTAGCCCGTCTCGATGCCGTCGCCGCCCATCGCGGTCGAGGCGCCCTGCGTCTGGTTCGCCCAGATCGAGCAGCCGACGATCGCCTGCCCACTGGTGTTCGCGGCAGCGCCAATCACAGTGTAGGTCGAACCAGAGGTCGGCGCGAACGAGCCGCTCGTCCCGCCGTCATAGAGCGAACACGTGCCCCCTTGGCACTGAGCGTCCGCGTCGCAAGCGACACCGTTCAGCGAGCCGCCGGTGCAGCGCCTCCTGGCCAGCGCGAAGCCTGCCGTCGCGTCCTCGCACTGGATCTGAGTGTTGGAGGCCAGATCTAGAGCGGTAGAACCTGCACCTGGACTGCTGAGAAGCGCCTTACAGCCGCTTGGTAGGAAGAGGGTTTTCCCGGCCGCAACACCACCTGTGCCAACCAGAGCAGCTATAACAGACCTGTTGTCCTGGGTCATGGCGCAGTCGATGTAATCTCTGACATTGACCGCACGCGCCTTGTCAGAGATGGAGCACGTCTCCCCAGACCGGGTTACAGTTACCCCGTTCAACAGGTCGAGCGTACGGCATTCGCCGATACTAGAGCCGGCCTTCTTGAGAAGAACACCCTCGATCGCCCCTGGTTGAGCTTCGGCCACAGTGCCAAGAGCTACTACCAGCAAAGCTGCGATCAGATACCTGCTACCCATAGTGAAACCGAGCCTCCGCTGAGAGCTGTAAGTTTGAACCTGGCGCCCATAGCACCGAGACAGTTCACACTACGCATGATGCCGTGGTAGTAGGTCGCCTGTGAGACACCCACGTTGTCGGCCGTATTGTCGATACCCTTCTCAAGGTCCAGGTACCTGATCGGCGTAGAAGTTGTCCCTGTGGCGTCTTCATTCCAGCTGAAGTAGACCGGCCTCCAGGTACACGTGTCGGTGTTGGTAGACAGCTCGGTCTTTATAATCAGATTGCTTAGCCTGGAGCAGTCAACCATCAGCTCGTAGGTGTCAGCGTTGGCTGTGGCTGCCGGTAGGACTGGCCCACCAAGGTTGTAGGTTGTACCCGAGGCGACCGAAATGATCGGGCGCACCTGACCGGTGTTCGTGCCGGACGTGAACAAGATGAGCAGCCCAACTGGGCTGCCGAACGAAAACGAACCAGAGAACACGACAGTCGTGTTGCTGCCGGCCCCGTTGATCGTGACACCTGTGGTGGGCGGGTACTCAGTGGCTACAGTCGTGCTAAGCGTGTTCGCGGTAGCGGCGACCTTGTTGAACACAGCCGGGTACGCGTACGAGGCGTACTGCTCACCCTTGATCGTGTCCCCGTTCTGATCGACGAAGCTCAGAACACCGATTTTCTCAGTGCCACCACCAGGAACACTGCGCGTGGCGTAGGTTTTACTCCTGGCCATCTACCTCATCCTCGTCCGCAGACTGTTGCACCTGAGACCTGGTGATCGCCGTGTTGAGCACGAACTCGACCAGCTCCGGGACCGACACACCGTCAAGCTTGGCGGCCGCCGAGACGCGCTCCATCTCGGCCATGCTTGGGATGGTCTCGATGTTGATCAGGTACGGCGTCTGGTCGGTGCCGACGATGAAGTCGACCCGACCCCAATCCCTGCAGCCGAGGTGGGCGTAGGCGTTCTGCGCGAAATCCAGGAGCGCGTTGTTGACCTTAGGGTGCAGCTGGGCTGCAGTGAACGGGTTACCGTCGAGCGCGGCGCGAGCCTCCTCGCCGTAGACCTCCAACCCGTCCAAGTGTGACAGGTCGAGCTGGACCGGGGGCAGAACGGTCAGATCGGGCCAGCTGCCAAGGATGACGACCGAGACCTCTCTGCCGGTGATCGCGTCCTCAACCAGGACCGGGCCCCGGCCGTCTTCGAGAAGCTCGGCCACGGCCAGCAGCGCGTCCGAAGCGTTCCTGCACAGAGAGCGCTCGGCGACGCCGGTGCCGTCGGTACCGTTGTTCGGCTTCACGAAGCAGGGGAAGGTGATCAGGCTCTGCTTCGAACGCAGCGCGCCGAGGCTGTCGACCAGGACCGCCCTAGGTGTGGGGATCTTGAGCAAGGAGAGCAGCTCCTTGCAGGACATCTTGTCGTGACAGATGGCCGACGTGAGCGCGTCCGAGCCCGTGAACGGCACCCCGGACACGTCGAAACACGAGGGCGCGAACACACGCCTGTGCGTGCCGGCGAAACCCTCGGCCAGGTTGAAGACGATGTCCGGCTTGGTGCTGGTCAGAGTGCTCGGCAGAGAGCTGTCTACCGGCACGAGCGACACCGTGTGCCCGGCCTCTCGCAGCGTGCTCCAGACCAGGTCGACATCGTAGTCGCGCCCGTTGTGGGCGATCAAAACCCTCACACGTACCCCAGGTTCTGAACGCGGATGACGACTGCGTGGTGCCCCTCTTCGCCGGATCCGAAAGTGTAGTGGAACACGGCCACGTGGTCCTCGAAGCTCTTGCGCCCGTTGCGAATGATGTTGTCCGAGGCGCTGAACTTCATGGTCAACACACCTCCGGCGAAGGTGCCGTCGTTCTCGTTGAGCACAGACCCTTTGGGCCTGATGATCGCGTGCGTGTCCAAGTCGTACACGGTCAGAGCTAGACTTGTGAGACCCGGCACGGGCACAAGATCGCCCGCAGAGTCCTCAGTCGTGGTGACCAGCGTGGCGGTGTAGAGACAGGTCGAGCGCTCTCCTACCGGTCCGAAGATCTCAAGCCCTGTTCGCGGTTCGATCGCCATCAGCCACCAACCCCACCACCGTGTCCAGGCGGCCCGTCTGGAGCCACTTCTTCTGAAACACCTGGAAATTGTACAGCGGGCTATTCCTTGGGGATAGGGACGACATGAGGGCCCCGCTCACGTTGCCCACGTGCACGCACTTGATGTCGTTGCACATGGTCACTCGGAACCCGTTCTCCCAAGCTCTCAGGGAGAAATCGACATCCTCCAGGCCGAAGTTGTACTCCGTGTCCAAGCCGCCAAGGCTGTCGAAGACGCGCCTCGGTACCAGGCAGCAGGCCATGCTGACGCCGGTGACCCTGGTGCGCGGCGGCGGGTTGAAGTGGGGCCACGGTACGGCCAGACCCATGTTCACCGGCTGGCAGTTCTGGATGATGTCGATGCCGGCGTGCTGGATCCTGACCTTGTCGTCGTAGACCAACAGGAAGCCCAGGACCTCGTCATCGGACAACACTCCCAGGTCTTGAAAGAAGGTCGGCGGCACGAAACAGTCGTCGTTGAGCAGGAGCAGGTACTCGCCAGAGGTCAAGGATGCTGCATGGTTGTTGATGCGCGAGTAGTTCCACCAGCCCTCGGCTACGGTGTAACCGACCTCGGCCATGTCGGCCTTCCTGAGCACCTCTTGCACCGGTTCAGGGTCGTCACCGCCGTCGATGACGAGAACCTCGATCCAACGGTCCGACTTCTTGACGGCCGCCGACAAGCTCTTCATGCACCGCGCCAAGATCTCCGGATGCTCTCTGGTGGGCACGACAACAGAGATCCATGGGCTCTTAGAAACCTTCCTCATCTTTCCTCCCAGATACTGAGCGCAGTGTCTGATCTACGAACCTCTGGACCATCAGAGCCTGTTTGGTGAAACCGTGAGTCCTGAGCACCTGTTCCGTGAACTTCAAGAACAGTACAGGCGCCCCGGGGATACCGTCGTTGACTGCCTCATCTAGTACAGTGATCGCCTCTCGAATCAAAGTTCTGACAGAGAGGTCGAGACGGTCTGATGAGAGCAGCGTGTCTTGCAGGACGAGCCGCAACCCGCGAGCAGCCGTCACACCGTCTACCACCGGGGTGGTGTCCGTGACGGCCTTGAAGATGGCCAGCGTCTTCGAGTCCTGCAGGGTGGCCGCGTCGGCGTGCAGCAGGTTTGCCGCGGCCTGGTGCAGCTGAACCAGCGTCAAGGTGTCAACCATGGCCAGGCCGAGCTTCACAGCGGCCTGCGACAGGACCACACCGTCCGACAAGCTGAGCAGGACGCTCTGGGCCACACTGTCGTTCGTACGCAGTGTGTCGACGAGACGCGGTTGAGCCTGCGCCCTCTTCGACTCCCCAACCAGCAACTGGTCTACGAGCTGAGACACGGACGCGCGCAGCGTCTTCGGGTCCGAGACGGCCACCTTGTCGACCAGCGCTGCCTGCAGGCTCTGGCGCAAGCTCTGCGTACTGGTGACGTTGTCCACGAGCCGCACGCCTGGTCGCAGCGCCTTCGTGTCCAGTACGTCGACCTCGTCTCTTGTGCTCTGCGAGACCCGTGTCAGAGGGCGCTCTGCGATACCAAGCCCGCTCTGCAGGCCGGCGCCGACGCCCTTGGGGCCCTCCGACGTGCGAACCGCGTCAGACACCTTCACGCCCGGGTACAGCCGATCCGAACCGTTGATCGCGTCCCTGAAGACAGCGTTGATGAGGATCGAGAGCGTGTCGACGAGCTGGACCGTGTTGATCAGGTAGGCCGAGTTGCCGCCGCTCATGGCGGCCGTGACCACCTCCTCTACGAGCGCCGTGTCACGCAGAGCGATCGCCAGGTTCTGCTTCGTGGCGTCGCTCACCTCGACGTCGTCCAGGACGCTCACGACCCACTGCTGCACAGCGGTGACGATGTCGGAGGCCTTGAACGTGTTGACCAAACCGACGCCGGCCCCGAGTCGTTGCCCCGCCGGTACGCTGTCGCTGTGCGCGACACCGCCGGTGAGACCCAGGTTGTCGTGGGCGGTCAACTGCTCCGAGCGCGTTGTGCCGGCCAGGATCGATCGCAGGTCTGCCGCGCCGACGGCGTTGATCAGACCGACACCGGCCTGGAAGCTGTGCGAGGTTGTGATCGTGTCCGTGAGCAGCTTGTGCCAAGCTTGCAGGTGGGAGACCGTGTCGCCGCCGGCTGCGAGATCGTCGTCCTCGACAACGCTGGCCAGGATCCGACGCACGTCGCCCAGGACCAACGTGTCTGCCGGCCGCACGGTCAGACCCTGCCCGCCCTGGTCTGTGATCTTGACCGTGTCCGTCTTCGACAGGCCTAGCAGCACGAGTCTTGGGTCGGACAGAATCGCCGTGTCGATCAAGCTAACCAGCGCGTTGACGAAGGTTCTATCCAGAGCGGAGAGGGTGTTGGTGATGCCGGCCCCTACACCGAGGGCGCCGCCACCGACGAGCGTGTCGGTGATCAGCCTGCTCACTACTGGTGAGCCGTTGTCGATGTACTGCAGGTCCTCGACTGCGACCTTGTCGAGCAGGTTGAGCGCAACGGCCAAGTCCACTCTGTCCAGAGCGGAGATGATGTTGGCCACCAGCACACCGACCGAAGCTTGATCGAGGACGATCAAGGCTTCGCTCAGGGCGCTGGTGATGCTGATCAGACGGGGGTCTTGGGTGGCGAGCGTGTCCACCTTCGAAGTCCCCAGGATGAGGGCTCGTCGATCGGATGCTGCGACGGTGTCAGCCCTGAGGCCAACGCCGGCCCCTCGTGGGTCGGAGAGGGGTACCGTGTCGGCCTTCGAGATAGAGGGGCTCAGGCTTCGCCGATCGGCAACCGACACGCCGTCGGCCTTGAGACCTACACCTGCGCCACGCGGATCAGAGATCGCAGTCGGGTCGCTCTTCGAGACTGCACCGGAGAGACTCTTCTGCTCCGACACGGTAACGCTGTCGGCCTTGAGGCCGACACCTGCGCCTCGTGGGTCTGACAGAGATACTACATCGATCTTGAGCAGCCTGGGCTCGATGAGTCTCCTGTCAGTAACAGAGAGACCGTCGGCCTTGAGACCTACACCTGCGCCTCGTGGGTCGCTCACGACGCTCGTTTCGGTGGCCAACAAGGAGGCCGCCAGTCTTCTGGTGTCGGAGACTGTCAACCCGTCGGCCCTGAGACCAACACCTGCAGCCTTGAGGTCCGAGGCGACCGCGGTGTCGGCCTTCGAGACGCCTGCGCGGAGTACCCTCGACTCACCTGCGCTCAGGGTGTCGGCTCTCAACCCGACACCGGCACCGCGCTGGTCTGAGACAC
>WBZL01001894.1_pt1 | contig 20928 bp, 16 predicted proteins | sample 5204291 | NCBI WGS metagenome assembly WBZL01 (sample SAMN12344345, study PRJNA552823) | activated sludge metagenome | biome: Activated sludge suspended growth; feature: Nitrification reactor; material: Wastewater; isolation source: activated sludge from nitrification reactor of wastewater...
CCATTTGAGAAGATGGGCGACATGCGTCGTCTTGCTCTGCTGGTCCTCGGAGCAGCGCTGGCCGCGTGTTCCAGCACGACACCGCCGACTCCGTCCGCGATGCCGACGTCTCCGTCCGCGATGCCCAAGGCCACCTCGAGTCCCCTGCAGCAACCTGCAGTGACCGCCACGCTTGCAACGGGCCTGAAGGCGCCCTGGAGTGTGCTGCCATTGGGCGACAGCAAAGCACTGATCACGCAGCGCGACACTGCCCAGATCCTGCTGTTGGACAACGGCCGGACCACGGTGGCGGCCACGCTCAAGGACGTGCGTCCGGAGGGTGAAGGCGGCCTGCTCGGTCTGGCGATGCGCGGCGATCAGGTGTACGTCTACTACACCGCCGCAACGGACAATCGCATCGCAGTTCTCGACTTCGACGGCTCGAAGCTAAGTAACGAACGCACGGTGTTCAGCGGCATTCCCAAGGGTTTCATTCACAACGGCGGACGGATCGCCTTCGGTCCCGACGGCATGCTCTACGTCGGCACCGGCGAGACCGGCCAGGCCGACCTCGCACAGGACCGCTCTTCGCTGGGCGGGAAGATTCTGCGGTTGCGGCCCGACGGCCGGCCAGCACCTGGTAATCCCGACCCGCAATCGCCGGTGTACTCGTGGGGTCACCGGAATGTGCAGGGACTGGCATGGAATTCCCAGGGTCAGTTGTGGGCCAGCGAGTTCGGCCAGAATGACGTCGACGAACTGAACCTCATCGAGCCCGGCAACAACTACGGATGGCCGCTGTGTGAGGGTCCGTGTGACGAGGCGGGCATGACGAACCCGAAGGCCACCTGGTCGCCCACCTCCACCGCATCTCCGAGCGGGCTGGCGATTCTGGACGACGTGGCCTGGGTTGCGGGATTGCGCGGGGAGGCACTGTTCGAGATCCCGCTGGACGGGCGCAAGGCCTCGAAGCCGCAGCCGTGGTTCAGCCAAGAGTACGGACGCTTGCGCGATGTCGTGGCCGCGCCCGGGGGCGGGTTGTGGGTACTCACGAACAACACCGACGGCCGCGGTACTCCTAAGCCGAAGGACGACAGGTTGCTGGCTGTTCGGGTGCCGTGATCAGCATCCGTTAGACCTTGGCACATCCGTTAGATGGAAATGCCCGTTTTGCCCTCTAACCGATGTGCCAAGGTCTAACGGATGGGGCGGCAGATCCCGATCAGCGTGGCGAGCGCTTCCGCCACCGCGACCTCCTGCCGCTCCCCGGTCGCCCGGTCCTTGATCTCGACCATGCCGTCGACCAGCCGCTTGCCGACGACGACGATGGTCGGCACGCCCAGCAACTCGGAGTCGTTGAACTTCACGCCCGGGGACACCTGCCGCCGGTCGTCGTACAAGACCCGGACGCCGGCATCCTCCAGTGCAATCGCCAGTTCCTCGGCAGTCTCGTACACGGCCGAATCCTTGCCGGTCGCGACGATATGAACGTCCGCCGGCGAGACCTCCCGCGGCCAGATCAAGCCCTTGTCGTCGTGGTACTGCTCGGCGATCGCCGCCACAGCCCGCGAAACCCCGATCCCGTACGACCCCATCGTGACGACGCGGGACTTGCCGTTCTCGTCGAGCACTGTGAGATCCAACGCTTCTGCGTACTTGCGGCCCAGTTGGAAGATGTGACCGATCTCGATGCCGCGTTCCGTGTGCAGCGGCCCGGAGCCGTCCGGCGCCGGGTCACCCGCGCGCACTTCCGCCGCCTCGATCGTTCCATCCGCAGTGAAGTCGCGTCCGCACACGAGGTCGAACACGTGCTTGCCCGGCTGGTTCGCCCCCGTGATCCAGGCCGTACCGGTGACCACGCGCGGGTCCACCACGTAGCGGATCCCGCGCTCCTCGCCCAACACCTCCGGGCCGATGTAGCCCTTGACCATCTGTGGGAAGCCCTTGAAGTCGTCCTCCTCGAACGGCCGCGGGACGGCGGGCGACACCTGCGCCTCGAGCCGCTTCATGTCGACGTCCCGGTCGCCCGGCAGCCCCACCACCAACGGCGAGGCCGAACCGTCGGGATAGTCGAGCATCAGCACGACGTTCTTCAACGTGTCCGCCGCCGTATAACCGCGATCCGGGAAAAGTTCGTTGGCCACAGCCACCAGGGTCTCGATGGTCGGCGTGTCCGGGGTGTCCTCGACATGCGCGGCCGGCTGACCCTCTATCGGCACCTGCTCCGGCGGCACGGTCACCACCGCTTCCACGTTGGCCGCATAACCGCCCGCGGAACGCACGAACGTGTCCTCGCCGGACTCGCAGGGCGCCAGGAACTCCTCACTTGCCGAGCCACCCATGGCCCCGGACATCGCCGAAACGATGACGTAGTTCAGGCCGAGCCGGTCGAACGTCTTGATGTAGGCCGCGCGGTGTCGATCGTAGGAACGCTGCAGTCCCTCGTCGTCGATGTCGAACGAGTACGAGTCCTTCATCACGAACTCCCGGCCGCGCAGGATGCCCGCCCGCGGCCGCGCCTCGTCGCGGTACTTCGTCTGGATCTGGTAGATGCACAACGGCAGGTCCTTGTACGAGGAGTACTCGCTCTTGACCAGCAGCGTGAACATCTCCTCATGGGTCGGACCGAGCAGGTAGTCGGCGCCCTTGCGGTCCTGCAAGCGCAGCAGCAGGTCCCCGTACTCCGTCCAGCGACCCGTGGCCTCGTAGGGTTCGCGCGGCAGCAACGCCGGAAAGTGCACCTCCTGGAAGCCGGCGGCATCCATCTCCTCGCGCACGATGCGCTCCACGTTGCGGTAGATGATGTACCCCAGCGGCAACCAGGTGAAGACCCCCGGCGCGACCCGGCGCACACAACCGGCTCGCACGAGCAACTTGTGACTCGGCACTTCCGCATCGGCGGGATCCTCGCGCAGCGTGCGCAGGAACAGCGTGGACATTCTCAGCACGAAGCACAGCCTACGGTGGACGGCTGGGACTACCCTGAGTGCCACCTACAGCGATGGGAGTCGCTATGTCGTTGCGCCCGCCCGCAGTTGTCGCGCTCACCGCCGCGATGCTTTGCCCGGCACCGGTGTTAGCCAGCAATCCACCGCAGCTGGGGGCGTCTGCACAAGCCGCTGGGTCAACGCCCACCATCACACTGTCGGTCAACACCCGCACCGCTCAGGTGAGCAAGACCGTGCGCGCCACGGTTCGCACCCCTGGCAATCGCAAGGTTCGCATCCAGACCCGCACCTCGACGACCGATTGGCAGACCGTTGCCTCCGGCCGGGCTTCGGGTGGCCGAGCACAAATCCCGTTCACGACGTTCAAGGAGGGCACCTGGCAAATACGTGCCGCAGTCCATGCCAGCGGCCGAACCGTGACGAGCAATCGGGTCTCACTGAAATCCATCTACCCGGGGTTCACCCCTCCCCCTGAGGACCGCCTCGCCCCGATGCGACCCGGCCAATTGCAGATCAACAAGGCCGCTGCCGGCGTCTATCAGCTCGGTGAGTTCCGGGTGACGGTGGCGCGCAACGCGCCGGTGACCGCCTTCGACGGAGCGGGCCGGCTGGCCTGGTCCAGCGATCGGACTGCCGCTTTCGTAAGCGCCGCTCGCAGCCGCCTGCGCTGGTTCCAGCGCTCGACGGCCGGCGCATTCTGGCCACAAGTCACACGCCTCGCCCGCCTGCGCGACCAGAGCATCACCTCGGCCCGGCAAGACGGACAGTCCCTGCAATTACGCGGCGTGCTCTCGGGGGGTGGCGACCACGCGCGCTACCAGGTGACATTCACACCGGTGCAGCCGTCCGCCGACGTCTCGTCATTGCAGATGACGGTGGAGTTCCGCTTGCGCAAAAACGACGTGGATCCCACCAGCGTGCAGCTGACGTCGGGGCGTGCTGCGAACGCCGGCGTCCACGGATTCGGCACCCAGTTCCAGGACTTCGACCTCAACGGCGAAGTGCTGCCAATTCTGGTACAGGAGCAGGGCGTGACCCGCGGCGAGAAGCCGGCCGCGACGACCATCGACGCTGCCACCTGGGGCGCCGGAAACCTTCGCACGACGTACGGCGCTTGGCCGACTTACGTCACCGACCAGTACCGGTCGTTCGCCCTGGCGGACACGCGCCGCAGCGGTGCCTTGAGCGTGGCCAACATGAGCCGGCCGCGGCAGATCTCATTGGAGTCCTTCCGCAACCAGCTCACCGCCACCGTCCTGGCCCGCAGCAACCCCACTGACCTGCTGGCCGCCCGCGCTGCCGGCGTTTCGCGGCCGGAGTTGGCGAACTGGATCACCAGTGGCGCGGTCCTCGGCATCCAGGGTGGGACAGCGAAGGTGCGTCAGGTCGTCGCCGACATGCAGGCTGCGGGCACGAAGATCTCCGGGGTCTGGCTGCAGGATTGGGTCGGAAAGCGGGTGACCAGTTTCGGCGAGCAGCTGTGGTGGACCTGGCAGCTGGACCGCACGACGTACCCCGACTGGGAGCAGATGGTCTCGGACTTCAACGCCCAGGGCATCCGGGTGATGACCTACGTGAACCCCTTCGTCATCAACGCAGACATGGTGAACGGCAAGCCCATCCGCAACCTCTACAAGGAGGCGCGGTCGAAGGGGTACCTCGTGCGCAACGAGCGTGGCGGTAAGCCCTACGTCGTGCAGACCGTCGGGTTCCCGACGGCCCTGGTAGACCTGACGAACCCGCAGGCCCGCGATTGGTTCGCCCAGGTCATCGCCGATCAGGTGCTTGGCGTCGGGGCATCCGGATTCATGGCCGACTTCGGCGAGTACCTGCCTTCGGACGCCAAGGTGGCCAACGGCAGCGCCCGCGCCCAGCACAACCGCTGGCCGCAGTTGTGGGCCCGCACCGTTCGTGATGCCTGCCAGCGAGGAGGAGTGCCCGACTGTGTGTCGTTCTTCCGTTCCAGCTATCTGGGCAGCCCTCACAATGTGCCGTTGATGTGGGCCGGTGACCAGATGGTCAACTACGCCCAGCAGGACGGCATGCCGAACGCACTCAAAGGCATGCTGGCTGGTGGCATCTCCGGGGCACCGCTGTGGCACAGCGACATCGGCGGGTACACGAGTGTCAACGCCGCCGTCACGAACTTCATCCGGCCGCCGCAGTTGAACGCGCGCTGGGCGGAGATGGAGGCGTTCGGGGTCGTCATGCGCACCCACGAGACGAACCGGCCCACGCTGAACCAGCAGGTGTACGACACCCCGCAGACCCGCGCGCAGTTCGCCCGGGCGTCGCAGATCTACGCTGCGCTTCGCGACTACCGGACCGCCGTGATCCAGGAGGCCGTGCAGAAGGGGATCCCGGCGATGCGCAGTGGTTGGCAGGTCTACCCGGGCACGAACGCGGCGAAGGCTGACACGCAGTTCTTCCTCGGGGACCACCTGCTGGTGGCGCCCGTGTACGCGGAGAACGCAACCACCGCGCAGGTGACGTTCCCGCCGGGCCAGTGGCGGCACGTGTTGACCGGCCAGGTCTTTGCAGGCGATGCGACCACGTCGGTACCTGCCCCGATCGGCACGCCCGCGGCTTTCGTCAAGGTGGGCGACCCGGTGGGTGACCAGATCGTGGCGGCGCTGCAGGCTGCCTTGTAGCCCAATAGTTCACTTCTGGCCCTGACGCTGCGTAGGCGAATTGAACAATCAGGCTAGAACAGGACCGTCGCGAACTCGCCCACCTGCTCGAACCCGACCCGGTGGTAGGTCGCCAGAGCGGCGTGGTTGTAGTCGTTGACGTACAGCGTGACCGTCGGAGCGAACCGTCGTCTCGTGAGGTCCACAACCGCCGCCATGCCTGGCTCCGACAAATGCTGGCCCCGGTGTCCCGGATGGACCCACACGCCCTGAATCTGCGCCACGTCCTGGGACACCACGCCGACCTCGGCTTTGAACACCACCTCGCCCTGGTCCATCAAGACGAACGCCCGGCCCTGTCCGATCAGGCTGGCTACCCGGCGGCGGTAGGCGGCACCGCCGTCGGCCGCCAGGGGGCTGATACCCAACTCCTCGGTGAACATCGCCACCGAGGCGGGAAAGAGCGCGTCGAGGTCGTCCATCGTCGCGGCTCGCACGTCGGGATGCGCAGGAACGGCCGGAGGGTGCGCGATGAGCAGCATCGGTTGATGGGGGCGGACGTCGCGAGCGTCGCCCCAGACAGCGCGCACCTGCTCGTAGAACGCGAGCACCGCCGCCGACGGACCCACGATCGACGAGCATCGGCGCGGTATCTGCCGGGCTCGCGCAGCGAAGTCCGCTATTGCCTGATCACCAGCGGCGATGGGTACGACGTTGGCGCCGAGGTAGAGCGCCGATACAAGCCGGCCCTCCGGTAACCAGCCCCAGACCTCAGCACCCAGCCCGGATCCCACCCCGATCAGGCTGATCCGCTCGCTGACCATGGCGTACGAGGCCGGGTCCGTGGCGAGCAACTGGCGCAGGTCGGGAGCGTCGGCTCCGGACAGCAGCCGGACCGGTGTGCTCACCCGACCGAGACGCTGGGTTCGCCGGCCTCCATGCCTTCGGCCAGCCGCATGGCCTGCTCGATCAGGGTCTCGACGATCTGCGCCTCGGGCACGGTCTTGATTACCTCGCCCTTCACGAAGATCTGCCCCTTGCCGTTGCCACTTGCCACGCCGAGGTCGGCTTCCCGGGCTTCTCCCGGTCCATTCACCACACAGCCCATGACGGCCACCCGCAACGGCACCTCAAGGCCCTGCAACCCAGCCGTGACCTGTTCCGCCAGTGTGTAGACGTCTACTTGCGCACGCCCACAACTGGGGCAACTCACGATCTCCAGACCGCGCTCCCGCAGGTTCAGCGACTCCAGGATCTGCAGGCCGACCTTGACCTCTTCCACCGGCGGCGCGGACAGGCTCACGCGGATCGTGTCGCCGATCCCCGAGGACAGCAGCGCGCCGAACGCGACGGCCGACTTGACCGTGCCCTGGAACGCCGGGCCGGCCTCGGTGACACCGAGATGCAGCGGGTAGTCACACGCCGCGGCGAGTTGCCGGTAGGCCTGCACCATCACCACCGGATCATGGTGTTTGACCGAGATCTTGATGTCACGAAAGTCGTGTTCCTCGAACAGCGAGCATTCCCACAGTGCGCTTTCCACCAGCGCCTCCGGTGTGGCCTTGCCGTACTTCTCGAGCAGTCGCTTGTCCAGGCTGCCGGCGTTGACCCCGATCCGGATGGGCACTCCGGCGTCCTTGGCGGCCCGGGCGATCTCCCCCACCCGGTCGTCGAAGGCCTTGATGTTGCCGGGGTTCACGCGGACCCCGGCACATCCCGCGTCGATCGCGGCGAACACGTACTTGGGTTGGAAATGGATGTCGGCGATGACCGGGATGTCGGCCTTCTTGGCTATGGCGGGCAGCGCCTCAGCGTCGTCCTGGCTAGGCACAGCAACCCGGACGACCTGGCATCCGGATGCGGTGAGTTCCGCGATCTGCTGCAGCGTGGCATTGACGTCAGCGGTGAGAGTCGTGGTCATTGACTGCACGCTCACCGGCGCGTCGCCACCCACCTCGACCGGGTGGTGGGGGTGGCGCAGGGTGATCTTCCGGGTCGGCCGGCGGGGGGCCAGCACAGGCGCCGGGGCGGCGGGCATCCCGAGGGAAACGGACATGTCTCAAGTATCGCAGCCGCGGTCAAACGCGCATCGGACGCGCTTGGCGGTGCCGCTGCGCTGCGCATCCGTTAGACCTTCACACATCGGTTAGAGGGCAAAGCGGACATTTCGCCTAACCGATGTTCCAAGGTCTAACGGATGGCTACGACGCCCTCACCCAAGCCGGATGGGCTTGACGATGTCGGCCCATAGAATGATCACGCTCATCCCGATCAAGAGCACCGCAACCGTATAGGCGACTGGCAGCATGCGCGCCACGTCGACCGGCCCGGGATCGGGCTGCCCGCGCCAGCGCGCCACCCTCCGGCGGGCACCTTCGTACAAGGCCCCGGCCACGTGGCCGCCGTCCAGCGGCAGGATCGGCAGCAGATTGAACAGGAACAAGAACAGATTCAGCGAGGCCACGATCGCCAGGAACTGAGCGATCCGCCAGCTTGCCGGGGCGTCGGCGGCTGCCACCTCGCCACTGATCCGACTGACCCCGACCACACCCACAGGACCTTCCGGGTCACGGGCTTGATCGGTGAAGGCCGCCTGCGTCAGACCGACCATCTTGGCCGGAAACGTCGCCAGCGCCGCAGCCGAACGTACGGAGATGTCCCACATCTGTCCAGGAACCGCCGTGACCGGCATCGGCTGCAGTTCGACCACCGGTGAGACCCCGAGGAAGCCGCGTTGACCCGATTCGCCGAGCAGCGTGCCGTCGACCGTGCTGAGCGGCACGTCCAGCGTCACCTCGTGGCCGTCGCGGACGATGGTCACCTGGTGTGTACCCCCGCTCGACGCCCGGATCGCCGGACTCAACTCCGACCACTGCGAGACCCGCTGACCGTCCCAGGCAACGATCACGTCACCGGGCTGCAACCCAGCGCTCGCGGCACCCGTGGGCGTGCCACCCGACTCACACGTACCGTCCGGGGCGCTGGCAGTCGGAACGCATTGGGTCACGCTGTCGACCGTGGTGCTCGGGGTCGGAGTGCCGAAGCCGGCGTAGACCACGGTGAACAGCACGATCGCGATCAGCAGGTTCATCACGGGACCGCCGAGCATCACCACGAGCTTCTTCGGCACGGTCAGGTTGTAGAACGTTCGATGTTCTTCCCCGGGTCCGACCTCCGCCGCCGAATCCTCCCGCGCCTGCTCGATCAGCGTCCCGAGCCGGCCCTGGTGACTGGCTTTGCCCGAGCCGGGCGGGAACATCCCGATCATGCGGATGTAGCCGCCGAGCAGGACGGCCTTGACGCCGTACTGGGTGTCACCCCTTGTTCGTGACCAGAGCGTCGGGCCGAAACCGATCATGTACTGGGTGACTTTGACCCCGAACTTCTTGGCAGGGACCATGTGCCCCACCTCGTGCAGGGCGATCGAGACCACCAGCGCCAGCACAAGCGCCACGATCCCGATCAGGGTCACACTGCCTCCTCGATCACGTCCCGGGCACAACTTCGCGCCCAGGCATCCGCATCAATCACTGACTCCAGTGTCACCCGGTCACCCGTGTCCACGCCAGAGCGGGCTGCCATCACCCGTTCGACCACCCGGGTGATACCGAGGAATCCCAGCCGATGGTCGCGGAACGCCTGCACGGATTCTTCGTTCGCGGCGTTGAGGACGGCTGGCATCACGCCGCCGGTCTGCGCGGCCTGGGCCGCCAGTCGCACGGCCGGGAACGCCTCGTCATCCAGGGGGTAGAAAGTCCAGTTCGCCGCCTGCGTCCAGTCACACGCGGGTGCTGCTTCGGGTACCCGGTCGGGCCAGCTCAAACCCAGGGCGATGGGAAGCCGCATGTCCGGTGGACTGGCCTGCGCGATGGTGCTGCCGTCGGTGAACTCCACCATCGAGTGGACGACCGACTGCGGGTGCACCACGACGGTGATCCGGTCCAGCGGCATGTCGAACAGCAGGTGCGCCTCGATGAGTTCCAGGCCCTTGTTCATCAAGGTCGCGGAGTTGATGGTCACGACTGGCCCCATGTCCCAGGTGGGGTGCGCAAGGGCCTGCTCCACGGTGACGCTTTCGAGTTCCTCGCGGGGGCGACCGCGGAATGGCCCCCCGCTGGCCGTGAGCAGCAGCCGCCTGACCTCCTCCCGACGTCCGCCGCGCAGGCATTGCGCTATAGCGGAATGCTCGCTGTCGACCGGCACGATCTGGTCGGGCTTCGCCGCGGCGGTGACCAGCTCGCCGCCGATGATCAGGGACTCCTTGTTGGCCAGCGCCAGCACGCTGCCGGCTTCCAGGGCGGCCAGTGTCGGGCGCAATCCGACCGCGCCGGTGATGCCGTTGAGTACGGTGTGCGCGCCGAGCCCGGCGAGTTCAGTCGCAGCGTCCGGGCCGACGTGCACTGTGCCGGGAACGTCCAGCTCTCCAGAAGCAATTCCGACGTGCGGGACGTTGAAACGCCGGGCCTGCTCTTCCAGTAGTTCGGCGTTGCTGCCAGCCGCCAACCCGACCACGCGGAAGCAGTCGGGGTTGCGCGTCACCACGTCCAGCGCCTGCGTGCCGATACTTCCGGTGCTGCCCAGGATGACGATGTCTCGCACGGTCTCAGGGTAGTAGGCGAGATGCGATGTGCCAGGGCGGCAAGGTTGTCGCCCGCCCGGCACATCAGCGCTGGGTCAGCGCTGGGTGGCCGCCAACTGCCCGCACGCGCCGTCGATCTCCCTGCCGCGGGTGTCGCGAACCGTGACGGCCACGCCGCGCGCACGCAGATGCTCGACGAACGACTCCTCCTGCTCAGGGGTGGAGGCCGTCCATCGACTGCCCGGCGTGGGGTTCAGGGGGATCACATTCACATGCGCCAACCGCCCGCGCAGCAGATCACCGAGCAGGTCGGCGCGCCAGTCCTGGTCATTGATGTCGCGCATCAGCGCGTACTCGATGCTCACCCGGCGCCGCGTGCGGTCGGCGTACTCCCAGACCGCATCCAGCACCTCGGCGACCGGCCAGCGGTTGTTGATCGGCACGATCTCGTCGCGCAGTTCGTCGTCCGGGGCGTGCAGCGACAGCGCCAGGGTGACTGGCAGCCCCTCCCCCGCCAACCGCCTGATCTGCGGCGCCAGCCCGACGGTCGAGACCGTGATCCCCCGAGCACTCATGCCGAAGCCCTCCGGCGGTTCGGCGATCATCCGGCGTACGGCAGCCAGCACGGTGTTGTAATTGGCCAGCGGTTCGCCCATGCCCATGAACACGATGTTGGAAAGCCGCGCCGGCTGGCCCAGCAGCCCGCCTTGAGCATCGCGGGCGGCCACCCGGACCTGCTCCAGGATCTCGGCTGTGCTGAGGTTGCGCTGCAGACCGCCTTGTCCTGTGGCGCAGAAGGGACACGCCATCCCGCAGCCGGCCTGCGAGGACAGGCACAGCGTGGTGCGCTTCGGATAGCGCATCAGCACCGACTCGACGAGGGACCCGTCGTGCAACCGCCACAGCGTCTTGCGAGTCGCATCGCCGTCGCAAGTCTGCACGTTCGCGGCGGTCAGCAACGGAGGTAGGAGCGGCGCCAGACGCTGGCGATCCGCCTCCCCCAGATCGGTGCACTGCTCGACCGAGTCGACATGCCGCACCAGAACCTGCCGGCTCAGCTGTGTGGCGCGGAACGGCTTGCTACCCAACTCCTCGACCGCGGCCTTGCGAGCGGCGAGGTCCATGTCCAGCAGATGCCGCGGGGGCTTGCCGCGACGCGGGGCGTCCATGACCAGCGGCAGGGTCATCCGAGGAACCACCCCAGTAGCGCCCACGCCACGAACGCGTTCGGAATCAGCGAGTCGAGCCGGTCCATCAGGCCGCCGTGGCCGGGGAGGATGTTGGACATGTCCTTGACGTCGAGGTCGCGCTTGATGGCCGACTCGATGAAGTCCCCGGCAGTCGCAGTGACCGGCATGATCGCCCCGAACACAACGGCCTGCCACCACGGAGCGCCGAACGCGATCGCGAAGAGTGGGATCGACACTGCGATGGAGAAGATGACCGAACCCGCGAAACCCTCCCAGCTCTTCTTCGGGCTGATCTGCGGGGCGATCGGGTGCTTGCCGAACAGCACGCCGGCGGCGTAGCCACCGACGTCGTTGCAGACCGTGATGCCGATGAACGCGATGATCCTCGCGACCCCATCGGGCTCGCGCAGCATGAGCATCACGAAGCCGACCATGAACGGCAGGTAGAAGGCGACGAACAACGAAGCCGTTGCGTCCTTCACGAACCCGTCGGTGCCGCGCCGGATGCGCCAGGCGAGCGCGACGACCACAAAGGTGCCGAACACCGTCATGTGGGCATCGACGCCGAAGAGGTAAGCCAGCGTCGGTCCGGCCAGAGCCACCAGGAACAGCGGGCTGCGGGCGATCTTGATGTCGTTTTGCAGGAAGGCGTTGTACAACTCCCACACGGCGACCAGAATCGCCCCGGTGACGACAAGTGCGAACAGGTACTTGTAGAAGACCAGCGAACCGACCACCAGCGCACCGAGGCCGACTCCCACCGCGATCGCCATGGGCAGATTGCGCCCGGCGCGGCTGGGGGGCGGTTGAACCTCGGTGTCCTCGGTGCTCATCAGACCTCGAGGAGCTCTTCCTCTTTGTGCTTCAGGACCTCATCGACCGCGGATACCTGCTCGTGGGTGATCTCTTCGAGGTGGGCCAGTCCGCGCTTGACGTCGTCCTCCCCGGCCTCGCCGTCCTTCTTCATCTTCTCCAGCGATTCCTTGGCCTGCCGGCGGATGTTGCGGATGCTGACCCGCGCATCCTCGGCCTTGTGCCGCGCGACCTTGATGTACTCCCGGCGTCGCTCCTCGGTCAGCTGCGGAAGCACCACGCGCACGACGTTGCCGTCGGTGGCCGGGTTCACCCCGAGGTCGGAGTCGCGGATCGCCTTCTCCACGGAATGGATCGAGTTGCGGTCGAACGGCGTGATCAGCATCATCCGGGCGTCCGCCGCGTGGAACGAGGCGAGCTGATTGAGCGGCGTCGGGGCGCCGTAGTAGTCGACCATGATCTTGGAGAACATCGCCGGGTTCACCCGGCCGGTGCGCAAGGTCGCGAAGTCCTCGCGGGCCACGGAGATGGCCTTCTCCATCTTCTCTTCGGCTTCGAGCAGGATGTCGTCAATCACGCGCGGGTCTCCTTCGTGCGGGCTACTGGCAGCCTAGTTGCTCCGGGGGCGCGTGCGGCGTTCGGACGTGACACCGGGGCAGACTGGTGCAGTGGGACACGATCACGCACCGGTCACCGCGGGCGGGCGCCACCGGGGTCGCCTCGCGTGGGCGCTCGGCATCGCGGCGGGTGTGTTCGTGCTTGAGGTCATTGGCGCCTGGATCACCGGGTCGCTGGCTCTGCTCGCCGACGCAGGCCATGTGCTCACTGACGTTCTGGGTGTGGCACTGGCACTGGTCGCCGCCACGATGGCCCAACGCCCGCCGAGCCTGCGACGTACGTTCGGCTGGCAGCGGCTGGAGGTCCTGGCGGCTGCGCTCAACGCGCTGCTGCTGATCGTGGTCGGTGGGTACGTCGCCGTGGAGGGCATCAAGCGACTGATCCACCCGGAGCCGGTCGAGGCCGGACTGATGCTGGTCTTCGCCGTCGTCGGACTGCTGGCCAACGCCGTGTCCTTGCGCATTCTGATGGCCGGCAAGGACGAGTCGATCAACGTGCGTGGCGCCTACCTCGAGGTGCTGGGCGATCTGCTGGGTTCCGTCGCGGTGGTAGCGGCAGCGGGTGTCATCATGCTGACCGGCTGGGAGCGGGCCGACCCCGTCGCCAGCCTGCTGGTCGCGGCGATGATCCTGCCAAGATCATTGCGCCTGCTGCGCGATGCGTTGCGCATCCTGCTGGAGGCTGCGCCGGAAGACCTCGATGTGGCCGACGTTCGCCGGCACCTCGGCGGTGTCCCCGGCGTGGTCGACGTCCACGACGTTCACGTGTGGACGATCACCTCGGGTGTGCCAGCGCTGACCGCCCACGTCGTGGTGGATTCCGACACTCTCGACGCGTGCGGCCCGGCCTCCATGCTGGATCAGCTACAGGATTGCGCGCGCGAGTGCTTCGACATCGACCACACCACGTTCCAGGTCGAACCGCGGGACCACGCCGCGCACGAGCACGGGGCACACGACTAAAGGCCCGAGGGAAGTGCGACTCAGCGGCCTCCTAGAGGTCCGTCACTCACATTCCCTCCCGCAGCTTGGGCCGTTACTGTCCAACCGTGACCGTCCATGACCTCGAAGACGCACCGCCGCCCGACCTCGGCTTCGTCGAGCGGCTGACACTCAAGCGGATCGACCAGGACATCTTCACGGGCTGGTGTCACGCCGGATCCCCCTTGCGCGCGTTCGGCGGGCAGGTGGCGGCACAGGCGTTGGTGGCCGCGGGCACCACGGTTGAACAACCAGGACGCACAGTGCACTCGCTGCATGCCTACTTCCTGCGGGCAGGATCGACCACCGACCACATCGTGTACATGGTCGACCGTTTGCGGGACGGGCGGTCGTTCAGCACTCGCCGGGTCCGCGCAGTGCAATACGGGAAGACCATCTTCGCCATGTCCGCCTCCTACAAGCAGGACCTGCAAGGACCCGCTCACCAGCCGGATGCACGATGGATCGATTCTGTGCCGCGGCCAGAGGACACGCCGAAATTGGACCTCGCAGAACGCCTGGGACGCTCCGGACCCCTGGCCGACAACGGGTATCCGCAACGCGAGTTCATCGACATCCGCTTCCTCGATCACGAGTGGGCGAACGCGCATTCCGGCGGCCGCTTCGACCGGATGGCGTGGGTGCGCGCCGACCGCCCGCTGCCCGATGCGTCGCTCTACCACGTCTGCGCGTTGACCTACTTCTCCGATCTGAGCATGGTGGGCACGGTGCTCGGCCATCACGGCGGCAGCGACGAGAACACCGACCTTGAGGTCGCCTCGATCGATCACGCGATGTGGTTCCACAATCCGTTCCGTGCAGATGACTGGCTGCTCTTCGCGACGACGTCGCCGATCTCGGGCGCAGGCCACGGATTTGCCACCGGGCAGTTCTACACCGCGCAGGGCACATTGGTGGCTTCCGCGGCACAAGAGGTCCTCATGCGAGAGCCGCTGGGGTGACCTGGCTACCGTTTGAACCATGGCGACGCAGACCCGCTACACCGCACCTGTCCATTCGCTCGGGCCCACCGGTCCCCGGTTCGGCGACTACCAGGGTTTGAGCGCGGTTCTCACTCCCCCGGCCCATGACGGCCTTGCTGCGCCGGTCTCGCAGTTTTTGCGGCACAAGCGCTGGATGTACACGTTCGCGGCCACCGACGAGATCATCGTCACCTGTGCCATCGTCGACGCCGGGCCCACCGGCACTACCTTTCTCACGATCGCCGACCGCCGCACCGGCCACCTCCTTGCCGACATCAGTCGTCCGGGCGGATTGCGTCCACTGATCAGCATCAACGACCGCCCGGGCAACGGTCACGCCAGCCGCTACCGGATGCCCGGCTCGGACGTCTGGATGCGGACCGAGGACGACACGCTGCGGGTCCGGGCGAAGATCGGTTCCCCGGTCGGGCTACCCGCGATCGGCAAGCCGGCCGTGGATCTGGATTTGACGTTCGACATCGCCGCGCAGCCGGCACTCACCGTGATTTCGGAACTACAGACCGAGCCGACATCGGTGTCCACCACCGGCAAGAACGCCGCCCTTCCGGTGACCGGCAGCGTCACGGTGCGGCTCGGCGGATTCGTCCACCGGTTCTCGATCCGGGGCGTGGGAGGTTTCGACTACACCAGCGGCCACCTGCCGCGACACACACACTGGCGCTGGGCGTTCTTCAGCGGCCAGTTGCCCGACGGCCGGCCGATCGGCATGAACCTCACGTCCGGCTTCTCAGGGCTGGATGGGGCGTGCCGGGAGAACTCGCTGTGGCTGGACGGGGCGTTGCACGCGCTAGACCCGGACGCCACGATCGACTACGACGCGGACGACCCGGCCAAACCGTGGCGGGTGGCCACCGCTGACGGTGAAGTAGAGCTCGCGTTCCAGCCGATCGGAGTGCACCGGGAATCGCTGAACCTCGGCGTCATCCGCAGCCGCTTCCTGCAGCCGGTCGGTGAGTTCACTGGCACTGTGGGGCCGGTCGTCGTGGAGAACATGCCTGGGGTTGTGGAGAACCAGGACACGCTCTGGTAGAGCCCGGATGAGCCTGAATCTGCGCCGATCGGTGAGCATTCCGGGCATCGGTTAGCACTACGGACGGGGTTTTGGCGCCCGGAACGCTAACCGATGTCCAGAGTGCTCACGGATTGCGGACTTGACGCACCGGCTGGCGCTCAGCCATCAACCGGCCACCCGCGACAACCCGATCAGCCCCGGCTGGCATGAGGACGTGACCGCGCAGCCCCCGCAGCCGGCCGGTGGGCATCCCACCGCCACCTGTTCGGCTGTCAGCATGCCCATCCGCTGCAGTTGCTCAAGGGCGGAACGCACCATTTCGTCGGACAACCCGGTCTGGCAGCGGATCTCCAGAACCGTCAGTGCCCCTCCGTCGACAGCGGCGAGCACAGAGCGCAGCGGGCCGCCGCTCATGTGAGCATCCTGCCGATCTGAAACACGGTGACGGCGACGATCCAGGCAACCGTGAACTGCATTGCGACTCCGAAGAACGTCCACTTGCGGCCGATCTCACGCCACTGAGTCGCCAGCGTCGCCACACACGGCGTGTACGCGAGCAGGAAGATGAGGAACGCCCAGACGGCAGCCGTCGTGTGCCCGCCGGACGACTCCGCGAAGTCCGCCCGCACCGCCTCGCCCAGATCCCCCGGGGAATGCAGATCCGTCGGCTCCGCGACGGCGTACGTCTGCGCCCAAGAAGAAATGACCGCTTCCTTGGCGACGAAGCCGACTGCCAGCGCGCCGGTTGCCTCCCAGTTCCCGAAGCCGGCCGGCGCGAAGATCGGGCTGATTCCGCGGGCCATGGTCGCGTAGGCACTGTCCTGAACAGGCACGTTTGCAAAAGAACCCTGCCCGCCGACCGGCACCGACTGCAGCAGCCAAACGGCGGCCACCGTGGCGACGATGATGCCGCTGGCGGTCTTCAGGAAGCCGCGCAAGCGCCCCCACGCGACGATGCCGAGCAGTCGCAGGTGCGGCAGCTGGTACGGGGGCAGGTCCAGCAGCAACGGCTCGCTGCCCATCGTCCGCCACAACGTCCGGCGCAATGCCATGCCAACCACGACCACGAAAAGGATCGAGATGACGTACATGGCGAACACGACGTTGCCGGCATCGTCGGGGAAGAACGTCGCGGCCATCATCACGTACACGGCCAGGCGTGCCGAGCAGGAAGTGAACGGCACCAGCAGCGCGGTCAGGATCCGGTGCCGGGAGTCCGGCAGCACGCGCGTGGCGCTGATCGCGGGGACGTTGCACCCGAAGCCGACGATGAGCGGCAGGAACGCCCGTCCGGGCAGGCCGATCATCCGCATGGTGCGGTCAGTCACAACAGCCGCCCGCGCCATGTACCCGGAGTCCTCGAGCAGCGCGAGCAGCACGAACATGATGGCCATCAGCGGCACGAACGTGAGCAGCATGCCGACGCCGCCGATCAAGCCGTCGACGACGAACGACTGCACCCACGAGTCGCCGAGTCCGACGGCTCCGAGCACGGAGATGGCTGCAGTACTGACGGGGCCGGTGAAGAACTGGTCGAGCGCGTCTTGAAGTGGCGCCGCGACGCTGGTCGTCAGCTGGAAGACAGCCCACATGACGGCAAGGAAGATCAGCGGACCGATCCAGGGGGCTGTCGCCCAGCGATCGATGCGATCAGACCAGGTGTGCTTCTCGGCCGCGGGCGTACGAGTTGCGGCCTCGACGGCGTGCTGAATCCAGCCGAACCGCTCGTCGGCCAGCTCCAGGTCGTCGTCGGAATCCACGCCGACGGGGCGCGGCGGCAGGGGTGGCTCACGCAGTGCGATGTCGACGGCGCGACCCAGATCCGCGTCCCCGATGCCGTGCCGCGGTTGCACCCGCACGACAGGACAGCCCAGTTGCTCGGCCAGCGCAGTCGTGTCGATCTCGATGTCCCGGCGGGCCGCGATGTCCGACATGGTCAGTGCGACGACCACGCGGGTGTGACGCTCCCGGATCTGGGATACCAAATACAAGGAGCGGGTCAGCCGTGAAGCATCGACGGTCACCACGATCAGGTCCGGTGGATCCTCGTCGAGCACAATGCTGCGCGTGAATGCCTCATCCGGGGACTGCGGATCGAGACTGTAGGCCCCTGGCAGATCCACGATTGCGGTCTCGGTTCCGTCCGGCAGCCGCCACTGGGTACGGCCTACTTCGACCGTGGTTCCGGGCCAGTTGCCCACTTGCCGGCGGGCGCCGGTGAGGCTGTTGAACAGCGTCGACTTGCCGACGTTGGGGGATCCGACCAGTGCGACAACCGGCGCGCCTGCAGCTGCCAGCGGACCCGCGGCGTCGGAGTGACACGAGGCGAACTCGGTCATGCGGGTGTCACCGTGATCCCCGCGGCGGTGCGCGCATCTATGGCTACCCGGGATCCGTCCAGCGCCAGCACCCGGCCACCACCAGTGGTGCGGTACAACACGCGCACATGCGAGCCCACTCGGACGCCGAGCTCGGCCAGTCGGCGGGCTGCCGGACCGGTTGCCTGGACGGCGGTCACCGTGGCGGCGCCCGGTGCCTCGTCCAACGTCACATTTCCAGAGTACACCTGTGGGTTAGGTCACCCTAACCGGCGGCAGATGCACCTCGTTCGGTGGACAGTGCAGCGATCCGTAAGTGGCCCGAAACGGTGCTCACCGACCCGAATCAGCCGACCAACGTTCCCACCTGCCGGCCATCGGCGGCCAGCCGGATGTGGCTGTCGGCCATCAGGTCGAACACGACCAGTGGCAACGCGTTGTCGCGGCACAGGCTGATGGCCGTGGCGTCGGCGACCTTGAGATCCTGACTCAGCACGTCGGAATGTGTGAGCCGGTCGTACTTGCGGGCCTGCGGGTTGTGCCGCGGGTCGGAGTCGTAGACGCCGTCCACGCCACTCTTGCCCATGAGCACGACCTGGCAGCCGATCTCCAGCGCCCGCTGGGCGGCGCAAGAGTCGGTCGAGAAGTACGGCACACCCAGACCGGCGCCGAAGATCACGACCCGGCCCTTCTGCAGATGCCGGGCCGCCCGGCGCGGCACGTAGGGCTCGGCGACCTGACCCATGGCGATGGCAGTCTGTACGCGGGTCTCCACGCCTTCCTTCTCGAGGAAGTCCTGCAGCGCAAGGCAGTTCATGACGGTGCCCAGCATGCCCATGTAGTCGGCCCGGGCCCGGTCCATGCCGTGCTCGGACAGCTGCGCCCCGCGGAAGTAGTTGCCTCCCCCGATGACCACAGCAACCTGCCGGCCGTCGGACACCACATCGGCAATCTGCCGGGCGATGTCGGCAACCACGTCGGGGTCGACGCCGAGACCTGTACCGCCGGAAAACGCCTCACCGCTCAGCTTGAGCAGTACCCGTTCCCAGCCGCCGTCCGGCGCCGACTCCCAACGCTGCATGTCAGCTCTGGCCCACCTTGAAGCGGGCGAACTTCTGTACGGTCACGCCGTTCTCTTCGAGGTAGGTCCGGATGGCCTTCTTGTTGTCGCGCACCCACGGCTGATCCAGCAGGCAGACGTCCTTGAAGAAGCCGTTGACCCGTCCCTCGATGATCTTGGGCAGAGCCTGCTCGGGCTTGCCCTCCTCACGTGCGGTCTCCTCGGCGATGCGGCGCTCGTTGGCCACCACGTCCGCGGGGACATCGTCCTTGGACAGGTACAGCGGGGACATCGCCGCGATGTGCTGGGCGACGTTCTTCGCGACCTCTTCGTTCTCCACGTCGGTCTCCACGAGGGCTCCGACGCTGGGCGGCAGGGCCGGGTCGTGCTTGTGCAGGTACACAAACACGAAACCGTCCTCGAACCGCGCGAACCGGCGGATTTCGATCTTCTCGCCCATGCTCACGTTGGCCTCGTCCAGCAATTGCTGGATCGTCTTGTCAGCCTCGAGTTCCAGGGCCAGCAGGGACTCGACGTCGGCCGGCTTGGTCGACGCCACGAACGCGGACACGTCAGCGGCCATCTGCTGGAAATCGCTGGTTTTGGCCACGAAGTCGGTCTCGCAGTTCAGCTCGAGCAGGACGCCGTGCTGGGTGCCCTCGATGTAGGAGGTCACCAGTCCGTTGGAGGCCGTTCGGGTGGCACGCTTGGTGACACCCTTGGCACCCTGGATGCGCAGGATCTCGACGGCCTTGTCGAAGTCCCCGTCAGCCTCCTCGAGGGCCCTCTTGCAGTCCATCATTCCGGCCTGGGTCAACTCCCGCAGGCGCTTGACGTCAGCAGCACTGACAGCCATCAGTTGTTCTCCTCGGTCTGGTCGGTGGAGGCCGCTTCCGACGCCTCGTCACCGGTCGTGGTCTCGGACTCGGCGGTCTCGACAGCAGCTTCTGCCGTCTGTCCCGCCTCGTCGCTGCGCTGGTCAGCAGGGGTTTCGGCGGCCTCGGGGGTCTCGGCGGCAGCAGCGCTCTCGGTGGCAGGGGTCTCAGCGGCAGCCGCTGCCTGCTGCTGCTCGAGCAGTTCGCGCTCCCACTCGGGCATGTCCTCGGCACCCTCTTCAGTGGCACCGGCGCGGGCCATCTTGCCCTCGGCAACGGCGTCGGCCACGATCCGGGTCAACAGACCGACGGCACGGATGGCATCGTCGTTGCCCGGGATCGGGTAGTCCACGACGTCGGGGGCGCAGTTGGTGTCCAGGATCGCCACGATCGGGATGTTGAGTTTCTTCGCCTCGTCGACGGCGATGTGCTCCTTGTTGGTGTCCACGATCCACACCGCACTCGGCACCTTGCTCATGAAGCGGATACCGCCGAGGGTGCGCTCGAGCTTGTCGCGCTCGCGCCGCAGACCGAGCAGCTCGCGCTTGGTCAGGCCGCTGGCCGCGACGTCGTCGAAGTCGATCTCCTCGAGCTCCTTGAGCCGCTGCAGCCGCTGGTGCACCGTCTGGAAATTGGTGAGCATGCCGCCCAGCCAACGCTCGTTGACATACGGCATCCCGACCCGCTGCGCCTGCTGGGCGACGGCTTCCTGGGCCTGCTTCTTGGTGCCGATGAACAGGATGGTGCCGCCGTGGGCGACGGTCTGCTTGACGAACTCGTAGGCGCGGTCGACGTAGCCGAGCGTCTGGTTGAGGTCGATGATGTAGATGCCGTTGCGGTCGGTGAGGATGTACCGCTTCATCTTGGGGTTCCAGCGCCGGGTCTGGTGTCCGAAGTGGACGCCGGATTCCAGCAACTGGCG
>WBZL01000479.1_pt2 | contig 20926 bp, 19 predicted proteins | sample 5204291 | NCBI WGS metagenome assembly WBZL01 (sample SAMN12344345, study PRJNA552823) | activated sludge metagenome | biome: Activated sludge suspended growth; feature: Nitrification reactor; material: Wastewater; isolation source: activated sludge from nitrification reactor of wastewater...
AGGGTCGCGCCGAACATGACCAGTGTCGCGCTCCAGCCAAGCGCGGCAGCTCTGCGCGAAAGTGTCAGGCGGCCCATTGCCTTCGGATTGCGGACGATCAGCATCATGACGAGCATGAGGGGTGCTGCGAGCACACCATTCACGACGGCGGCCCAATAAAGCGCCCGCACCGGGTCGATCCCGATCAGGTTCAGAGACGCTCCGGCAAGCGTGGTGGCCGCAATGGTCCCGTAAAACAGGCGTGCGCTCAGCGGTTTGGCATCCAGGCTTCCTGACACCCCCACCATCTCCGTGACGGCATAGGCTGCCGAACCGGCCAGAACCGGAACAGCAAGAAGACCCGTTCCGATGATTCCAAGCGCAAACATCGCAAAGGCGAATTGGCCAGCGATGGGGCGCAGCGCCTCCGCTGCCTGTGCTGACGTTTCTATGTTCTGAATGCCATGTGCATTGAGGGTTGCGGCTGTCGCAAAAACAATCGCCAGCGAAACGAGGCTGCTGAAGGCCATCCCGGTCAGGGTGTCCATCCGGATACGGGCAAGCTCCGGCCCTGCGTCTCGCGGCGTTATGCATAAGGGTTTGGCATGGTGGCGATGCTGCTCTTCAACTTCCTGACCTGCCTGCCAAAAAAACAGATAGGGACTGATGGTTGTCCCAAGGATCGCAACAAGGCCCGTCGCATAGGCAGCCGTCCATTGGATTTCCGGAACGAACAGGGACTTCAAGGCCCGCGGCCACGGCACGCCCGCAACCGCAACAACCGCAACATAGGTGAACAAAGACAATGTCGTCCATTTCAGGATCGAGGCATAGCGCGGATAGCTGACCACGATTTCAAGAACGACACAGATCGTTCCGAATGCCAACGTGTAGAAGACGATGTTGCCTCCAGCCAGCAGCGCGAAGGCCGCGCCCATTGCGCTGAGGTCTGCGCCAAGATTCACGATATTGGCAATGAGCAGAAGCGTCACAATCAGCCAGAGCAAGGGCCTTGGGTAGTGGCGTCGCAAATTGCGCGCGATGCCGGCACCGGTCACACGTCCGATTTCCGCAGCGACCTCCTGAATGGCAACCATCAGCGGGAAACTGAGGACAAAGGTCCAAGCAAGGCCGTACCCGAATTCCGCTCCGACCTGGCTGTGCGTTCCGATGCCGCTCGGATCATCATCTGCCGCACCCGTTACCAGGCCCGGGCCCAGACGCCGAAGAAAGCCGCGCATACCTCTCCCTTCGACCGCACCGTCAGGCGCATTCTGATGCAGTTCAGGCACAGCCGTCATGCATTTACCCTTCCATCGTCGACGCACCATCTCAATTGAGGAGAAACACTTATACGGCCCTTTGCCCCTCAGCCACTCCCCTTCAATTCCCCTTCAAAGGGAAGCGATGATGATGCGGGCAATGTGCTGGGCTGCGCGGCCATCCCCATAGGGGTTGTGGGCGCGCGCCATCTCTGCATAGGCAACTGGATCATCAAGCAAACGGACGATTTCACGCACGATGCTGATGTGGTGGGTGCCGACCAGCCTTGCAGTTCCGGCCATTACGCCTTCCGGCCGTTCCGTCGTTTCCCGCAGGACAAGCACCGGCTTGCCGAGCGCCGGTGCCTCTTCCTGGACGCCTCCTGAGTCCGTCAGCACAAGGTCCGCCAACTGCAGCAGACGCACGAAGTGAGCGTAATCAAGCGCGGTTACAAGGACCACATTTTCCTTGCCTGAAAGCACTGCTTCCATGTGCGGGCGAATGCTTGGATTCGGATGGACAGGAATGACAAATGCAACGTCCCTTCGAGCGGACAGGTGATCGATGGCCATGGCAATGTTTGCCAATCCGTTGCCGAAATTTTCACGCCGATGCGCCGTCACCACGATGATGCGCTGCCCGCGAAGGCGATCCGCAATTTCATCAAGACCGGAAACGCAGGCCGGCATGCGCTCAATCAGGCGCTCCGTGTCCCTCAGGGCGTCAATGACCGTGTTTCCCGTGACATGGATCCGTCCCGGCGGAACATTTTCTGCAATCAGCCCCTCTCTCGCCAGTTGGGTCGGCGCAAAATGCAGGTCGGCTATGTCTGCTATGATCCTGCGGTTCACCTCTTCCGGCCAGGGGTGGTAGATGTTCCTGCTCCGCAGGCCGGCTTCCACATGGGCTACAGGAATCTTGCGGAAATAGGCGGCAAGCGATGCCGCCATCGCGGTCAATGTATCTCCATGCACAATGATCCGCGCGGGACATTCTGCATCAAGAACCTGCCCCAGGGCCGGAACAAGGCGGGACAGCAAATTGTCGAGGGACTGGTCGGCAAGCATCATGTCAAGATCGACATCCGGGGCAATTCCGCTCAGCAACAGGACCTGGTCAAGAAGCTCGCGATGCTGGCCTGTCACAATCACGCGTGTGTCCACGTGCTGAATGGCACGCAGGGCGCGGATCAGAGGAAACAGTTTGATCGCTTCGGGTCGCGTGCCAAAAACAACGGCAATGCGGGGTTTGACCAAGGAGGAGCCCTCAAGGTTCACGATCGACAAAGCGAAAGGCTGAACAGGCTGGCCATTGTAACAAAGACCCGTCCCGATAAAATTTGGATGCGCGAAAGGTCAATGAAAGGAAATCTCTCCTATCACTGACGTTTTGGGATATGCCGCACGTGGGTCGGTGGAAGGAACAGGCGTGACGATTCTTATCACAGGTGCCGCAGGCTTCATTGGCCACGGGCTTGCTGCGCGACTGCTCGAACGGGGAGAAACCGTGTTGGGCATCGACAATATGAATGACTATTACGACCCAGCATTGAAACGGGCGAGAGTTCACAATCTCGCGACCGCATACGGCCACCGCTTTGACTTCAGACAGGTTGATTTTGCCGATCATGAAGCTCTTGATGCCACACTGGCCGGCACTGACTTTCGGGGCATCGCTCACCTCGGTGCGCAGGCCGGGGTACGCTACTCCATTGAAAATCCGCGGGCTTATGCCCAGTCAAACCTTGTCGGGCATCTGAACCTGCTGGAAGTTGCCCGAACACGTCGGCTGCCGATGGTCTATGCGTCGAGTTCTTCGGTCTACGGTGGCAATGAATCCCTGCCCTTCAGGGTATCGGACCGAACGGATCACCCAATCTCGCTGTATGCCGCAACAAAGCGGGCGGACGAGTTGATGAGCGAGACCTACGCGCATCTGTATCGTATCCCGCTGACGGGGCTCCGCTTTTTTACGGTGTATGGCCCATGGGGTCGTCCCGACATGGCCGTTTGGATGTTCACGCGCGACATCCTCGAAGGCAGGCCAATCAAGGTCTTCAACGGCGGCAAGATGCAGCGCGACTTCACCTATATCGATGATATCATTTCGGGCGTCGTAGGTGCCTTGGACATTCAGCCAGCAGACGATGGTGCGACAAAGCCGGGTGGCAGCAAGGCGCCGCACAGCCTCTATAATATTGGCAACAACCGTTCAGAGGAGCTGATGGATCTCATTTCCGAGATCGAGGCGGCATGCGGGACAAAGGCCGAGCTGGATTTTCAGCCCATGCAGGCCGGCGACGTCCAGGAAACGCATGCCGACATCGACGACATCGCACGCGACCTTGGCTATTCGCCAACGACGCCAATCTCCGTCGGGATCCCTCGCTTCGTCTCCTGGTACCGTCAGTATTCGGGCCGCTGATCGGCTAGACCTTCAGATCACGCGCGATCGTTTTTCTTGTGGTGTCGCTGTACGGCGGCATGAGGCCAGCCAATTTCGCAACGTTCAGTTTGGGCTGGTGATAGACGCTCTTGGCATGACTGAACGTCTTGAACCCGTCATGGCCGTGATATGCGCCCATGCCAGAGGGGCCAACGCCGCCAAATGGCAATTCTTCCATGGATACGTGGAAAACCACGTCATTCACTGTGACACCGCCGGAAATCGTCCGATCCAGAACCTTCCGCTTCTCTCCCTCTTCCTGACCAAAATAATAGAGGCCAAGGGGTCGATCATGCCGATTCACATAGTCAATGGCCTCTTCAACCTTTTCGTATGTTTTAATGGGAAGCACTGGCCCGAAGATTTCCTCCTGCATGACTTTCATATCATCGGTAGGGTTGCGGACGAGATAGAGCGGCATCTTGTTGCCGTTCGATGATGCAAAATCCTCATTGGCCGGATTGACCTCCACCACGTCGGCGCCCTTTGCGCGCGCATCTTCGATATAACCATTCAGTCGATCCCGGTGCCGGCTGTTCATGACAGAAGTATAGTCGGGATTTTCAAGCATGGTGGGATACATGACAGAGACTGCCTGCTTCATCCCCTCGACGATCATTTCCTCATTCTCGCGTGGCACCATGAGATAATCGGGCGCCAGGCAGATCTGCCCCGCATTCATCATCTTGCCCAGGGCGATACGTTGCGTTGCGGTTCCGACATCAGCAGACCGGCCAATGATGGTAGGAGACTTGCCCCCCAGCTCAAGCGTGACCGGCGTCAGATTGTCTGCGGCGGCATGCAGGATGTGTCGGCCGATCCCAGTCGCTCCGGTGAACAACAGATGGTCAAAAGGCAGTTCTGCAAAGGATTTGCCGACGTCGGGACCACCGCTAACAAACAGGGCTTCGGTCGCATCGAAATATTTTGGCCCTACCTCTTCAAAGAGTGCTGCAACCGTCGGGGTGTATTCGGACGATTTGACCATCACCCGGTTGCCCGCTGCAAATGCGCCAGCGATTGGCCCCATCGTAAGCTGAACAGGGAAGTTCCATGGCGAAATGATTCCGACAACGCCTTTTGGCTGAAACTCGACAACGCCCTTTGCGCCCAGCAAGCCCAAGGGAAAATCAAGCCTGCGCCGTTCCGGCTTCATCCATTTTTCGGTGTTGCTGCTGGCATGTTTCAGCGTCCGGATTGAGGACGTGATATCGGTGATCCAGCTCTGCTCGGCGCTGCGATGACCGAAGTCTTCGGACATGGCGTCGACAAAGGCCTGGCCGTGATCGACCATCATGGCGACAGCTCGCTTCAGCCTGTCCCTGCGGACTGCCGCGGATACCGGCAATTCCGCAGTGAATGCCTCTCTTTGCGCACTTAGCGCGTCGAGCATCTGTTCTTTTGAAATCGCCATCATCCACTCCTGCAATTCGGAATTTTTTATTGACGTGAAATATGACCGCGACTTCCCGGCAGAGCAAGCTATTGCGCGAGAATCCATGCAATGAATGCCGAAAACGCAAGCAGCGCGCCGAGCGGCAACCGGTCGGTTGCGCGGACTCTTCCCCCCATGACAAGCTGCATGAGGACAAAGACCAGTCCAAGGCTGCATGCGCCGACCAGAACAAGGGGCAGCGGCTGCCACCCAAGCATTGCCCCTATTGCACCGAACAGTTTGGCATCCCCGCCTCCAAGGCCGTCCCGCCCCCGCAGTAGCCTGTAAAGGCCAGCCACCAGAGCCAGCGCGGAGTATCCACCCAAGGCACCCAACAGCCGATCCGGGCCAGAGGGATCAAGATCAAGCCACCAGCCCGCTGTCGAGATCGCCAACAGGGCGAGAACGAGACGGTCAGGCAGCCAGAAGTGTCGAAGGTCCAGTGCGGCGAGCGCAACAAGCACCCAGCCAAAAAGGGCACCGACAATGCCTGCGCTCCCCGGAGAAATGACTAGGGCCGCTGCACCTGTCAGGCCGCACAGCCCTTCGATCGCCGGATGCACCGGATCAATCCGAGCACCGCAGGTCCGGCACCTGCCGCGCGACACGATCCAGCTCCCCAGCGGGACGAGATCAATGGCAGACAGGTCACACCCGCATTGATCGCACATGGACCGGCCATGGATGATTCCTTTGCCCTGTGGCCAGCGCAAGACGAGTGTTGCCAGAAAGCTTCCTGCGATCATCCCAAGAATGCCGCCTGACAATGCCCAGGCCAAGAGAGGCAAATCAGCCAGGATCAGGGCTCGCGCTCGGCAGGGTCAACGCCCCACAACGATGTGGTCTCAAGGAACCCCATCTTTCCTTTGATATCGATCTTGCACCAACCGCGCTTACATTCGCTCAGCTTGCCAACAACGCCCGGCTCCACCCGCCAGACAATTCTGGAGCCGCTGTTCGGAGCTTCGCGAAGCGCCCGGATTGGCCCCTCGATGATAAGACCAGCCCGTTCGTCACTGAGAAGATTGGCCTGCATCCATCCCTTTTCGCCATCCGGATCCTCGATCTTGCGCCAATTGGGATAGGTTTCGATCACCCTGACCGGGAGCCCGGCACGCTTGTACAGCCAAGTCGCGGGAAACTGCCGCCCGGGACCAGTGCGCATGCGCGCCTGGCCGGCCGAAATCGATGCCCAGTATGGCGGCTTCTTCTGCGCAAGCGCTTGCGATGCCGGAGACAATAATAGAGCCGCAGCCGCGACCAGCATCGCAGGACGCTTCATGACGCGTTTCATCCCGAACTCCATGACGAAATGGGCTTGTGCCAAAATCCGCTACACGCTTCAAGGTTGAAGCCGCAACCCGCATGGCCTAGCAGGATGGCAACAAGAATCGGGAGGACACATGGGCGCAGCGAGACTTTTTGCGACGGCACTTCTGGCCTTGGTGCTGGCCACACCTGCTGCCGCTCAGCCGATCGTCGTGCCGGATAGCGGCGACACTGCATGGATACTGGTCGCGTCTGCGCTGGTCCTGCTGATGACAATTCCTGGCCTTGCCCTGTTCTATGGCGGACTGGTCCGCGCGCGAAACGTGCTTTCGGTCGTCATGCACTGTTTTGTCATGGTGTGTACCATTTCCCTGTTGTGGGCGGCTGTCGGGTACAGCCTTGTCTTCGGCGAAGGCAATGCGTGGCTCGGGGGGACGGGCAATGCCTTTTTGGCCAATCTCGCTGAGCTGAGGAGCGGCACGACATTGCCCGAAAGTGCCTTTGCATTGTTCCAGATGACGTTCGCCGTGATCACGCCGGCACTCGTGATTGGCGCATTCGTTGAACGGATTCGGTTTGGTTGGGTTGTGGCGTTCAGCCTGGTCTGGACCTTGCTTGTGTACATCCCCGTTGCCCGTTCGATCTGGGGCGGCGGCTGGCTTGCCAGCCTTGGTGCTTTGGATTTTGCCGGTGGTATCGTTGTGCACACCACAGCCGGCATTGCGGCACTCGTGATTGCCGTGATCCTTGGCGCACGAAGGGGCTTCAACAAGACCCTGCTTCCCCCACACAGCCCAACCTTGACCATGGTCGGCGCCGGCCTGCTCTGGTTTGGCTGGTACGGCTTCAACGGTGGGTCAGCCTTGTCGGCAAGCGGAGACGCCGCGTCTGCCATCCTGAATACCCATATGGCTGCGTGCGCGGCCGCACTCATCTGGATCCTGCTTGAAAGGGCGAGGATCGGCAAGGCGACGTCGATCGGCATCGTGACGGGTGCGGTTGCTGGTCTGGCAACCGTCACCCCGGCTGCCGGCTATATCGGTATTGCGGGAGCGATTGCCCTTGGTACGCTTGGGGGACTTGTCTGTTTCTTTGCTGTCCAGCTGGTGAAGCAGACCTTGAAGATCGACGATTCGCTTGACGTTTTTGCCGTGCATGGCGTGGGGGGGATGCTGGGGTCAGTCCTCTTTCCGCTCTTCATGCTGCCTTCGTTCGGTGGGGATGGCTTCTCCAATGATCAGAGCCTTGCGGGCCAACTGGGAGCGCAGGCCCTTGCCGTAGGACTGGTTGCAGCATGGACTGGCCTTGCCACCTGGCTGTTTTGCGCGGCGAGCAAGGGTCTCCTGCCAATGCGGGTGGATGAAGAAGCCGAACATGATGGGCTGGACCTGTCAAGCCACGGCGAACGGGGCTGGGAGCTCGACTAGGTCAGCTCATCCCACATATTCTTGAGCTTGGAGAAGAAGCCTGCTGACTGCGGGCATTCTTCTCCGGTCTCGGTCTTGCGGAACGCTTCAAGCAGTTCCCTTTGTTCCGCCGTGAGACTTGTCGGCGTTTCAACGTCTATTTGAACAACCAGATCGCCGGTGCCCCGCCCATTCAGAACCGGCATACCAGCGCCACGCTGGCGGAGCTGCTTGCCCGACTGGATTCCAGCCGGAATACGGATTTCGTGAGGGGTTCGATCAAGCCCGGGTACCGTAATGGTTCCACCAAGTGCAGCTGTCGTGAAGCTGATCGGCGCACGGGCAAACAGCGTCGTGCCTTCTCGCTGGAACAGCTGGTGCCGCTGCAAATGAATGAAGATATAGAGATCACCAGAGGGAGCGCCTCGTTCTCCCGCCTCGCCCTCGCCTGACAGGCGGATGCGAGTCCCGTCATCAACGCCGCGCGGAATGTTGACGCTCAGTGTCTTTTCCCTGTCAACTCGGCCACTGCCGCGGCAGGTTCCACAAGGGTCTGTCAGGACCTGCCCGGCCCCGCGACAACTGGAACAGGGACGTTCAACCACGAAAAAGCCTTGCTGCGTTCGCACTTTGCCATGGCCGCCACAGGTTCCGCACGTCTTTGCAGACGTGCCCGGCTTTGCGCCCGAGCCTCCGCATGGCTCACACGCCGCGGAAACTTCAATGCGGATTTCCGTTTCCTTGCCGTGGAAGCTGTCCTCAAGGGTGATTTCCAGATCGTAGCGCAGGTCTGCACCGCGCTGCGGGCCGCGCTGGCGGCCACGCCCTCCACCCATGAATTCGCCGAAAATATTGTCGAAAATGTCGGAGAAGCCGCCAAAGTCCTGCGGACCTGCGCCGCCGCCATTCTGGAATGCCGCCTTCCCATACTGATTATAGGCGGCCCGCTTCTGGGGATCTTTCAGGACATCATAGGCTTCACTGATGGCCTTGAACCGGGCTTCTGAGTCCTTGCAGCCCGGATTCCGGTCTGGATGATACCGCATGGCGAGCTTGCGGTAGGACGATTTGATCGTCCCCTCATCCGCCGAGCGCTCAACCTCTAGAAGCTCATAATAATCGTCAGGCAGAGACATGGAACCCCCCGAAAAGACGGTCCCCGGAGACTAGCCCCGGGGATCGTTCCTCAGCCCTTGTTCTCATCGACTTCAGAGAATTCGGCATCCACCACATCCTCATCCTTGGGCGCTTCGGCCTCAGGCGAGGCAGCGGCTGCCTGCTCCTTTTCATAGATTGCCTGGCCGAGCTTCATGGCCGCCTGGGCCAAAGCCTGGCCCTTTTCGGTCATCGCTGCGACATCGCCGCCTTCAACGGCTGTCTTGGCTTCGGCGATTGCCGTTTCGATTTCCGCCTTGGTCGCTTCATCCACCTTGTCACCATGTTCGGCAAGCTGACGTTCCGTGGTGTGGATCAGGCTTTCGGCATTGTTCTTCGCTTCGGCAGCTTCCTTGCGCTTCTTGTCTTCCTCGGCAAATTGTTCGGCTTCCTTGACCATCTGTTCGATGTCGGCGTCCGAAAGGCCGCCGGAAGCCTGAATCTTGATCTGCTGCTCCTTGCCAGTCCCCTTGTCCTTGGCATGAACGGAGACAATGCCGTTCGCATCGATATCGAACGTCACCTCGATCTGAGGAACGCCACGCGGCGCAGGCGGGATGCCGACAAGGTCAAACTGGCCGAGCATCTTGTTATCCGCAGCCATTTCACGCTCGCCCTGGAACACCCTGATCGTCACGGCCTGCTGATTGTCTTCGGCCGTCGAATAGACCTGGCTCTTCTTTGTCGGGATCGTCGTGTTCCGGTCAATCATCCGGGTAAAGACGCCGCCAAGCGTCTCGATGCCGAGCGACAGTGGCGTCACATCGAGCAGAAGCACATCCTTGACATCGCCCTGCAGCACGCCTGCCTGAATGGCAGCGCCCATCGCCACGACTTCGTCCGGGTTCACGCCGGTATGCGGTTCCTTGCCGAAAAACTCCTTCACCACTTCGCGCACACGCGGCATGCGGGTCATGCCGCCAACGAGCACGACTTCGGAAATGTCCGCCGCCTTCACGCCAGCGTCGGCAAGTGCCTTCTTGCAGGGCTCAAGCGTCCGCTTGATCAGGCCCTCGACCATCTTTTCAAGATCTGCGCGCGAAATTGATTTCACAAGATGCTTCGGGCCAGTGGCATCCGCCGTGATGAACGGCAGGTTGACTTCCGTTGTGGCCGCAGAGGACAGCTCGATCTTCGCCTTTTCGGCAGCTTCCTTCAGACGCTGCAGCGCAAGCTTGTCCTGCGTCAGGTCAATGCCCTCCGCCTTCTTGAAGTCAGACGCGAGAAATTCAACAATCGTCGCATCGAAGTCTTCACCGCCAAGGAATGTATCACCATTGGTCGACTTCACTTCAAAGACGCCGTCTCCGATTTCAAGGACCGAAATGTCGAACGTGCCCCCACCAAGGTCATAGACCGCAATCAACTTGCCATCATTCTTTTCAAGCCCATAAGCCAACGCAGCGGCAGTCGGCTCGTTGATGATGCGCAGCACTTCGAGGCCTGCAATCTGGCCAGCGTCCTTTGTGGCCTGGCGCTGAGCGTCATTGAAATAGGCAGGAACCGTGATGACCGCTTGCGTCACTGGTTCACCCAGATAGCTTTCGGCAGTTTCCTTCATCTTCTGCAATGTGAAGGCCGAGATCTGCGACGGCGAATAATCTTCCCCGCCGGCCTTGACCCAGGCATCGCCAGTCTTTCCCTTGACGATCGCATAGGGAACAAGGCCCATGTCCTTTTTCGTCATCGGGTCATCAAAGCGCCGACCAATCAGGCGCTTGACGGCAAAAATGGTATTTTCCGGATTGGTGACGGCCTGACGCTTGGCAGGCTGGCCGATCAGTCGTTCACCATCCTTTGCAAAAGCAACGATAGACGGCGTGGTGCGTGCACCTTCAGCATTTTCGATGACCTTGGGTTTTCCGCCCTCCATCACTGCCACACAGCTGTTGGTGGTGCCCAGATCGATCCCGATCACTTTTCCCATTTCAATCCCTCATTTCATTCAAGCAGACTAGGTTCTATGCCGCCCGTAAGGCACAGCCGAACCCGTGGTTCGAAGTGCGATATAGGTGTCGATTTGCTTGTCGCAAGGTTTCGCGGTGATTAGTTGTGTGAATCAGCCTGGAGGAGATATCCTTTGCGTCCATTGACCATCATGCCCGTGTTGCTTGCACTTGCTGCGTGTCAGCAATCCACCCCCAGTGCGCCCAGCGTCGACAAGGCCTGGGTACGGCTGCCGGCCGTGGCGGGAAGGCCGGGCGCAGCCTATTTCACCATCCACGGCGGCGCTGTCGAAGATCGGCTGATGGCAGTCGGTTCGCCGCAGGCGATCCGGGCTGAAATGCACGACATGTCCATGGCCGGCGGAATCATGAAGATGACGCCAATCGAAGGCGGGCTTGCCATTCCGGCAAAGACAGATGTGACCTTTGCCAGCGGAGGCAAACATGTGATGCTGTTCGACATTTCGCCACAGGCCTTGCCCGGTGGAAAAATCAGCCTGACCTTCACGATGGCGAGCGGCCAGAGGCTTGAAACCGAAGCTGCCGTTGTTGCCGCAGGTGATGAGGAGCCACAGGCTCTCTGATGTCCAGCCGTTCGCTGACCGCGGCCGAGATCGGGCTCGCCCGCACCATGTTTGCCGATGCAATCGATTATTCCAGGGTGAAGATCATTGCCCGCAAATGGTGGCCTTTCCAGCCTCGGCAGGTGGCCATGGCGCCCGACGGCAATCTCTGGCTGAGCCCAAAAGGCGATCTATTCTGCGAAGATTTTTGTGAACGCCCGCTCGAACGCCAGGGCCTGTTCATCCACGAAATGACGCATGTCTGGCAGCACCAGCAGGGCATAAACCTTATCGTGAGGCGGCATCCTTTCTGCCGCTATGGCTATACGCTGCAACCGCACCGCGCTTTCGGAAGCTACGGGATCGAGCAGCAGGCGGAAATTGTCCGGCATGCGTTCCTGCTCCGGCACGGTGCGCACGTGCAGGGCGCCCCGCCACTTGCAATCTACAAGGACACGCTTCCTTTTCCGATGGCCTGATCAGCCAACAGCGCCCAGCGGCAACTGCAAGTATACGGTATCAAGCCACTTTCCGAATTTGTGACCCACCGACTTCATGCGGCCTGCCTGCACAAAGCCGAGACTTTCATGGAGGCCAACAGAGGCGGGCTCACCGCCACCGACAACTGCAATCATCTGCAGGAAACCATAGTCCCGCGCGCGCGCAATCAGTTCCGAGAGCAGCAAGCGCCCGATGCCACGCCCGATCCAGGACTGGTCGACATAGATCGAGTTTTCGCAGGTTGCGGCGTAAGCCGGGCGATCACGAAACTGCGTTGCATAGGCATAGCCAATCACGAGTCCATCCTGCTCCGCGACAATGAAAGGCCATCCCCGTTCCGTGATCCTGGCGATCCTCTCAGCCGTTTCCGCCTGGGTCGGCGGAACCGTATCGAAGCTCGCTGTCCCGTTGAGCACGTGATGGGCATAAATCGCGGCAATACCCTGCGCATCCCCAGCATTTGCCGTTCTGACAATAACCTGCGCTGCTGCCATTTTATGCTTTCCTTATGTGAGTGGCCTTGAACTCACATGGCATTCTTATGCCGATTTGTGGCTCTTGCCAGCATCCAAATTGGAATGGGTCACAGCCATGACAAGCCAAATTCATCAAGGAAAGGCCAGCAAAGGCCAATTGTCTGTCCTCACCCTCGGGGCTTTGGGCGTGGTCTTCGGCGACATTGGCACCAGTCCCCTCTATGCCTTTCGTGAAGCACTGGGACAATCGTCGGCTGGCGGCATAGATGCTGCCGAAATCAATGGCGTGCTGAGCCTCATGATCTGGGCACTGCTGCTCATTGTCACGATCAAATACATCTGCTTCCTGATGCGGGCCGACAATAACGGGGAAGGCGGTGTGCTGTCTTTGATGGCATTGGGCATGCGCGCGACCGGAAGTTGGCAAAGCGTCGTTGCACTGGGAGCCATTGGCGCGGCACTGTTTTATGGCGACGCCGTAATCACGCCTGCCCTTTCCGTACTGTCTGCCGTTGAAGGGGTCCGGACATTACCCGGCCTTGAAACGGCTCTAGGCGAACGAAGTATCATGTATATTGCCCTTGCGATCCTAGTCGCTCTTTTCGCCATTCAGTCGCGGGGCACTGCCAGCGTGTCGCGCCTGTTTGGCCCGGTCTGCGCAGTGTGGTTCATCACGATCGGCGCGATTGGTCTCAAAAACCTGATCGACGAACCGTCCATCATTCAGGCGTTCAACCCATTCGCGGGCGCAGAGTTCCTGCTGAGACACGGCATGACAGGCCTTTTCGTTCTGGGCGCAGTCTTTCTGACCGTCACGGGCGCGGAGGCTCTGACGGCCGACATGGGCCATTTTGGCCGTTTGCCGATCAGGTTGGGGTGGTTCCTCCTCGTTTTCCCCTCGCTCATCCTCAACTACCTCGGCCAGGGCGCCTTTGCACTGGCAAAACTGAAGGCGGCCCAGGCCCAAGGCCACGCGTTTGCGAATGCGGACTGGTTTTTCCTCATGGCGCCGGAATCGATGCGGCCATGGGTAGTCATCATTGCCACACTCGCCACAATCATCGCCAGCCAGGCGGTCATTACCGGCGCTTTCTCGCTGACCCAGCAGGCGATCTCGCTTGGCTTGCTGCCTCGCCTCAAGATCATGCAGACCAGCGAAGAGAATTCCGGACAGATCTACGTGCCTGTCATCAACTGGCTCATCCTTGCAGGCGTTGTCGTCCTGATCGCCCAATTTCGAACGTCCGCTTCGATGGCTGCAGCCTATGGCATCGCCGTAACCGGGACAATGGTTGCCACGACCTGCCTTGCCTTTGTCGTTCTGTGGAAGCTCTGGAACTGGCGCCTGCCCGCAGCAATCGTCTTTATTGCGCCATTCATTCTGCTCGACCTGTTTTTCTTCGGCGCGAATATCCTGCGTGTTGTGGAAGGCGGCTGGGTTCCCCTTGCAATTGCTGCGCTTATCGGGCTGCTGATTCACATCTGGATGCGCGGCAAGGCATTTCTTGCCAAGGAAGCCCACACAGGCAGCATCAGTATGGAAGATTTGGCAAAGGGACTTGCAGATCGACCGCCGCGACGTGTCGCCGGAACGGCCGTGTTCCTGACCTCTGACCCCGAGGTTGCCCCCGTCGCCTTGCTCCACAACCTCAAGCACAACCGGGTTCTTCACCGGCGGAACATCATCCTTTCAGTCGAAACGGCATCAAGACCCAGAATTGACCAAAATGAACGGATTTTGGTCAAACCCATTGACGACAATTTCTGCGAGATATCCATCACCTATGGCTATGTGGAAGTAGTGGACATCCCGAACGACCTGTTCAAGACCGGAGAGGTGAAGGCAGACCGCGACGGAACCTCATTCTTTGTGGGCCGCAACATGCTGTCACCCAGCCGAGAGGTTGGCCTTCCATTCTGGCAAGACCTGATTTTCATCTTTCTGCACAGGAATGCGTCTGACCCGACTGCCTATTTCAACATACCCATCAATCGCGTGATTGAAATGGGATCACGCGTGGAAGTCTGAACTTGCGGCATCGACCAGAAGAGGAATTGGTGGGATGGTGCACGCTATGTCTGCTGACGAGTCGCAATTCCAAAGGGATGTTCGACCTTTGGGTTGGTTGATCCCGTGCATAGGCTCGATTGCCATCGTCACAGGGATCGCAACAGGGCTTTCATCCTATCTGAGCCTTGCCAATCTGGCATTCCTTTTTCTGCTTCCGGTCATCTTCGTGGCCGGGCGACATGGATTGATCCATGGCCTTATCACTGCGGCAGCATCGACACTTGCCTTCCATTTCTTCCTGGTACCTCCGCTCCATACATTGCAGATCACGGACGCAGACAATCTCGCCACTCTGGCAATTCTTTTTGCCGTCGCATTTGCTGCCAGCCATTTTGCAGGGCAGTTGCAGTCACAGGCCCATCTTGCCCGCAGGAAAGCAGCGGAAAGCGAAGCCCTTGCGGACTTGTCTACCACTCTTGGCCAGCAGACGAGTGAGGCGGACATGCATCAATGTCTCGCCAAAGCGCTTGCGCGCGAAGCCGGATGCCTTGTTTCGGTGGATCCGGCCGATGAAGCTTTGCAGGATCTAGAAAAGAGCAGCCCGATTGATCTTTCAGCGGCGCAATGGGCTTTGGCGCATGGGGATGCCGCAGGCCGGGGAACACTCACCCTGAGCAGCGCCGACCGGCTGTTTCTCGCAACGGGAGGTGATGCAGGGCGCGACCTGCTTGTTCAGTTCTGGCGCCCGGACACCTTGCCTCCCGTACCCGCCTCAAGGTTGGCCTTTGTCAGAGCGATGGCACGCTGCTGCGGGGAAGCGATTGCACGTTTGGCGGTTGCGGAGGCCCAACGCGCACTGCAATTGCGAACCGAACAGGACGCAATGCGGGATGCGCTGCTTGCATCGTTCGGCCATGACACCCGCACGCCCCTTACAACCATAAGATCAGGGCTGGCCGCGCTCAAGGGCGACCCTTCGAACCTTGCTGCACTCGACGCTGCGCAGGAAGGTGCAGAGCGCCTGGAATGGCTGTTTTCAAACCTGGTTGATCTTGCGCGGATACGCGCAGGTGCCATCACGCTCCGCTTGGAAGCCGTTGACCTTACAGATGCGATTGCGTCGGCGCTTGACGCCCTGAAACGACAAACGGCTCAACGTGTTCTTGCGCTCGAGATTCCCCAGACCCTGCCGCTCGTGCGTTCGGATGAACGCTTGCTCCACCACATCATTGTCAACCTCGTTGACAACGCCTGCAAGTTTTCGCCCGTTGGAGGCGATGTCCAGATTGTCATTGAACACAAAGTCGACGGCCTTTCCCTGATTGTACTCGACAGCGGCCCTGGGTTGGAAAGCGGGCAGATTGCAGATCTCTTTCAGCCTTTCAGCAGGGGGCAGAACGGTCTGTCTGCCCCCGGAACCGGCCTTGGTCTGGCGATCGTTGCCGGATATGCAAAAGCTCTCGGACTTGTCGTGACGGCAGGCAACAGGAATGATCGCGCCGGTGCCGAATTCCGACTCTTCTTTCCTGCCAGCGGCCATGCCAGCCAGATTGCGGAGACCTGACGTTGAAAGACGTGACGCGAATTCTTGTTGTTGACGATGAACTGCAGATCAGGCGGCTGTTGTGCGCTGCGCTGACTCGCTCAGGATACGAGCCGATTGAAGCTGCAACTGCCCAAGACGCTGAACGCATCAACGAAAGACATCATCCGCAAGTCGCGCTGGTTGACCTTGGGCTTGCTGATCGCGATGGACTTGAGCTGGTTGAGTTACTTTCAAGGCAAGGGAATTGTGCCGTAATCGTCGTTTCTGCGAGAGACGCCACCGCCGAAAAGGTTGCAGCATTGGACCTTGGCGCAGTTGATTACTTGACCAAGCCCTTCGACACGGATGAACTGCTCGCACGCGTGCGTGCTGCCTTGCGCAAGTCCCGGCCAAGTGCACAGCATGAAGAGCCCCTCTGCTTTTCAGATGTAGAGGTCGATCTGTCGGCAAGGCTCGTGCGGAAGGCAGGGATTGAAGTGCATCTCACACCCAAGGAGTATGCCTTGCTGGCCGCACTTGGAGCCTACCCGGGCCGCGTCATCACGCATGCGCAGCTTCTCAAATCGATCTGGGGGCCTGCGCATGTGGAGGACATCGAATATCTGAGAGTCACAGCACGCGCCTTGCGCCTCAAGCTGGAGCCGGTGCCGAGCAGTCCACGCCACATTCGAAATGAACCGGGCGTCGGGTATAGACTGCACCTCTGAATTGCGGTCTATTCAAACTGGGACAAAACAACGCCGGGCCGGATGCACTGCGGCCCTTTACAGTTGGTTAGGGCTAGGCGAAATAGGACGTTCATTGCGCCGTTAGGGAAAAGTATATGTCTGCGGACTCCATCATCATCTTGGCCGCAATATTCGTTGGTGCGGTTATAGCGATGATTTCGACCTTCGCGTTACTGATGCGGGCGAGGCGCCGTGCACGACGCAGGCGGAGCCTAAGCTGGTACTATGACTGATTGAAAAGTGGCGCGACACCCGGACACAGGCTCTTTTTGGTAATAATTGCTGCCAATGGCGGGGATTACTCGCTAGGGGGCCTCCATGAGAATCGACCTTATCCCTGCCGGCGACAATCCGCCTGAAAACATCAACGTCCTGATCGAAGTGCCCATCGGCGGCGAACCTGTGAAGTACGAGATCGACAAGGCATCCGGAGCCTTGTTCGTTGATCGAATCCTCCACACATCCATGCGATATCCAGCGAACTACGGCTTTGTGCCGCACACGCTGGGTGAGGATGGTGATCCGCTCGATGCCCTGGTCATTGCACGTTCGCCCATTGTGCCAGGCGCCGTGATCCGTGTCCGCCCAGTTGGTGTCCTTTTGATGGAAGACGACAAGGGCGGCGACGAAAAACTGATTACCGTTCCGGTGGACACAACATTCCCATATTATTCGGAAATTGGCGGGCATGATGATCTTCCGCCCATCGTGACCCAGCAGATTGAGCATTTCTTCCAGCACTACAAGGACCTTGAGCCCGGGAAGTGGGCCAAGCTCAAGGGTTGGGGCGATGCTGACACGGCCCGACGCATCATTGTTGAATGCATCGCGCGAGCACAGGAGGCAGGCCTATGACAGACCTGTCTGGCAGCACGTTTGTTCTGGTTCATGGTGCCTGGCACGGTGGCTGGTGCTGGCGGGATGTTGCAACTCGGCTAAGAGCGCTTGGCGCACGGGTCTTTACGCCGACACTGACAGGGCTCGGCGAAAGACGGCATCTGCGCGAAGCCTATCGCGGCCTGCAGACGTTCATAACGGACATCACGGCTGTCGTGGAGACCGAGGAACTGCGGGACATTGTCTTGGTCGGTCACAGCTTCGGCGGCATGGTCATCACGGGCGTGGCGGACAGGATGCCGCAACGGGTCCGGAGATTGGTCTATCTTGATGCGTTCGTGCCCAATGATGGAGATTCCGTCATTACATGTGCGCCGGGCGCAGACGCGGACTCCATATCACGACTGAGGCGCGCGCTCGAAGCGCAGGCGGTCGACGGGGAATGGATTGCGCCGCCACCACCAGAACTGGTCGGGCTTCACCTGGCTACGGAAGACGCGCGTGACTGGGACCTGCGAAACATGTCCGACCAGCCGTTTTCCAGTTTTGCGGAACCCCTGCCACTCGCCAATGGCCGGCCGTCGATCCCGTCAACCTATGTCGTGTGCGACAATCCCCCGATGCCGGGCACGCCATTTGTTGCCCATTACAAAGAAATCCTGGCGGGTAATTACGGCCCCCAATGGACCACCAGACGGATCGACACGGGCCATATGGCAATGATCACAGCCCTTGATGAAACTGTCGCTATGCTTGTCGAAGCAGCATCAGGCTGAAACATCCTCCCTGCTGTCGAACATCTGTGCTTCATAGCTGATCGAACGCTCGACCAACAACTCCCACAAGGCTTCAACGGCCGGAACCGGGACGCCCGCCGCTCGCGCATGGCGTTTGGCATTGCCGATCACCTGTGCCTTCCGCTTCTCGTCGCGAACCTGTGCCTTGTCCGTCTTGATCCGGGCTGCAGCCGCCATGTAGCCAAAGCGCCGCGCCAGCAGCCCGACCAGCAACTCGTCAACTTCATCGACGCCTGCCCTAACATCACCCATTGTTACGCAGTCTTCAGGGTTCTTGATCATTGTTCCGCCAGTTTTCTAAGCGAGTCGCCATCCAGTCGCTGCACCGTCCAGTCATCCATTGGCCTGGCACCGATTGCCCGGTAAAAGGCGATTGCAGGCTCGTTCCAGTCAAGCACAGCCCATTCGAAGCGCGCACACCCCCGTTCAAGCGCAATGCGTGCCAACTGGGCAAGAAGGGCCTTGCCAAGGCCTGATCCGCGTGCCTCGGGGACGACAAACAGGTCTTCGAGATAGAGGCCGGGTCGACCTTCGAACGTCGAGAAATTGTGGAAAAACAGCGCGAAACCTCGCGCAATGCCATCGATTTCGCCAATCAGGACCTCAGCACTGGGGTGTGATCCGAAGAGATGGTCCCCCAATGTATCCTTATCCGCACGGACCTCATGCCGGAGCCGTTCATATTCCGCGAGATCGCAGATGAACCGGTAGATCAGACCAAGATCATCTCTCGAGGCCATACGCACAGACAGAGTCACCGGGCTTCCTTCATCGTTGCAATTCGAGGCCAGAGCAGGCCCACTACCAGACCGGACATGACCATCACGGCCGCAAGCAGCTTCCATGCAGGCAAAGCCTCACCCAGCACAAGAGCGGACGTTCCAATACCGAAGACGGGAACAAGAAGTGCCATCGGCGTGACCGACGCCGCCGGATGGCGGGAGAGGAGCCACCCCCAAGCTGCATAACCGAACATCGTATTCCCGACGGACTGCCAGAGAACCGCACCCCAAGTCACCCAGTCGGCCTCCTGCAGGCCGGTTACCATTGCCTGCCTGCCCTCGAACAACCATGAAAGAAGGATCAGCGGCGGCACGGCAAACATGCTTGACCAGACCACATAAGACAGCATGTTGACCTGCCCAGCAGATCGCGAGACGATATTGGCTGCCGCCCAGCTGATCGCGGCCCCAACAACAAGAGCAAGTCCAAGCGGGGTGGCATTGCCATTGGCATGTGTCGCAATCACGCCAACGCCAGACACAGCAAGCAGAAGCGCAACGAACTGGAAGCCGTGCACCTTTTCACCGTTCAACCAGATGGAAAATCCGATCGTGAAGAAAATTTGAACCTGCACGACCAGTGATGCGAGGCCGGGCGTGATATCGTGCCGCATGGCAATGAACAAAAGGCCAAACTGACCAACCCCGATCAGGAGGCCGTAACATGCCATATTGGCAATCGGAACCGCTGGACGTTTGAGGAAAAGGGCAAGCGGAAAAAAGGCAAATGTAAAGCGCAGGGCAGCAAGAAACAGCGGCGGAAGGTGTTGCAAGGCCGTCTTGATGACAACAAAATTGCTGCCCCATACTGCCATGACAGCCAGAGCGAGAGCGGCGTGGGCCAATGGCATCGTTGATGGAGCTACTGCTTTCACAACGACGCAACCTCGACGTGGTCAGGCGGAGCATTGCTCTTCTGGCGCGCAGCTACAACACACCCTCCAACAATCATCGCCGTCCCAATGAGGGTTGCCAGCGAAACAGATTCTCCAAAGAAATACCATCCGAAAACGGAGGCCCAAACAAAAGCCGTGTATTCCACAGTCACAAGCACTTGCGCTTCAGCGCGTGCATAGGCCCAGGACAGAAACATCAACGACACCATGGCCAGAACGGAAGCACCAACCAAAGACGGGGCGTGTGCAAGGTCGGGCACGACCGCAAGCCATGGCGCAGCCAGCAGCAGGACAGCGCCAGCCGTCAGGTTCTGGAAGAAAACGATCTCGACCGGTGACGCAATCTGGGCCTGTTTGCGCTGCAGGACCAGATTGTAGGCATAAAAGACAGCGGACACGAGAATCGCGGCGCTGCCCTTCAGGGCTTCAGACTGGTATTCACCCGCAATACGGGCGGAAAGGATCACCAGGACGCCCAGAAAGCCCATGATCGTGGCAGCGATGGCCTGTTTGCTGATCTTTTCACCCAGCAGGACGGCTGCAAGGTAGAGCGTGATCAACGGTGCAATGAACGAGAGCGCAACGGCCTCTGCAAGCGGCACCCGTGCCAGCCCCCAGAAGAAACTTGTCGCCATGAACGCAGCGATGGCACCGCGCAGGACATGCAGCTTGAAGGTCGATCTGGCTGGCAGTCTGGTACCCGAGAGAAAAAACAGTGCCCCGCCAAGGACAATGCCGACCAGCATTCGCCACAACATTGCGTTGTAAGCCCCAAGGCTGATCGAAAGGCCCTTCATGACCACGTCCATTGTTGAGAACGTGGCGATGCCAAGCGTCGCCATGCCATACGGGATAGCCGTCGATGTGCGGTCAGAACTCGACATGTGCTGC
>WBZL01001545.1_pt1 | contig 20921 bp, 10 predicted proteins | sample 5204291 | NCBI WGS metagenome assembly WBZL01 (sample SAMN12344345, study PRJNA552823) | activated sludge metagenome | biome: Activated sludge suspended growth; feature: Nitrification reactor; material: Wastewater; isolation source: activated sludge from nitrification reactor of wastewater...
CATTCCGCCCCCCCCGGTAGGGGCAACCCTTGTGGTTGCCCAAAACCGCAACCCTTGTGGTTGCCCAAAACCGCAACCCTTGTGGTTGCCCAAAACCGCAACCCTTGTGGTTGCCCAAAACCGCAACCCTTGTGGTTGCCCAAAACCGCAACCCTTGTGGTTGCCCAAAACAACACCCGCGATTTCGCCCCTATACCGGATCAAACGATATTTGAAAACCGCATTATTCCAAGAAACCAATTCCCTGAAACAGCAAACGGCAGCCGAAGTACGGCTGCCGTTTGTTTTTTTGCCGCTGTAGGGGCTACCCTTGTGGTCGCCCCTAAATGATATTATTCAGGGCCGCCTGCCCACCAAACCTTGGTCACGTAGTTGTTCGGTTTGGTAGCGCCCGCGTCGAAATTCGGGTTACCTGCAACTTCGCCGACCGGGTATTTCAACCTTTGCGGGATCACGCCGCCGGTTTCGTTACCCGGGTAGTTGGTCGGAGTGAGGACCGGGAAACCGGTTCTTCTCCAATCGGCCCAGGCATCCCACCAGTTGAGGAACTTGTTCGCCCAAAGTTGCTCGCCGATCATTTGAAGCTTGTTGCCGCCGTAAGGACGAGCGGCCAGGTAAGCGTCAACCGCGGCATCGCTGGCCGTGAGCGTTTCGTCGTAGATGGTGTACATCTGGCAGGAAGCTTTCACGCCGGCCTTGTAGTGACCTTCAGCGCCGGAAGCGCCGCCGATGCTGCGCTCGGCAGCCTCAGCCAGCAACAATTCCACTTCGCCGTAGCTCATCAGCATGTACGGATCGCCGTCGTCCAGCATCTTGGTATTGATCCTGGAATAGGTATTGGGCTGATCCACGGTCTGACCTGCGGGAAGGCCTTCAAATTCAGCCAGTGTGGTAGCGTCCTTGCCGTTGGGCATGCCCTTCTGAGCCAGCGGATCGGCATTGACGATGGTCACGTCAGTCGGTGACCAGTTGATGATGCCGCCGCTCATGATCATCAGGCGCGGGTCGTCATCGGTCGTCGAACCGGCGCTGGGGCCTTTCAGCCAGTCTACCAGGGTTTTGCTCAGGTAGGAAGGCTGGCCGCCGTCGCCGGGATAGAAGGCGCGGGAGATCCCGTTCTGGTTGGTCCATTCGCTGGGCCCCGTAGCCATCGGCACGATCACGTTGTCGGCATTGCTGGTCATGACACCGCCTGCGATGGCTTTCTGAACATAGGAACCGGCCGTAGCCGCATCTACGTTCGAGATCCGCATAGCCAGGCGAAGCATGAGGGAATAACCCCATTTTTTCCACTTGGCGATATCGCCGTCGAAATAAATATCGGCAGCTGCAAAGCCTTCATCCGGATTGGAAGCGCTCAAGGCGGAGGAGGCTTCATCCAGTTCTTTCAGCAGATCCAGATAAATGTCCTTTTGCTTGTCGTACTTCGGGAAGAAGGTTCCGTCGGTCCGGCTGGCCGTCAGGGCTTCCGAATAGGGAATGCTGCCGTAGTAGTCGGTCAAACGGTGGAACAGGAATGCGCGCAGGATGCGGGCTGCGTTCCGGGTATTCACCTTATTGCCGGCATCAAACCCGTTGGGGCCGGTCTGATACAGGATTTCAGACAGGTTCTTGAGCTGATCGCCGTAGATAAAGTCCCACGGTGCGGTATAGGTTTCCACGTTCTCGGTGTACTTGTCGCCTGGGGCGATACCGCCGCCTGCGTTGGCGATCTGCTGGATGGCCATGGAGCACATGCCGATGTTGGTCCGCCAGTCGATATAGCGGTTATCCCCCGCCGATCCGCCGGAAGCGGCGCCCAGTTGGGCAGCAGTCAACAGGAAGTTCAAGTTGATCTGGGTGACCTCCTGCGGGTTGATATTCAGATCTTGCAGTTCATCCGTATTGCAACCTGACAACAAGGCCAGGGACAGCAAGCCGGAAAAAAGCAATTTATTATTATACTTCATATTCAATTCAGTTTTAAATAATTAGAATGTGGCCCTCAGGTTGAAACCATAGGTGCGCGTTGCCGGCATACCGAAGTAGTCCAGACCTTGCGCGTTGCTGCTGGTGTAGGAGGATTCCGGGTCGATGTTGTCCGTGTTCTTCATCAGGATGGCCAGGTTCCGGCCGACGAAAGAAAGGGACAAGCTCCTGAACGGCGTTTTTTCCAGCATCGTCCGCGGGAAGGTATACCCGAAGGTGATCTGGCGCAGTTTGATGAAGGACGCGTCGTACATGAAGTTTTCCTGTGCGCGGTTGCCCAGCTGGCTCCAGTAATTCTGCGCCTCACCCGGCGTCAGGGTTTTGGTGAAGGGCTCATAGATCGGATTGCCGCTTCCGTCCGTACCGGTTTGCGTAACGCCGCTGACGGACAGCGGGGCTTCACCTTCGCGGCCCTGGAGGGTCTGCTGGTGGAAGCCGGCCTGCGTCAGGCGTACGTTGGTGCCGGAATAGATGTCGCCGCCGCCTTTGAAGTCGATCAGGAAGCTCAGGTCGAAGTTCTTGAAGGAGAAATCGTTATTGACACCGCCCGTGAAATCGGGAACGCCGTTGCCCAGGTACTGATAGGTACCGTCGGTAACCGGAGCGCCGTCGGCGTCGTACACCAGTTGTCCGTTCGGCGCTACCGTTTGTTTCACGCCCAGGATCACGCCGTAAGGCTGACCGACTACGTGGTAAACAGCTGCCAGACGGGTTCTGGGTTCTTCAACGAACAGCCTGTCCTGGCCTTCGATGAGCGAAACCACTTCGTTCTTGTTCTTGGCGAAGTTCAGGGAGATGTTCCAGTTCAACGGTCCCCGTACCGGCGTACCGTTCACCAATAATTCAATCCCCTTGTTGGTGATCTCACCCAGGTTGACCGACGTGGTGGCAAAACCGGAAGCGCGGGAGATACCGGCATTCAGGATATCATCCGTCGTTTTCTGGCTGTAGTAGCTGAAGTCGACGCCCAGGCGGTTGTTAAAGAACCGGACATCAAAACCGAATTCAAGTTCGCCGGAAGTAAACGGCACCAGGCCCGGGTTAGGCAGGTTGGAGCCGTTGGTATTGCCGGCAATGGAAGCAAAGGCTGTCCCGTTGTGCGGGCTTCCGCTCAGGGAGTAGGTCAGTACGGTAGAATAAGCGCCCACCGAGTTGGCGTTACCCACTTCGCCGTAGGCTGCGCGGAGTTTACCGAAGCTCAACCAGCTCGGCACCTTGAATGCGTCGGTGAAGACGAAGCTGGCGCCGATGGAAGGATAGTCGATGCTGTTCTTATCCGGATTCAGTACCGAGAACCAGTCCCTGCGCCACGTACCGGTCAGGAACAAGTATTCGTTGTAGGCCAATTCCAGGTTCGAGAAAATGGAGTTGATGCCGCTTTCCGCGAATCCGTAACCGTAGTTGCGGTCTTTGGCGTTGTTGATGGCTGCAAAGAACGGTACGTTGAAGTTGTTACCGTTGGCCGAGATCTGTTCCCAGGAAGAACGCATCCGGTTGCCGCCGAAGAAAGCGTTGACGTTGACGCTGCCGAAAGCTTTGTCAAAGCCCACCAGGTATTCCATGTTCACCTCGCGGATGCGGGTTTCGTTTTCCGTCATGGAACCGCCGCGCTGGTAGCCTGTGCCTTGCGGGGTCAGGTTGGTTCCCCGGGCGGTCGACCAGTCCATACCGGCACGGCCCTGCAGGTAGAGGAAATCGGTGATGTCATAACGCAGGCGGCCGTTGGCGATCACGCGGTCGCGTTTGTCGGAGTGCACATACTGGTAAGCCGCCCAATAGGGGTTCTGGCCCCACAGGTTGGAGGATTCCTGCATTTCTTCACCCGGCGCTTTGCCGTCAAAAATGGTGATGCCCATTTCCTTTTGGCGTTCTACGCTCGGCACTGCGCCCAGTTTGTCGGGATCGCCTTTGTAGGTTTCCACGTTCACGTCGCCCGGGATGAGGAACACCGTTTGGGGTGCGTTACCCGGAGAGTCGGAAACGTAAGGCCGGTTCTTGGTATCCTCGTTGGAGTAGAGGATCGTCGATTCCAGGGTGATCTTCTTGCCGAATTTGGAATTGGTTGCCAGGGAGAGGTTAAGGCGGTCATACCCGGCATTGGGCATTACGCTCTTGCTCCGCAGGTCGGTCATACCAAAACGGAAATTCTGGGTCTCGTTGCCGCCGGAGAAGGCGATGGAGTTGGTCCATGCCGTACCGGTTTCGTAGAAACGGTCCCACTGGTCGCCCTGATAGGAATACGGGCGCGAAACGCCGTCCCACTGGTAAACGTTGCTGCCGTCGAATTTCGGGCCCCATGCCTGACGGAACCAGCCGCCGTTCCATGCTCTTTCGAGGTCGGCTGCCGAGTTGGATTTGGTGGCTACAGAGTTCTGCAGGTTCGTACCGACCATACCGCCCGAACCGTGGGTGGTTTGCAGGTCAGTGAGGTTGTTCACCTTTTCAAAGACGAAGTTGGAGTTGAACTCCACGCCGATTCCTTTGCGGGCGGTACCTTTTTTGGTCGTAATGAGGATTACGCCGTTGGCGGCGCGCGAGCCGTAGAGTGCGGCGGCGCTGGCGCCCTTCAGGACCGTGGTGGATTCGATATCGTCCGGGTTAAGGCTGCTGATGCCGTCACCGTTGTCTGAACCGCCCCAAAGGCCTGCCTGACCGTAGTTGTTGTTGGTCATCGGCACACCGTCCACTACATAAAGCGGTTGGTTGAGGTTGGAACCCAGCGTCTTGGCGCCGCGGATAACCACGCGCGAAGAGCCTGCCGGGCCGGAAGCGATCTTGGTAACGTTCACCCCTGCTACCCGGCCGGCCAAAGCATTGGCCAGGGAGTTTTCACGCGCCTGGGTAAAGTTGCTCCCGTCCACCTGGGTTACGGATGACTGCAGGGCTCTTGAGTTCCGCTTGATGCCAAGCGCTGTAACCACAACCTCCGAAAGTACCTGAGCATCGGAGTTCATGTTGACATCAACCACAGAGCGGCTGCCTACGGTAATATCGATATCGGAATAACCGATATAGCTGAAAGTAAGCACAGACTGGTCGCCGGACACTGCAATGGAATATTTCCCATCTAAGTCGGTTACTGAACCTGTTCCCGTCCCCTTCAGAATGACGTTTACGCCCGGCAAAGCCAGGCCGTCCGCATCTGTCACTGTACCGGTAATTGTCCTGCCTTGCGCAAAGGCGAAGGAGGAAAAAACGGTAACAAGCAACAACGAATGAAGAAATCTTCGGTAAAATCTGCTCTTCATAAATTGACTTGTTTAAAGAAAGTGAGTATAAATTTTTAGGTTAAACAGTTCCGCTGCATAAAATGAAATGCCACTGATACGAGTTTCTTCCGGTTGTTTAACAATATCGCAATACTTCCCGGCCCGGCTGCACAGGCAGACAAAATTGATCTTTAGGAGGCAACAAAAAGGGATCAACGCAATACTAGTCGCTTATTGCTTTTTACAGAAGTGAAATAACCAGACCTGAGGCAAATTTATCGCAAACTTCCTTAACCTTAAAAGAAAATTTCAAAAATATTTGAAGAAAAATCGAAAAATTCTGACAATCAAGATTTACAATCGGGCTAAAGCAAAATAAAAACGGGCGCTTTTGACACCCGTTCTCATCTGATTTCGTTATTTTAAGCCGGACGGTTATACATCCGCCAGAGACTGGTTGCGGGAGCGCTTCCGTTCATGCTCTTTCAGCAGGATCTTGCGCAGGCGCAGGGATTGCGGCGTGACCTCAACGTATTCGTCCGCCTGGATATATTCGAGCGCTTCTTCAAGGGTAAACCGTTTCGGCGGCGTCAGGCGCAGCTTGTCGTCCGAACCGGAAGCCCGCATATTGGTCAGTTTCTTGGTTTTGGTCAGGTTCACCACCAGATCGCCGGGGCGGCTGTTTTCGCCGACGACCTGACCTTCGTAAATGTCCTCATTGTGGAGCACGAAGAACCGCCCGCGATCCTGCAGGTTATTGATGGCGTAAGGGATGGCCTTACCTGTTTCCATCGAGATCAGGGAGCCGTTGATCCGGCCCGGGATATCGCCTTTATGCGGCTGAAATTCATGGAACCGGTGGTTCATCACCGCTTCGCCCGCCGTGGCCGTCAGCATATTGCTGCGCAGGCCGATCAGACCTCTTGAAGGGATCTCAAAACGCAACGAGATCCGGTCGCCTTTGGGTTCCATGGCCAGCATGACGCCCTTGCGCCGCGTGATCATATCGATAGCCGTGCCGGAGAAAGCATCCGGCAGGTCAATGGTCAGTTCCTCTACGGGTTCGTGGATCAGGCCGTCAATCCGCTTGGTGATGACCTGCGGCTGTCCGATCTGCAGCTCATAGCCTTCCCGGCGCATGGTTTCGATCAGGACGGACAGGTGCAGTACGCCGCGGCCGAATACCCGGAAGGAATCGGCCGAATCGGTTTCTTCCACCCGCAAAGCCAGGTTCTTCTCCAGTTCTTTTTCCAGGCGGTCCTTCAGGTGGCGGGAGGTAACGAATTTGCCTTCCTGCCCGAAGAACGGAGAGTCGTTGATGGTGAAGACCATGCTCATGGTCGGCTCGTCGACCGCAATGGCCGGCAGGGCCTCCGGGGCTTCGGCGTCAGCGATGGTATCGCCGATCTCGAATCCTTCAACGCCGAAGATGGCGCAAATATCCCCCGCTTTCACTTCATTGGTCTCCTTCCGTTCGAATCCTTCGTAGATAAACAGGTTCTTGATCCGGCTTCGCTGAACGGTTCCGTCCTTTTTCACCAGGGCAACCGGCTGGTTGGCCGTCAGTTTGCCCCGGTTGAGCCGGCCGATCGCGATCCGGCCGATATAGGCGCTGTAATCCAGGGAGGTCACCAGCAGTTGGGGCGTACCCTCCGACACGCGGGGCGGCGGGATATGATCGAGGATAGCGTCGAGCAGGGGCGTGATATCGGAGGTTGGATTTCGCCAGTCCTGGCTCATCCAGCCGTGTTTGGCCGTACCGAACAAGGTGGGAAAATCCAGCTGTTCCTCGGTTGCGTCCAGGTTGAACATAAGGTCGAAAACAGCCTCATGCACCTCATCGGGCCGGCAGTTCTCCTTGTCAACCTTATTGACCACTACAATCGGCTTGAGCCCCAGCTGGAGCGCCTTTTGCAGCACAAACCGGGTTTGGGGCATCGGCCCTTCAAAGGCGTCCACCAGCAACAGAACCCCGTCGGCCATGTTCAACACGCGTTCTACCTCTCCGCCGAAATCGCTGTGGCCCGGGGTATCGATGATGTTGATCTTGACGTCCTTGTACCGGATCGATACGTTTTTGGACAGGATGGTGATCCCGCGTTCCCGTTCCAGGTCATTGTTGTCAAGGATGAGTTCTCCCGGTTTTTCGTGGTCTTTGAATAATTTGCCGGCCAGCAGCATCTTGTCCACCAGGGTGGTTTTCCCGTGGTCAACGTGCGCGATAATGGCAACATTCCTGATTTTATTCTCCATAAAAATTTATTCCTGATACAAAATTTGCCGCAAAGGCTTTTTCAGGTAATGAATTGATTTTCAATAATTAATAAACCTGATCCTCTCTTTCCGCAAAGAAGCCGCAAAGGTACGGAATATGCGCATTCGTAGTACGGCCTGTTTCAAAGATTTATTTAAAAATAATACTGCTATGGGAACCCTTCGGAACGCCAAAAGGTTGAATTAAGACTTTTGGGGCCAGTTGTCAGTTGTCAGTTGTCAGTTGTCAGTCTCCGCCCGCCGTAGCTTCAGCGGAGGAGGGGGTCAGTTGTCAGTGGGAGTAAGGCGGTGGGGCGACCTTACAACGGCAGCGCGGGCTGTCAGGTCCGCCATATTGGTAGCATTCAGGTCGAATTTTTACGTTTCCGGCCTGTAGGGCCGGTATGTGACTGTTAATGGTCACCGATAGCCGGCCGGGGACCGTTCAGAATTTTGTATCAACAGAATTTTCAGCTCGCGCAGCGTATTGAAAATCAAAACTTTGCGTCTTGGCGTCTTGGCGCGAAAACACTATTTTGAACAGTCTCGCCGGCCGGGTCCGGGACCACCCCAAAAAAACGCCCTTGCGCTACAGGCCATGCAGGCAAAACCAAAATAAACAACCGCAAACACCCATAAACTAATGCCCCCCAGCTCTTAGCTTATTGCGGCCGAACCATCTAACCATTTAACCATAAAAAAACACCCTGACATGTTAGCGCCCGCAATCCGTTTGTACCGACATTCCTTCTCCGGCCTCTCCAGAGACATCTGGCTGTTGTCGCTGGTCATGCTGGTCAACCGGGCAGGAACCATGGTCATCCCTTTCCTGACGATCTACCTGACCGGGCAGAAGGGATTTCGCCTGGAGGAAGCCGGATGGGTCATGAGCAGCTTCGGCCTCGGCTCCGTACTCGGCGCTTTCATCGGCGGCAAACTCACCGACCGGATCGGATATTATCCGGTCCAGTTCTGGTCGCTGACGCTGGGCGGGTTTTGTTTTCTGGGCCTTCAGTTCGTCAACGGCGTTGCAGCCATGTGTGCCGCAACGTTCGTACTGAGCACCATTGCCGACGCGTTCAGGCCGGCCAACCAAACGGCGGTTGCCTTCCACAGCCGGCCGGAGAACCGGTCGCGGGCCTTCGCGCTGGTCCGGCTGGCGGTCAACCTCGGTTTTTCGGCGGGGCCGGTCATGGGCGGTTTGATTGCGCATGCTGCCGGTTATCAATGGCTGTTCGTGGTGGATGCCCTTACCTGCTTTGGGGCAGCCCTGATCTTCCGGCTCTGCATCTCGCCCAAAAAAGCGATCCGCCACAGTGAAGACGTCCAGGAAAAAGGGCTTTCCCCCTGGAAGGACGGCCATTTTCTCAGGTTCATCCTTTTCATAACCCTCGGGGCCATGGCCTTTATGCAGTTTATGAATACCCTGCCGATATTCTGGAAAACCAGCTACGGTTTCTCGGAAGCGCAAATCGGGGCGCTGACCACGCTCAACGGATTGATCATCGTGTCGATGGAAATGCCGCTGGCCTACCTGATCGAACGGAAGCTGACAAAGCTGGCCATTATCGGCATCGGTACCATTTTTTACGGGGTCGCCTATTTTACGCTGAGCGGGCTGAGTTACTGGGCATTTACCCCGATCCTGTTCATGATCTTCCTGACCATCGGGGAAATGTTGTGCATGCCGTTCGCATCGGCTTATACGGCTGATCAGGCGCATCCTTCGCGGCGCGGGCAATACATGGGGATCTATACCATGGCCTACTCCGCCGCCCTGATCATCGGACCGTCGCTTTCACTTTGGACGGCTCAGGTTTACGGGTTCATTCCGCTTTGGTTCATCTGCGGCGGACTGAGCGCTATGAGCGCCGCCGGCATCCTGCTGTTGAAACGGTCAACCGCCGCCCGGACGGTGATGGAAGCGCCGGTTCATTAATTGTCGGCCACCGCTTCCGGAAGTAAGCGGAAATCGAGCGGCTATCCTTACCTTTGCGCCATGAGAATGGCAGAAATGGGTACGGATATCGAGCGTGCAGCCCGGTTGCTGCAACAGGAAGCGGTGGTCGCCATTCCTACCGAAACGGTTTATGGCCTTGCCGGCAATGCGCTGAGCAACAGGGCGGTTTCTGAAATATACGCGGTCAAGAACCGGCCGGCCTTCGACCCCCTGATCATCCACGTTTTTCCGGCAGAGCGGATCTCGAATTGGGTGAAGGCCGTCCCGGAACAGGCCCTGGCGCTTGCCGATGCCCTGATGCCGGGTCCGCTGACGCTGTTGCTGCCGAAGAGCGACCTTGTTCCCGATCTGACGACCTCGGGGTCATCTCTGGTGGCCGTCCGGTCGCCCAGGCATCCGATGGCGCAGGAATTGCTGGCGATGCTGAATTTTCCGCTGGCAGCCCCCAGCGCCAATCCGTTCGGTTATATCAGCCCGACCACGGCCGAACACGTCGCCCGGCAATTGGGCGACAAGATCCCCTATATCCTGGACGGCGGCCCCTGCGAGGTCGGCATTGAAAGCACCATTGTAGGCTGGGACGACGACAAAACCCCTGTACTGTACCGAAAAGGCGGCATCCCGGTGGAAGAGATCGAAAGGATAACCGGCCCCCTCAGGGTCATGCCGCATTCCACTTCCAATCCATCCGCTCCGGGCATGTTGAAAAGCCATTACGCGCCGAGGGTACCGCTGATACTCGGCCCGATCCGGGAATCACTGGATCAGCATCCAGGTAAACGGATCGGGGTATTGGCATTTCAAACCCATTTCCCGGAAATTCCGGACGAGCTCCAGATCGCCCTCTCCCCTACCGGTGACCTGAAGGAAGCCGCCCGCCGGCTGTTTTCTGCCCTTCGCCACCTGGACGCTCTCGGCATTGAGCTCATTTTTGCCGAATCCCTTCCGGAAACCGGCCTCGGAACAGCCATCAATGACCGGTTGAGAAGGGCTGCATCAAAGAATTAAATCTCATTCCACTTTGGAGGGCGGATACCCGAAATAATCGCTGAAGCATTTGGAAAAGTAGGACAGGCTGCTGAACCCGACCATAAATGCGACTTCCGACGCGTTTCCGGCGCCTTTTTCCAACAGGGTCTTACCGTGTTCCAGGCGGATATTCCGGATCAATTCATTGGGGGAGAAGCCGGTCAGGGCTTTGAGCTTGCGGTGGAGCTGGCTCCTGCTCATGCCCATGGCGTCGCCCAGTTCAGGTACCCCGAATGACTCATCGTCCAGGTGATTCCTGATGGTTTCACGAACCCCTTTCAGAAAACGATCATCAACGGATGAAACGGTCATCACAAGGGGGTTGAGCAAGGCATTTTCCTGGTAACGGTTGGCGAGTTTGCGCCGTTGTTCGATCAAACGCGCCACCCGGATCCGGAGTTCCTGCGCATCGAAAGGTTTGGTCAGGTAGGCTTCGGCTCCGGTGTCCAATCCCTTTAATTTGCCTTCCTGATCAGCCCTGGCAGTGAGCATAATGATGGGGATATGGGCGGTATTGGGGTGTTTTTTCAGCCGGCCTGCCAGTTCCACCCCGTCTATACCCGGCATCATCAGGTCGGTGATCACGAGGTCAGGTATATGTTCGATAGCCGATTGGAACCCCTGCGGGCCATCGCAGGCTTCCAGGATATGGTATTGTTCCTTGAGCCGTTCCCGGATAAAGGCGCGCAGCTCTTCATGGTCCTCCACGATGAGCAGTTGGGGCTTGACAGATTCAACGTCCAGGGTTGCCAGGGCGGATTTCGGGGCCGGAGCCGGCTCTTCTTCTCCCGCTGCTGCTGGCCTGAAAACCGCCGGATCATTTTTATCCTCTATCGGTCCGGCATCATATTGCTCCTTTTCAAGCGGCAGGCGGACCGTAAACCCTGCGCCCCGGCCTTCCTCGCTTTCGACCCGGATATGGCCATTGTGAAGATTCACCAGTTCCCTGACCAGCGCCAGCCCGATCCCGGTACCGCCGTACGATTCATCCTGCCCGGCCGTTTGGTAAAACCGGTCGAAGATGCGATCCAGCTCTCCGTGGGGTATGCCGGGGCCATCGTCCGTAACCCTGATGCAAGCCAGGTTATTGTCCAATGACAGCCCAACCTGTACCTGTCCGTTTTCGCGACAGAATTTGAAGGCATTGGACAACAGGTTGGCCAGGATCTTTTCCACTTTATCGGCATCAAACCACCCCATAATCCGTTCGGGTTGGTTTTCAATCCGATAGCGAATCTTCTTACGGGTAGCCAGACTTTCAAAAGAGAACGCAACCGCCCTGAACAATTGGGCCAGATCGCCTTCCCGGACGTTGAGCTTAAGCCTGCCCCCTTCCAGTCTGGAAAGATCGAGCAACTGATTGATCAGCTCCAGCAGCCGGTTGGCATTGCGCCGCATCATCCGGGCGTCGTTTTGTTCCAACTTCAGCGGTATTTGATGGTTGCGCGACGCGCTGGAAAGCCCTTCTTCCAGTGGGCCGAGAATGAGCGTCAGGGGGGTGCGAAATTCGTGGCTGATATTGGCAAAAAACGAGGATTTCATTTTATCCACTTCCCGGAGTTTATCCGCTTCCGCCTGCTGGATCCGAAGTGCCGTTTCAGTCTCTTTTTTCCGGAGGCTTTCCCGTTGGCGAAGGTACTGGAACCCGCCGCCCACAACCAGCAGGACGAGTATGGCGGCGATCAGGATATTCTTTTGCCGGTTTTGCTGGTTTGCAATGGTCAGGTCTTTTTCAGCGCTTTGCCGGGCGAGCAAATTGGTATGGTACCGGGTTTCAGCCTCCACCAGTTGCTGGGCTTTTTCTTCATTGAAAAGGGAATCCTTGAGTACGTCGGCCTGGGAGAGATAATCCAGCGCCTCTTTATACTGCCCGATCTGGCGGAAGGTTTCGGACATATACAAATAGGTATCCTTCAGGATGACCGGGCTCTGTCCCCGGGCATTTTCCAGGGCTTTATCAAACCATTGCATGGCTTCCGGCAAATTGCCCCGCTGGGCATTGATCCGGCCGAGGGTCCGGAAGGGGCTGTTCAGGCCGCTCGCCAGCCCGGTCTTTTCCCATATTTCAATGGCGAGAAACAGGTATTTTTCAGCCTGCGGCCAATCCTTTTTCCCGGTGTAAACCTCCCCAAGATTGGCGGCCACGTGAGCGATAGCGTCTTCATATTCGAAACGCTCCAGCACCTCCAGGGCCAGCGTCAGGTAATGAATGGAGGAATCCGGGTCGGGATGGAGTTCTCCCAGGTTGGAGTACACGATTCCCATGTAAAGCGAGTCCCCGACTGCGGCGTAGCTGGTCAGAGCCTTGCGGAAATACTTCAGGGCGTCCGCCTGCTGGTTATTGTTGAAATAGACGGTCCCGATATTGTTGTAGGCGAAAGCTTTCCCGGCTTCATCGCTGAGCTGTTCGGAGATGGCCAATGATTCGAAATGGGCGTCGAGGGCCTTGCCGTGATCCCCTTTCTGATTGTAAATGGCGCCCATAAGCGTAAGGGCATCCAGCATGCTGGTCTTGTTGCCCGTTTCCCGGATGACGGCCACACATTTTTCGGCGGCTTCGGCGGCATCATCGTACTTCCCTTCGTAATAATAGCTCATGGCAATGAAGTACCAGCCGAATGACAATTCCCTTTGCCTATGTTCGCTTTCCGCAATGTTAACGGCCCGTTGCCCGTACGCGAGCAGATCCTTGCGCGGCAAAAACTGGAATTGGGCGCAAAGGTCCAGCAATACCCGCAATTCCGCCGTATCGGTTTTCACTGTTGCCAATACGGCCTTCAGGCTGTCCACTTTACTTTGTTGGGCAAAACTCCATAAGGGCGCTAATAACACCCCAAGAAGAAACAGCTTTCTCATACTGCCGGTACTTGGTTCGCTCCCCAAATATATTGTTTTTCTGTCAATGCGACGGGGGGGCAGTGGGCAGTTGGCAGTTGGCAGTGGGCAGTGGGCAGTGGGCAGTGGGCAGTGGGCAGTGGGCAGTGGGCAGTTGGCAGTGGGCAGTTGGCAGTTGGCAGTTGGCAGTTGGCAGTTGGCAGTCTCCGCCCGGCAACTTCGCCGAAAGCTTCGTCGCCCGGTGGCCGTAGCTTCAGCAGAGGAGGGGGGCAGTTGTCAGTGGGCAGTTGGCAGTTGGCAGTTGGCAGTGGTAACGGCCCTTTCGCGTAACAAAAATGGACTTCTTCGATTTGCATTCGCAATACGGATGCCTTTACCACTGATTGAGCTGCCCGGTACAGCGGTCGAGACTGTTCAAAACAGTGTTTTCGCGCAAAGACGCAAAGACGCAAAGATCTGATTTTTAGCAAGCTGCGCATGCTAAAAATCCGGTTGACACAAAATGCTGAATAGTCTCCAGCGGTCCGTTAGGATCGCCATACCTGTAGCACCCCGGCAACACGTAAGCCACCGGCCTGTAGGGCCGGTATATGAAGATCTGCGATGGCGGGCGGCCATCAGAAACCAGCATCAGGTATCCAACAACAAAACCACCTCAAACCGCCCTTCATCCCCGTTAATCTCCAGCTGGTGCCGATCCGGGTATTTCAGCGCCAGCCGTTGGCGGATATTGGCCAGCCCTACCCCGCCCTGGCTGTCCTTTTGGCGGTTGGCATCGTCCTTTGAATTCACGGCGACAAACCGGATCTGTTGCGCTTCGACCTGGAGGCTGAGGTGTATGAATGCCTCCGGGTTGTGTTCAAAGTCGCAGTGTTTGAAGCAATTTTCAACAATGGGGATGAGCACCATCGGTTCGAGCCTGACACCGGAAAGGTCACCCGCTACCTCGAACCGGATATCGAGCGGCGTTTCGCTCCGCATCCGGAACAATTCGATGTATTCGCGGATCTGGTCGACCTCTTTGCTGAGCGGCAGTTTTTCGGCTTGCCCGTCGTAGATGACGTACCGGAGCAGGTTGGAGAGGCGAAGGACCATGCCCGCCGTCTTATCCGACCGGACGGTGGCCAGGGAGTAGATATTGTTGAGGGTGTTGAACAGGAAATGCGGGTTGATCTGGGCCTTCAGGAATTGCAGGTGGGCTTCCTGTTCGCTGGCCTGGAGTTCGAGGGTGCGCCGGGCGGCTGCGTTCCGGTTCAGGATCAACTGGTAAATGGCGCTGATCATCAGAACGCCCGCGTTGGTCGCCAGGGCGCCGACCCGCCAGTTGTTCACCTGGTCGCCCCGGAGCCATTCAGAAATAGGCATTTCAGGGAAGAGCAGGTTGAACCGGACCCTGACCCCCACCATGAACAGGACCGCCACCAGAACCAGCCCGAGATAAATCGCGTAACGCCGGCGTTCCAGGAACCGGTTCACCAGGAAAATGTTCAGGTAAAAAATGACGGCCATGGAGGCCATATTCCCTGTTGCCCGGAACAGGCTGACGCCAAACGGCATAAACCGGCTGAAAATCCCGGCATGGACCAGGGTAGCGGCCAGCCAGACCAAAATATGCAGTCCTAAGATATTTCTGTTCATCCTTGCTGAGTTAGAAGACTGGGGATTGTTCAATTGTTCAATTGTTCGATTGATTCGATTCCTCGATTCCTCAATTCCTCAATTCCTCAATTCCTCGATTCCTCAATTCCTCAATTCCTCCATAAAAGATTGATCCATCTCTCTTTCCGGCATTCAAAAATAAGGTTACTATGTGCTACAATCCTTTTATTTTCAACCAATAGCGGTAAAATTTCAATCAATGGAACTTTAATTATATCATATTTTTTAACAATTTAAAGGGTAAAAACACTATTTTGCCGGAAAATTAGTTTATCAATAAACCCAAAAATCCAACAGCGACCATCGAATGGATGCGCCGGTTATCTTTTTAGCCTTTGCTAACGATCAAGATGCTCACCTGGCTCTTTTGGATAAAGAGCGAAAGGCCATAACAGACTTCCTGTTACCCCTGGCCAATAAGAACTATTTCCAATTTTTCAGCGAATCTTCCACAACCGTCAAAGACCTGACCAGCAGACTGGCAGAATTCAAGGACCGCGTAGCCATTTTTCATTACGGCGGCCACGCCGGCAGCACCCAGATCTTCCTGAAGGGCGCAGCCGCTGACGCCAGAGGGGTTGCCCAGGTTCTGGGGTTGCAGAAGAACCTCAAGCTGGTGGTCCTCAACGGTTGCTCTACCCTGGACCAGGTAAAACTCCTGTTCGAACTCGGCGTGCCGGCCATCATTGCCACCAGCGTCCCCATAGGCGACGAAAACGCGGAGAAGTTTGCCGCTACCCTTTATCAGGCCCTCGCTACCCAGCACAGCATCGAAGAGGCGTTCAAACTGGCCAGCGCCGGCTATCTCATGGAAACCGGCCAGGCTGCCGGGATCAACCGCGGATTCGACCTGGCCCAAAAGGGAAATCTGACCTCCCTGCCCTGGGGCCTTTTCATCCTCCCCGGCAAGGAAGATATTCTGACCTGGAAATTGCCGGTCACCAGTTCCGCCTCGTTCATCGTCCGGGGAGCGGGCCTGCGCCATACCGATACCGGCTCCATCAACGACAAGATCATACAGACCATCGCCAACGCCATCGAGCCCTATTCCTCGCTCATCAAAGGCATGATCGATGATGCGCGGAAAAAAGGCAAAGACCCCAGGCTGAGGGACCTTCGCGTGGCGGTGATCGACTCGTTTCCGACCCCGATCGGCACCCACCTGCGCAAGCTGCTGCTTTCGGAGGAGATCAGCACAGACCGGCTCCGGAAGATCGTCAACGTATACTCGGTAGCCCTTGAACTGCTGGCCTTTATCATGCTTTCTCAGTTGTGGGATGAAAGATACAACAACGACAAGCTGAACATACCGGATGAGCAAAAAGCCGTCCTCAACGCCTATTTCGGCCTGCAGCCGGATCAGGTCGCAACCTATGATTATGTGCCCTTGATCCGGGCGGTCAGCGAGATTTTCACAGCAAATAAGATCCAGCCTTTCGTTGAGGAATTCGGAGACCTTCAGAAGACCTTCTACGCCGAGGACGCCTTCCATACCGCCCAGCTTTTCCTCGAGGAAATGAAACGGGAACTGGAAGGCGCCATCACAGCGGACGAGATCGAGAGCTTTTGCGTCCAGGCCGAAGACCAGCTTTGCGAAATATTCACCCATCTGGGATTCTGCGCCAAGTATACCCTGGCCACCATAAAATCCATAGACCTCCAGAAATTCAGGCATCAGCCGCCGTCCTATATCCATAATCTGGTGATCCTCGACCGGATAACCGCCGCTATCGGGGTACTGGATGACACGCTGGTGGCCGATCAATTTACGGAAAGCAATTCCGTGGTGCTGATGAAAAACGAGGATGAACTCCACCCTTACCTCAATCTATCGCCTTTCATCATCGACCAGAATGCATTGATCCGGGAGCAGAATTCCAAGCTTTTCTACTACCGGTACCAAACAAGCGGCAGTTGTTTTTACGTTCTGGTAGACAACCTCAAGGATACCCTGGAGGTGAACGACCGGCAGTACAAGGATGTCAAAGACGCCCTGGATCGATTTACCAGGGTAACCATCAAATCATAAAACTGATTTAGTGAATATCGGACGGAAATACCGACCCAAAACCAGGAAGATTGCATAAAATTCAGCCGTTGCGAATTATATTTGCAAATATGCCGATCCCTGGCAACGGTAACGACAATTAAAGGGAAAACCAATGCTGAAACAGTCGCCATTCAAACTGCTGGATTCATACGACAAAGAAGATAAGGATATCTTCTTCGGCAGGGAGACCGAGATTGAAGCATTGTATCAGATGACCTACCAGACCAATCTGATACTGGTCTACGGCATGTCCGGCACCGGCAAAACCAGCCTCATCAAATGCGGATTGGCCAACCGTTTCGACTCCAGCGACTGGTTTGACGTCTATATCCGACGGCAGGAAAACATCAACAAAGCCCTCGTCCGGGAACTTCGGGCGAAGGACACCATGAAATCCTTTGAAGAGGGCTACAACGTCCGGGAAATGATCCATTCCCTGTACCTCGACCACCTTCGCCCCATTTACCTGCTTTTCGATCAGTTTGAAGAACTCTTCATCCTCGGTACGGCATCCGAACAGGAAACCTTTATCGAAACCGTAAAGAACATACTGGATGCCAACCTCGCCTGCAAAATCGTGATCTCCATCCGGGAGGAATACCTGGCGCACCTTTCCGAGTTTGAACGAAAAGTGCCCAAGCTCTTCGACAAGCGCCTCCGGATCGAACCGATGAACCGGGCCAACGCCCGGCGGGTGATCCTGGAAACGGCCCGCAACCCCAGGTTCAATATCCAGCTTTGTTACGACGAGATCGCCGAAGAGATCATCGACAACGTCACCGAAGGCATCGGCCGGGTGCAATTGCCCTACCTCCAGGTACTGCTCGACAAGATGTACCGCCTGGCCTACGAGCAGGACCCCAACAACATCGTTTTTGACGAGGAACTGATCGCAAAGGTCGGCACCATCAAGGATGTGCTGGCCGATTTTCTGGACGAACAGCTGGAGGTTTTTGCCAGGGAAGTCGACCGGCGCGATATGGCCGTTCGCTGGCTCAAGACCTTCGTATCCGACAAAGGCACCAAGATACCCGTCAAACGGGAAGACCTGCCCTCGCTCAGCCCCATCGACATGAGCACCACGCGGATCAGCGTTTTCCTCGAATTCTTTGTCAACCGCAGGATCCTCCGCCCCCTCGACAACGACCAGTACGAGCTGGCGCACGACAGCCTGGCCATGCAGATCTTCGAAGCCAGGCCTCAGGGCATCCCGTTGCCGAAGGAACTACCCGCACACGACCTGCCGGCCAATCCCTTTGTCGGTTTCGAACCCTATTCCCAGGAAATGGCCGCCATCTTTTTCGGCCGCGACAAAGAGATCCGGGAACTGTTCGATACCATTATCAACGAAATGGAGAACCGCACGACCCTTGTGCTCGGACCGATGGGCATCGGAAAAACCTCGCTGATCAGGGCGGGCCTGATGCCCCGGATCGAATCGCTTTGCAGCGTGCGTTATATCCGCTGCAACCGGGAGCTCATCGACAGCGCTCCGGTCAGGAAAATGCTGTCCGTCGAACCGCAACCCAACCAGGAGCCGATGCTCCTCCAGATCGCCTACCGGTGGGACGATAAAATCCCGCAGCAAGTCGACAGGAAAGTCCTTATCTTTGACCAGTTTGAAGAGTTCTTCATCTGGGTGCAGGACCCCGCACAGATCCTGCACCTCAACCTGCACATTGCCAACCTCCTCGAATCGAGGCGGAATACGGACCTGGTGATCGTGCTGCGCGACGAATTCTTCACCCAGATCCAGGACCTGGAGGCGTTTGTACCCAATATCCTGGAAGAACAGGTGAGGGTAAGGCCGGTGTCGCAGGAAACTGCCGTGGAGGTCATCAAAAAAGCTTCCGCAGAAGCGGGAATGGTGATCGAAGATCCGATGGTGATCGACAAGATCATTCAGAACGTTACCGAAAATGGAAAAGTGAACCTTACATACCTTCAACTGTACATGGACCGTTTATATCGTGTATCGGCCGAAGCGCCTTCCGGGTAATCACCGGCCGGCACAGAGTAACAACCGCCGCGGGAGGCCATTTTTTATCGCGGCTGTAAAACTCAAACCTTTTGAGGCATGAACAAGATCATCAATAGCGAAATCCTGTCCAAAGTCGGCAAGCCGAGCGAAATGGTGGACGAGATGCTGGACAAGCAGATCGAAAGCCTGGAGGCTAACCTCGGGAACAAGGCCAAAGGGGTGGGCAACCGGCTATTGAGCTATTTCCTGCTGAACGGCAACCGGGTGCAGCTCGGCGGCACTGAAGTGGTGGAAAGGCTTCAACAGGATATGCAGATCGACGGGCAAACGGCCAATGCCATCCTGGAAACCCTCCAAAATTCGGGCATCCTTCGCAAAACCTCCGCCGGCAGGCTCGAAATTGCCAATAACTTCCTGGCTCAACGCGCCTTCCAGAAAGTCGAATCCGAGAACCGGGTACTCCGCAACATCAAAAATACCATCCAGGACCGGATGAGCCGCAACGAACTGCTCGACCAGGCCTACCTCAACCATATCACCCCTTCCCTTCCGCTGCTCGACCTCAGTGAAAAAGAACACGATTTTGTAAAAGCCTCACAGGCTGCACTCCGGCGAACCAAACGCGCCATCGGCATCTTCAGGACCCTGATCTTCTTTTTCCTGATCGGCCTGACCGCCTGGGCCATCTGGGAATACAACCGGGCCAACAAAAACTTCAATCAGCAATTGGAATATTCGGCCGACATGGAACAGGCCAAGATCAAGGCTGAAAAAGCATTGGAAGAAGCCAAAATTGCCCGGAAAGAAGCCGAATCGGCCAGAGAAGACGCCCTCCATCTCCAGGAAATCGCCGAAAGAAACGCCTTCGAAGCCGAAGCCCAACGCACCCGGGCCGAAGCCCTGCTCCGCGCTGCACGAGCCGACCGCGACAGCATTTCCAAACTGAACGCCACCGTCCTGCAACAGATTGCCGACCTGGAGGAGTTGTCCCGCCAATATCGCGATCAGGCCGACGAGAATGCTGAACTGGCCGAAAAGGCCCGCCGCCGGGAAATCCAGGCGCTCGATGCGCAGTCCAAAGCCGAAAAACTGAACAAGGTCATCACCTCCTGGAATGCCGCCGCCCGGTCACTCCAGATCGAGGATGCACGGACCAAAGCCCTCGTGGCCATGGAAGCCTACAAGATCAACCGGGATAACCCGGAAGTCGGCGACGTCAAACACCCCAATATCATGAAAGCCCTGGAAGATGCCGCCAGGCTCCTGGATCAGAAACTGCAATTCGACATCAAAAAGGCGCATGCGGGCGCCGTCCGCGATATCGTTTTCCAGCCGGGAGCAGACGTCTTCTTCACCACCGGCAGCGACGGCGCCGTCAAAAAATGGGAGGTCAAAAACTGGTCCGACCTCGGCGCGCCGGTGATCAATCGCAGTACCGATATCTATCGGCAGAAAATCGGCATCAACAATTCGCTGGCCATCAGCCCCAACGGAAAAAACCTGCTGGTTGCCGGGGAAATGCCCTGGTTCCAGACCCTGAACGCTGAAACCGGCAAAGCGCTGGACACTTTCCGGATCGCCGGGGGAGACGAGGTCTTCTCCGCAGGCATTACCAACGACGGGGAATTTATCGCATCCGGTTTCGAACGGTTCTACCACCGCCGCCCGAGGTCTTCCAGTCTGGACATCAGCCCGAAATCCCGGGGCAAAGCCAACCTGATCCTGCCCGATAACGGGTCGATCTGCGCTTATTCATTGGTCGGCAAACCGGGTGACTTCTTTTACCAGTTCAATGTGGACTCGATTTGCGGCAATTCGGCGGGCAGCGCCGAATTTATGGTGTTCGGCGGCAAGCGCGAGATCGATTACGGTGTCATTTCTGCGGTCGGATACCATACGGTTTCGGACTCAACGGCGCTCCTGGCCATTGGGTTTTCCAACGGCCGCATCCTCCTGATCGAATCATACCGGGACGGC
>WBZL01001896.1_pt1 | contig 20903 bp, 16 predicted proteins | sample 5204291 | NCBI WGS metagenome assembly WBZL01 (sample SAMN12344345, study PRJNA552823) | activated sludge metagenome | biome: Activated sludge suspended growth; feature: Nitrification reactor; material: Wastewater; isolation source: activated sludge from nitrification reactor of wastewater...
GGGCCATCGCGTACAAGTTCCCGCCCGAGGAGCGCACGACCAAGCTGCTCAACATCGCGGTCTCCATCGGCCGCACGGGCAAGGCCACCCCCTTCGCCGAGCTCGAGCCGGTCTTCGTGGGGGGCTCCACCGTCGGCCTGGCCACGCTGCACAACCAGGACCAGGTCAAGGCGAAGGACGTGCGCCCCGGCGACACCGTCGTGGTGCGCAAGGCGGGCGACGTGATCCCCGAGGTGGTGCGCCCGGTGCTGGCCGAGCGCCCTGCCGGCCTGCCCGAGTGGACCTTCCCCACCGAGTGCCCGGTGTGCGGCGAGCCCCTCCAGCGCCTGGACGGCGAGGCCGCCACGTACTGCATCAACCTGGGCTGTCCCGCCCGCCGGGCCACGGCGATCGAGCACTTCGCGTCCCGTGGCGCCATGGACATCGAGGGGTTCGGCGAGCAGACGGTGCGGCTGTTCCTGGAGCAGGGCCTGCTCTCGGACATCGCGGACATCTACTCGCTCGACCTCGACGCCATCCGGGGCCTCGAGGGCTTCGGGGAGACCTCGGTGAACAACCTGGCCGCCGCCATCGAGGCGTCCAAGCAGCGCCCGCTGGGCAACCTCCTGGTGGGGCTCAACATCGGCCACCTCGGCGGCGCCGGCAGCCAGGTGCTGGCGCGCCACTTCGGCCACCTCGACGCCCTGCTGGTCGCGTCCGAGGAGGACATCGCCGGCGTGCCCGGCATCGGGCCGATCATCGCCCAGAGCGTCCACGGCTTCTTCGCCGACGAGGAGAACCGGGCCCTCGTCGAGCGCCTGCGGGCCGCGGGGGTGAACTTCCAGGGGTCCGAGGCGCCGAGCGTGCCGCAGACCCTCGCCGGGCTCACCGTGGTCGTGACGGGCACGCTCGAGGGCTTCAGCCGCGACGGCGCCGAGGAGGCCATCACGTCGCGGGGCGGCAAGTCGCCGGGCAGCGTGTCCAAGAAGACCACCGCCGTGGTGGTGGGCGAGTCGCCGGGCGCCTCGAAGCTGACCAAGGCCGAGGAGCTCGGCATCCCGGTGCTCGACGAGGCCGGGTTCGTCGCCCTGCTGGAGACCGGCGAGCTGCCGGGCTGACCCGGGAGCGCCGCGGTGCGGCAACCCCGAGGGATCAGCGGGTCAGGTGACCTCGAAGCACCACTCGACGGCGCGGCCGCTCTCGGGCGACTCCGACGACCGCCAGATGGTGGCGGTGACGCAGTTGCGGCCCGAGTCGAGGCCGTCGGGTGGGCGGTAGAGGAGCTGGTTCAGGGCGTCCACCCGCTGCACGTCGTCGATGGGCACGCCGTTGAGGGCGAGGTCGCCCGTCCAGCCGTCGGCCAGGTCGATCCCGATCTCGCTCTGGCTCAGCGTCTCGGCGTTGCGCCCGGGGATCAGGGCCTCCACGGCGTCGTCGCCGCCGCTGATGGTGACGTCGTCGGCGCCGCCGTTGCGCTGGGTGCGGGTGCCGGCGAGCACGAACGCGCCCACGCCGGCGAGCAGCAGCAGGACGATCACGACACGGCGGAGCACGGTCACCCGCCCATTGTGGGTCCCCGGGAGCGGGAAACCCACTCGGTAGCCTTGCCCCGATGTCCTTGTCCCAGATGACCGACCAGATCGGTCGGGTCCTGGGCTCCCGGTACCGCCTCACCGCCCCCCTCGGTTCCGGCACGGCGGCCCAGGTGTACCTGGCCGACGACGTGCGCCTCCACCGCCAGGTCGCGGTCAAGGTCCTGCACCCCGGCCTGGCCGACGACCAGACCTTCCTGCGTCGGTTCCGGGCCGAGGCCCTGGCGTCGGCGAAGCTGAACCACAGCCACATCGTCAAGCTCCTCGACCAGGGCGACGACGGCGGCCCCTACCTGGTCACGGAATACCTCGAGGGGGGCAGCCTGCGGGCGTTGCTCGACCAGGGGCATCGGCTGAGCGTCGCCCAGGCCGCCCAGGTCGGCCTCCAAGCGGCGAAGGGGCTCGACGTGGCCCACCGCCAGGGCTTCGTCCACCGTGACATCAAGCCCGCGAACCTCCTCTTCGGCGCCGACGGCCGGCTCCGCATCGCCGACTTCGGCGTGGCGCGCGCCCTCGCCGAGGCGGCGTGGACCGAGCCGTCGGGGGCGGTCCTCGGCACCGTCCGCTACGCCTCGCCCGAGCAGGCCAACGGCGAACCGGCCACGGGCAAGAGCGACGTCTACGCGCTGGCCCTCGTGCTCATCGAGTGCGTCACGGGCGCGGTGCCCTTCGCCACCGACACCACCGCCAGCACGCTCCGGGCCCGGGTCGACGCGGTCCTCGAGGTCGGCCCCGAGCTCGGTCCGCTCGCGGAGGCGCTCGAGTGGGCGGGTCGTCCCGACCCGTCGGAGCGTCCCGACGCCGCCCAGCTCCGCGACGCCCTGGCGGACGTGGTCGCGGCGTTGGACCCGCCCGAGCCGCTGCCCCTGGCGGGCGCCCTCCCGACCGAGGACTCGGTCGTCTTCGTCGACCCCGACCCCACCCACCTCCCGCCGGCGGGCGACGACCTGGTCGTGCTGCCCGACGAGGCGGCCGCGCCCGTCGCCCCGCGCACCGGCCTCGTCGTGCGGGCCAAGGGTGCCCTCGAGGGACGGCGCCGCAGCGCCGAGTCGGGGGCCCGCCGGGAGGCCGACGGCGACGGGGCCCACGCCGGCACGACGACGGCCGGCACGGCGACGGCCCACGCCGCGGGTGCTGCGGCGGCGACCGGCGAGGCCCCTGCGGTCGAGGCCGGCGCTTCGGCCGGCGCCCGTCGCTCCCGGCGGTCGACCGCGCTCCTCGTCGCCGGCGGCCTGGCGGTGGCCGTGGTCGCGGTGTTCGGGGTGCTGGCCCTGCGGGAGTTGCTGCGGCCGCGCCACGAGGTGCCCGAGCTGGTGGGCCAGGACGTCGCCGAGCTCGCCGCCGCGGTCGAGGGCAACGGCTGGGACGTCGAGCGGGTCCAGGTCCGCCAGGACGGCACCCGTGAGGGCGAGATCGTCGCCCAGGACCCGGCCCCCGGTGAGCAGCTCCGCGAGGGCCACACCCTCACCGTGACCGTCTCCCGCGGCGCCGAGCTCGTACCGGTGCCCACCAACCTCGCCGGCCTCGAGCAGGACGAGGCCGCCGCCGCCCTCGCGGCAGTGGGCCTCCAGCCGGGCGCCCTGAGCGAGAAGTGGGGCGAGCTGGTGCCGGCCGGCGTCGTCCTCGGTGACTCCCTGCTCTACGACGAGGTCCCCGCGGGCTCGCGGGTGCCGCTGGTCGTGTCGAAGGGCCCCCGGCCCCGGACCATCCCCGAGGGCCTGGCCGCGGCCGGGTTGTCGTACGAGGACGTGGCCGCGCGCCTCCGCGAGGTCCAGCCCGTGCCCGTCGCCGGCGAGGACTACAGCGAGACGGTCCCCGAGGGCGAGGTCATCGGCACCAGCCCTGCGGGCGGCAGCCAGGTGCCACGCGACAGCGAGGTCGTGGTGCTCGTGTCGCTCGGCCCGCAGCCGATCGTGATCCCCGACGTCTCGGGCGACTCGGTCGCGGCGGCGCAGAGCGCCCTCGAGGCCGCCGGCCTCGTCGTCGACGGGGTCCAGGGCCCGCCCAACGGCGTCGTCACCGGCACCGACCCCGCCGCCGGCCTCACCGTCGACCGGGGCACCAGCATCGTGCTGATCACCCAGCGGCGCGGCAGCACCAACGGCAACGGACAGGACTGACCTGAGCGTCACCTGCCCGCTACGGTCGCGGCCGGTGAGGGGGGTGAGGGCGTACGTGAGGTCGCGGCTGGCGCCGGTGATCGACCAGCGGCTGCGGTGGGACCTCGGCGCCGCCAGCCGCATCACCCCGCTCGACCCGGCGTCGGACGTGCTGGTGACGCCCTCACCGGAACCGCTCGACGTCGACCACCCGCTGGCGTTCCCCCTGCCGCCGCCCGACCTGCGGGCCGGCATCCCCGACTACCTCGAGCTCGCCGAGGGCCACGTCGAGGCCGTTCGGGACTCGGCGCGCCGGGCCGGGGCGTCCTCGCTCGGCCGGGTGCTGGACTTCGGCTGCGGCACCGGCCGGATGACCCGGTGGCTCCTCCCGGAGGCTCGCCAGGAGGAGGTCTGGGGCGTGGACTTCGACGCCCGGTGCGTGCAGTGGGCCCAGACCCACCTGACCCCGCCGTTCCACTTCCTCGTGTGCAGCTCCCTGCCCTCGCTGCCCTTCGAGGACGGCTACTTCGACCTGGTCGTGGGCGGCTCGGTGTTCACCCACATCTCCGAGATGGCCGACGGCTGGCTGCTCGAACTGCGCCGCGTGACCCGCCCCGGCGGCCTGCTCTACCTCACCATCCAGGATGCGAACTTCATCGAGGTCGTCCAGCGCGACAACCCCGAGCTCTGGATCTCGCGACTGATCGACGAGCACCGCGGCGAGCTCGACCGGCTGGGCCGGGGGGCCGACGTCGTGTCCGTCGGCCGCCGGGGCAACGACGCCATGGTGTTCCACGACCGCGACGCCCTCGTGCGTCGGTGGTCGGCGCACCTCGACCTCGTCGAGGTCGTCGAGGGCGCCTACTTCGCCCAGACCGCCCTGGTCCTGCGCAAGCGGTCGGCCTGAGCGCCCGGGGGTCGGCCCGCTCCGGTCGGTAACGTGGGCGGCCATGGCACGCGGCGTGCGGGGGCTCCCGGTGAAGGTGCGTGGTGCGGTCCGCCGCCGCGTCCCGGCCGTCGAGCGCCCGTACTCGGCCTGCTACGCGCCGTCGGTGCTGCTCTACTTCCAGCCGGACGGTGACGTGCGGGCGTGCTGCCGCAACCAGAGCTACCCCCTCGGCAACGTGCGCGACCAGCGCCTGCTCGACATCTGGAACGGGCCCCGGCGCGCGGAGCTCGTCGCCCGGCTCGCCGCCGACGACTTCACCCACGGCTGCCAGGGCTGCCAGTGGGAGATCGAGACCGAGGGGCGCGACGGCTCGTACCCGCAGAGCTTCGAGGCCAAGGCCGCCCACCTGGGGAAGGATCCCGCCAGTGGTGCGTGGCCCCGGCACATGGAGTTCAACCTGTCGAACTCGTGCAACCTCCAGTGCATCCAGTGCAACGGCGACCTCTCGTCGTCGATCCGCCTGCACCGCGAGGGTCGGCCGCCGCTGCCGAAGGTCTACGGCGACGAGTTCTTCGAGGACCTCGCCCACTTCCTGCCCCACCTCGACGTCGTGCAGTTCGCCGGCGGCGAGCCCTTCATGGCCACCGAGAACTACCGGGCGTGGGAGCTCATCGCCGAGGTCGCCCCGGACCTCCCGGTGCAGGTCGTGACCAACGCGACCCAGTGGAACAAGCGGGTCGAGGCCATCCTCGAGAAGGTGCGGATCGCCCCCACGTTCTCGATCGACGGCATCACCGCCGAGACCTACGAGGCCGTCCGACTCGGCGCCGACCACGACGCCGTGCTCGCCAACATCGACCGCTTCTGCGCCTACGCGGCCCGGGTGGGCACCACCCCCACCATCAACTTCTGCCTGATGGCCCAGAACTTCCACGAGTTCGGCCCGCTCCTGCTCTTCGCCGAGGAGCGGGGCATCCCGGTCAACGTCAGCGTCGTGCACTACCCCGAGGAGTGCGCCATCGCCCGCCTCGCCCCCGATCGCATCGCCGCCATCCACGCCCACCTCCTCGCCGAGGAGCCGGCGGTCCTGCCCCAGCTCCAGCTCAACGCCCGCACCTGGTCCGTCGAGGTCGCCCGGGTGGGCTCGTGGCTGGAGGCCCAGGACCAGGGTGCCGACCACGACGCGCTGTGGGGCAAGGTCGAGCAGGCCCCCTTCGCCTTCGCCCGCTGGGCCGACCGTCGCCAGGACGACGACGAGGCCCGCGCCACCCTCGAGGAGTTCGCCCCCGGCGCCGTGCACCACGTCGACGTCGGTCCCGGCGACGTGGTGGTCGTCTGCCCGCCCGACGCCGCCACCGCCCTCGGCGTCGACCCGGACGACGTCGTGGGTGCTCCCGTGTCGGTGATCCAGGAGCTGGTCGAGCGGGCCCACGGCGCCCTCGCCGACCAGCAGGTGCTCACCGAGGCGGAGGACCGCATCGACGTGCTGTCGTCGTTCGGCGACGTCGAGGTGCGCACGTCGATCGTCGCCCTGCGCGACGCCACCGGCTTCGCCGAGCGGGCCCGCCTCCTCTTCGCCATCCGCGGCCGACTCGCCCCACTCGGATGAGACCGGCGGGCGGGCCCGGGAGCGCGTCTCGCTCGCCGGTCCCGGTCGCCGTCCGCCAGGCCGCCGCCCGCGTGCGCGGCCACCTGCACGCCCGCCCCCACTCGGGCTGCTACGCGCCCTCGGTCCAGCTCTACTTCTTCCCCGACGGCGACGTCCGACCCTGCTGCATCAACTCGACGTACCCGCTCGGCAACGTGGGCGAGCAGCGCCTGCTCGAGATCTGGCACGGCGCCCGGCGTCGCGCGCTGGTCGACCGGCTCGCCGAGGACGACTTCTCGCTGGGCTGCAGCACGTGCGCCTGGGAGATCGAGGTGGAGGGCCGGGACCGCTCGCTGGCGGGCCACTTCGACCACAAGGCGACCCACCTGACCTCGCGACCGTCCAGCGGGGCGTGGCCCCGCTGGATGGAGTTCAACCTCTCGAACGCCTGCAACCTGCAGTGCATCCAGTGCAACGGCGACCTCTCGTCCTCCATCCGCATCCACCGGGAGCGACGTCCGCCGCTGCCGAAGGTCTACGGCGACGAGTTCTTCGCCGACCTCCGCCACTTCCTCCCGCACCTGGCCGACGCCCAGTTCGCCGGCGGCGAGCCCTTCCTGGCCGCCGAGAACTTCCGGGTCTGGGACCTCATCGCCGACGAGTCGCCGCAGGTGCGCTGCCGCGTGGTGACCAACGCGACCCAGTGGAACAAACGGGTCGAGCGGGTGCCGATGGGGTTCTGCTTCTCGATCGACGGCGTCACGAGGGAGACCTACGAAGCCGTCCGGGAGGGCGCGGACTTCGACGAGGTGATGTCCAACCTCGACCGGTTCTGCGAGTACGCCCGGGCCGTCGGCACCCCGCTGGGCTGGAACTTCTGCCTCATGGTCCAGAACGTCCACGAGTTCGGTGCCGTGCTCCGGGCCGCGGACGAGCGGGGCATCGACGTCAACGTGCAGGTGGTCCACGTGCCGGCCTCCGCCAGCCTCGCCGCGCTGGCGCCGGAAGACCTCCGGGAGATCCACCGGTCCCTGGTCGCCGAGTCGCCCCACGTGCTGCCGTTCCTGCGCCGCAACGCGTGGGTCTGGACGACCGAGCTCGGTCGGATCGCGTCGTGGCTCGCGGAGGCCGATCCGGAACGGCACCGGGCGACCTGGGAGCGGCCGCTCCCGGCGGCCCCGGTCCCACCGCCGCCCGTGGTGACGCCCGAGCCGATCCTCGGCCTGCCCCGGCAGGGCCGAGGCCCCGTCGACGTGTCGGCGGCGGTGGCGGCCGCGGAGGCCTTCGGCGCCGACGGGCGAGCCCACCAGCTCGCCGTGGGGCCCGGCGACGTGATCGTGGCGTGCCCGCCCTCCACGGCGATGGCACTGGGCTGCGAGGTCGGCGACCTGATCGGCCGGACGGCGGACGCCCTCCAGCGGGTCACCGAGGCGGCCCACGGGCCGCTCTCCTCCTACGACGTGCGGTCGCGGACCGACGACCAGATCGACGCGGTCTCGCGTTACGGGGACCGGGAGTTCCGCGTGGCGATCGTCGCGCTCCGCGACGTCGACGGTGCGGCCGACCGGGCCGCCGTCGTCTTCGCGTCGCGTCCCGTCGGCTGACGGCCGGCCTCCCGGGCGGGGCCCGGCCACCGGCCCGGAACGGACGGCGCCCGACGGCTCCTAGCCTGGGCGGGCCATGACCACGACCGACCCGCGGGGCGACCACGACGCCGACCTCGTCGTCGAGGCTCCCGGCACCGACGAGATCGTCTCGGTGCCGTGGCCGCTCCTGCTGCGCCACCGGGTGCAGGGTCGCATCGAGGGCCACGACCGCGGTCCCTGGATCGTGCTGGCCACGGCCCTGTTCGGCCTGCTGTCGGTCAGCAGCACCATCACCATCCTCGCGGTCTCCATCCCGACCATCGCCGACGACTTCGGCGCCTCGGAGACCACCCTCACCTGGCTGATCACCGGCCCGGTGCTCGCCTTCGCCGTGCTCGGCCCGTCGGTGGGCAAGCTCGGCGACCTCTGGGGCTACCGGCGGATCTTCCTGCTGGGCCTCGGCGGTTCGACGCTGTTCGCCGCCCTCACCGCGGTGTCGTGGGACGTCGGCTCGCTCATCGCCTTCCGGATCCTCGCCGCCGGCATCGGCGCCGCCACCGGCCCGGCCTCGATGGCGATGATCAACCGCTCGTTCCCGCCCGAGCGGCGGGTGCAGGCCCTCGGCTACTGGTCCCTGGTGATGGCCGGCGGCCCGGTGCTGGGCGTCGTCATCGGCGGCCCCCTCGTCGAGGCCTTCTCGTGGCGGATGATCTTCGTCCTGCAGGTGCCGCTGATGCTGGTGGCCCTGGCCGTCGCGGCAGCGGTGCTCCCCGACACCCAGCGGGGCGACGAGCGCCACGGCTTCGACCTGGCCGGCTCGGTGCTGCTGGCCGCCGGCGTCACGTCGCTGCTGTTCGCCATCAACCGGGGACCGGTGTCCGGCTGGACCAGCACCCCGGTGCTCGTGGCCTTCGTGGTCGCGCCGGTGATCCTCGCCTTGTTCGTGCGCGTCGAGCGCCGGGCGGCCCACCCGCTGATCCCGTTGGAGTACTTCCGCCGCCGCAACTTCGCCTTCCCGATCGGCGTGCAGGTCTTCATCAACGCCGCCTACATGGGCGGGTTCATCCTCACCCCGCTGCTCCTGCAGAACGTGCTCGGCTACGGCGAGACCCGCACCGGCCTCATCTCCATCGCCCGGCCGCTGGCCTTCGCCATCGCCGGCCCGCTCTTTGGCTACCTGACCGTGCGGGTGGGGGAGCGCACCTCGGCCATGACCGGCGCCGCGCTGGTGGGGGCCTCGATGGTCGGCCTCGCCGCGGTGGGCGCCGGCACGCGGGACGTGTTCATCATGGGCGTGCTGGCGCTGTCCGGGGTGGGGGCGGGCGCGGCCCTGCCCGCCACGGCCGCCACCATCGCCAACTCGGTCGACGAGCGCGATCTGGGCGTGGTCGGCGCGGCCCAGCAGATGATGACCGAGGTCGGCCTGCTGGCCGGCGTGCAGCTCATGCAGACGGTGCAGGTGTCCCGCGCCGACGTGGTGGGTGAGGCCGCGTCCTACAGCGACGCCTACCTCGTCGGCGCGGGCGCGGCCGTGCTGGCCCTCGTCTGCGCGTCGTTCGTCCGCAGCACGCCGCGGGACGGCGCGCCGGCGGGCGGGGTGGAGCCGAGCGCTACTCGGTGATCTCCTTGATGCGCTCGGCGACCTGCTGGGCGACCGGGTCGGGCGCCTGGGACTGCATGGCCATGAGCTTGGTCATGTCGCCGGTGACCTTGATCTTGCCGGCCATGAACGCCTGCATGCCCGCCTGCGGGTTCTGCTCGACGAAGATCGCCTTGGCGGTCTCGTAGTCCACGGTGACGGTGAGGTCGGGGTTCTCGAGCTCACCGAGGTCGAGCTCGAGCTCGCCCTCGCTCGTGTCCATGAAGGCCTTGATGGGCCCGCCGTCGCCGAAGGGGACGTCGGTGATGATCTGGTTCATGCGCACCACGTGGGCCGGAGCGGACACCTGACCGTGGAACTCCTCACGGATCTTGTGCGCCTCCTCCATCCACTCCTCGCTCAGGAAGGGGTACTTGGCCACGGTTGCTCTCCTCGACGGTCCGGGGGTTCGGATCGGGCGCGACGCTACCGCACTTGACCGTCCGGTCAAGGCCCGCCCCGGGGGCGCCACTACGCTGGGGCCGTGGCCGCGTCGACCCGCGAGGAGCGCCTCGCCAGCCGGGAGCGCAACCCCAAGTGGCGCCCCGCGCCCCTGCGCATCGACATGTCGATCTGCATCAACTGCGACGCCTGCCTGCGCCACTGCCCGCCGCAGTTCGGCGCGATCTTCAACCACGACGCCGACGTGATCATCATCCCCGAGCTGTGCTCGGGCTGCGGCAAGTGCCTCGACCCGTGCCCGGTGAACTGCATCCTCGACGACCCCGACTGGGAGTCTGCCCCCGAGGACTGGTGGGAGGCGCCCGCGTTCGAGGACCCCTACGCGTGACGCCGCTCTACGATCCCCACCCGACGACGACCCTGGCGGGAGGACCCCAGTGACCGCACCCATCATCCCCGGCGCCGAGCCCTGGTCCGCTGACGGCACCAACGGCCACGGCGCGCTCGTGCTGCACGGCTTCACCGGCAACTGCAACTCGATGCGGGGCGTCGCCGAGGCCCTCCACCGGGCCGGCTACGCGGTCGAGCTGCCGCTGCTGCCCGGTCACGGCACCAGCGTGGAGGACATGCTCGGCACCCACTGGGGCGACTGGTCCTCGGCGGTCGAGGCGGTCTACGAGTCGCTGGCCTCGCGCTGCGACAAGGTGGTCGTGGTGGGCCTGTCCATGGGCGGCTCGCTGACCTGCTGGCTGGCGACCCGCCACCCCGAGATCGCCGGCATCGTGTGCATCAACCCCGCCACCCAGGTGTCGCCGGAGATGCGCGAGCTCGTCGAGCAGATGGTGGTGGCCGGCGAGGAGGTCATGCCCGGCATCGGCTCGGACATCGCCGATCCCGACGCCACCGAGTCGGCCTACGAGGGCACGCCCATCAAGCCGCTGCTCAGCCTGTTCAACGCCGCCGAGGAGTTCGGCAGCCACCTCGACCGCATCACCTGCCCCCTGCTGCTGTTCACCAGCCCGCAGGACCACGTGGTGCCGCCGGCGGACAGCGACCACCTCGCCGCCCACGTCACCGGGCCGGTCGAGCGGGTGACCTGCGAGCGCAGCTACCACGTCGCGACCCTCGACTACGACAAGGGCCTCATCGAGGAGGGCACCGTCGCCTTCGCCGACAAGGTGACCGCTTCCTGACCCACGCGGCCGCCGCCGCATCGCCCGATCGGGGCGCACCCCTCTAGATTCGGACGGTGCCCCAGAAGATCACCCGTGACGATGTCGCCCACGTCGCCGACCTCGCGCGCCTCGCCCTGAGCGACGACGAGCTGGACCGCTTCACCGAGCAGCTCGCCGCCGTGCTCGACCACGCCGCCGACGTCGAGGCCCTCGACGTGGCCGACGTACCCCCCACCTCGCACCCGGTGCCGCTCGAGAACGTGCTGCGCGACGACGTCGTCAGGCCCACGCTCGACCGGGCGGAGGTGCTCGCCCAGGCGCCGGCGGTCGAGGACGACCGCTTCCGGGTGCCGCCGTCGCTGGGCCAGGAGCCCTGATGGCCGACCTGACCCCCACAACCCCCGACACCGCGGTCGCCATCGCCGAGGCCGTGCGTGCCGGCGAGCGCTCGGCCCGTGAGGTGCTCGACGCCCACCTCGCCGCCATCGAGGCCCACGAGGGCGAGATCCACGCCTTCAACCTCGTGCTCGCTGATCAGGCCCGGGCCGCGGCCGACGAGGTCGACCGCCGGGTCGCCGCCGGCGAGGACCCGGGCCCGCTGGCCGGCGTACCCGTCGCGCTCAAGGACAACCTCTGCACCCGCGGCGTGGCCACCACCTGCTCGTCGAAGATCCTCGAGGGCTGGGAGCCGCCCTACGACGCCACGGTGGTCACCCGCCTGGCGGACGCCGGTGCCGTGATCGTGGGCAAGGCCAACCTCGACGAGTTCGCCATGGGCAGCTCGACCGAGAACTCCGCCTTCGGCCCCACCCGCAACCCCCGGGACACCGACAAGGTGCCGGGCGGGTCCAGCGGGGGCAGCACCGCGGCGGTGGCCGCCGGCTTCGCCGCCGTGGGCCTGGGCAGCGACACCGGCGGCTCCATCCGCCAGCCTGCCGCCCTCTGCGGCGTGGTGGGCATGAAGCCCACCTACGGCCGGGTCTCCCGCTACGGCCTGGTGGCCTTCGCCTCCTCGCTCGACCAGATCGGCCCCCTCACCCACACCGTGGCCGACACCGCCCGGGTGCTCGAGGTGATCGGCGGCCACGACCCCGCCGACACCACGTCGATCCCCGAGCCGCTGCCGGCGCTCGAGTCGGTGCTCGGCGAGGGCGTGCAGGGCCTCCGGGTCGGCCTGGTGAGCGAGCTCATGGGCGAGGGCATCGCCCCTGACGTCGCCGCGCGGGTCCGCCAGGCCGCCGAGGCGCTCGCCGCCGCCGGCGCCACCGTCGACGAGGCCTCGGTCCCCGCGGTCACCTACGGCCTCTCCGCCTACTACCTGATCGCACCCGCCGAGGCGTCGAGCAACCTCTCCCGCTACGACGGCGTTCGCTATGGCCTGCGGGTCGACGCCCCCACCACGCCCGAGATGAACCTGGCCAGCCGCACCGCCGGCTTCGGCGCCGAGGTCAAGCGCCGCATCATGCTCGGCACCTACGCCCTATCGGCGGGCTACTACGACGCCTACTACGGCAAGGCCCAGAAGGTCCGCACGCTGATCATCCGGGACTTCGCTGCCGCCTACGAGCAGTTCGACCTGCTCCTGTCGCCCACCTCGCCGACCACGGCCTTCCCGCTCGGCGCCAAGGTGAGCGATCCGCTGACCATGTACCTGAACGACATCTGCACCATCCCGTCGAACCTGGCGGGCCAGCCGGCGATCTCGGTGCCGTTCGGCACGGGCGACGACGGCCTGCCCGTCGGCGTGCAGCTGCTGGCGCCGGCGCTGGCGGAGGCGCCGCTCCTGCGAGCCGCCGCCGTCCTCGAGGAGGGAGCCCCCCGATGAGCGACACCATGACCCTTCCGGACGGGTGGGAGCTGGTGGTGGGCCTCGAGGTCCACTGCGAGCTGGCCACTGCCACCAAGCTCTTCTGCGGCTGCCCGAACCAGTTCGGCTCCGACCCCAACACCAACGTCTGCCCGGTGTGCCTCGGCCTGCCCGGCTCGCTGCCGGTGCTCAACCGCCAGGCCGTCGAGTTCGCCATGCGCCTCGGCCGGGCCCTGCACTGCACCGTCGAGCCCTCGACCTTCGCCCGGAAGAACTACTTCTACCCGGACATGCCGAAGGACTACCAGGTCAGCCAGTACGACCAGCCCATCAACGCCGAGGGCTGGCTGGAGCTGCCGTCGGGCCTGCGCATCGGGATCGAGCGGGCCCACCTCGAGGAGGACACCGGCAAGTCGACCCACGTCGGCGGCGGCGGGCGCATCCACGAGGCCGGCCACTCCCTCGTCGACTACAACCGCGCCGGCGTGCCCCTGGTGGAGATCGTGGGCCGCCCCGACCTGCGCACCAGCGAGGACGCCAAGGCCTACGTGGCCGAGCTGCGGGCCGTCCTGCTCGCCACCGAGGTGTCCGACGCCAAGATGGAGGAGGGCTCGATGCGGGTCGACGCCAACGTGTCGGTCCGCCACCCGGGTGACGAGTTCGGCACCCGCTGCGAGATCAAGAACCTCAACTCGCTGCGCTCGCTCGGCCGGGCCATCGACTACGAGGCGCGCCGCCAGGTCGACCTCATCGAGGCGGGGGAGCGGGTGATCCAGCAGACCCGCCACTGGGACGAGGCCGACGGCCGCACCCACACCCTCCGCTCCAAGGAGGAGGCCTACGACTACCGCTACTTCCCCGAGCCCGACCTCGTGCCTGTGGTGCCGAGTGCCGAGTGGCTCGCCGAGGTGGAGGCCAGCGTCCCCGTGCTGCCCGCGGCCCGGCGAGCCGCCGTCGCCGAGGCCGCCGGCGTGGCCCCCGCCGACGCCGCCCTCGTGGTGGAGCGGGGCCTCGACGACCTGGTGCTGGCCGCCATCGCGGCCGGCGCCGACCCGCTCCGGGTGCTCACCCACGCCGACCACAACCTGGCGGTGGAGGGCGCCGAGGCCCTCGACCCCCTGGCCCTCGCCGAGCTCGTCACCATGGAGGCCGACGGCGCCCTGACCGCGACCCAGGCCAAGACGGTCCTGGCCGAGATGGTCGCCGGCGGCGGCTCGGCCGCCGAGATCGCCCAGGCCAAGGGCTTCGAGGCGGTGTCGGCCGATGCCCTCGGCGACACCGTCGATGGCATCATCGCCGCGAACCCCGACGAATGGGACCGGTACGTGAACGGTGACGACAAGACGCGCGGCAAGCTCACCGGCTTCTTCGTGGGCCAGGTGATGCGGGCCACCCAGGGCAACGCCGACGGCAAGGCCGTCACCGCCCTGCTCGAGCAGCGGCGGAACAGCTAGCCCGTGGCCGCCTCCCGCTCGAATCACCACCCGGTGGTGCGCTGGGCCGCCATCGGCCTCGTGGCCCTGCTGGTCGTGGGCCTCGTCGCGGGGGTGGCGGCGAGCATCGGCGGCGGTGGGGACGACTCCTCGCCCACCACCACCGAGTCGGCCAGCGGCACGGGCACCGACAGCACCGTGGCCCGGGACGGCGACCCCGCCTTCTGCGGCTCGATCGTGGGCTTCCAGGACGCGTACCTGGCCGTGGCCGAGCCCGACCCGGCCCTCAGCGCCGCCGAGGTCGAGGCCCAGTGGGACGCGCTCGCGGCGGCGTCGGCGACGATGCTCGAGGCCGCCCCGCAGAACATGGCCGCCTTCGCCCAGCCCGTGGTGAGCGCCTTCGACACCCTCCGCCAGGACGCCCAGGCGGCCGGCTTCGAGTACACGACCCTCGACGACCTCGAGTCCTCGGCGACCCTCGACCCCGACGGCACCATCGCCCAGTCCGCCTACGCGCTCTTCAGCTACGGCGAGGACCGCTGCCCCCTCCCCGCCGGCGGCGACCCCGCAGGCACCACCACCACGGCCGCCGCCGGCTGATCGCCGGCTGATCGCCGGGTCGCAACGCCCCCGGGGGCACCTTCCCACCCGTTCTGGCGTCGGTCCCGGTGCCAGGGCACCGAAATCCGGTGCCGGTTCGCAGGGGTCGTGGCAGGGTGGGGCGTGGCCGTCGAGATCCGCACCGTCGCCGAGGAGGAGGCGCCTGCCTACTTCCGCACCATCTCCGCAGGGTTCGGGTCGCCGAGCGGGTCCGACGACGACCTCGCCGAGTGGCAGACCGTCGCCGAATACGACCAGTGCCTCGGCGCGTTGGACGGTGACCGCTTCGTGGGCGGCGCCAGCGCCTACTCGTTCGAGATGACCCTGCCCGGGGGCTCGCTCACGACCATCGGCGGCGTGAGCAACGTGGCCGTGCTGCCGACCCACCGCCGCCAGGGGGTGCTCACCGGCCTGCTGGCCCGCCAGTTGGACGACCTGGCCGAGCGGGGCCGGCCCCTCGCCGCCCTCAACGCCTCGGAGAGCCGGATCTACCGCCGCTTCGGCTACGGGCTGGCCACCAGCGCCGTGTCGGTGGAGATCGACACCCGCCACACCGAGTACCTGAGCGAGCTCCCGCCGGGGCGACTGCACCTCGTCACCGTCGAGGAGGCCCGACAGCGCTTCCCGGCGTTCTACGAGCGGTGGCGCCGCACCCGCACCGGCTCGCTGTCACGGTCCGACGCCTGGTGGGACATCATGCTCGGCCCCCGCGAGGGGTGGAAGGGGGGTGGCGAGGCCTTCCACCTCGTCCACGAGGACGCCGCCGGCGAGGTCGACGGCTACGCCAGCTACCAGTCCCAGTCCAAGACGGAGCACGGCAACTTCCAGAGCGTGGTCCGGGTGCGCGAGCTCATCGGTGCCGACGGGGGGGTGGAGGCCGCGCTGTGGCGGTTCTGCTTCGACCTCGACCTGGTGCGGCGGGCCCGCTCGGACATGCGCCCGGTCGACGACCCGCTGCGCTGGTGGCTGGTCGAGCCCCGCCAGCTCGCGGTGACCTCGCTCACCGACGTGCTCTGGGTCCGGGTGATCGATGTGGCCGCGGCCTTGTCGGCCCGGGGCTACGCCGAGGCCGGCGGGCTCACCCTCGAGGTGATCGACCCCTTCCGGCCCGCGGGCTCGGGTGCCTACCGCCTCGACGCCGGCGTCGACGGCGCCGAGTGCACGCGCGTCGGCGGCCCCGGCACGGACGCTGACCTGCGCCTCGACGTGGCCGACCTCGGCGCCGCCTACCTCGGCGGCGTCTCGTTCGCCCTGCTCGCCGCCGGCGGCCGGGTGGAGGAGTGCACCCCGGGGGCCGCCGCCCGCGCCGACGCCCTGTTCCGCACCGACCGCGCCCCCTACTGCGCCACGACGTTCTGACGGGGACGACCGCCGGCGCTCCCGGGTTGCGGGTTCGCGCGCCGACGTCGGCCCGTGCCCACGAACCCCTCGTTCCTCCAGCAGAAGCGCGCGGCACCACCTTCCGTTTCTGCTGGAAGAACGAGGATTCAGCGGGCGGTGGTGCGACCGAGGACGACCCAGGCGTCGCCGTGGAAGCGCCACGCCAGGGGCACGAGGCGGGCGACCATGAACAGCGAGATCGCCACCCAGAGCCACCCGATGCCGAGGTCGAGCACCAGCACGGCGGCGGCCGCCGGTACGAACACGCACATGCTCCCGACCATGGCCTTGGCGAGGAAGCGCAGGTCGCCGGCGCCGATGAGCAGGCCGTCGAGCACGAACACCGCGCCGTTCACCGGCTGGAGCGCGGCCACGAACCACAGGAGGAACGCAGCGAGGGCGATCACCGCGGGATCGTCGGTGAACAGGTCGGGTAGGACGGTCCGCGTCGCGGCGATCGCGAGGCCGGCGACGATCCCCGCCACCACGCCCCACTCGAGCATGCGCCGGCCCGCGGCCTTGGCGCCCGGGCCGTCGCCGGCGCCGAGGCGCAGCCCCGTGATCGACTGGCCGGCGATGGCGATGGCGTCGAGGGCCAGGGCGAGGAACGACCAGATCTCGAAGGCGATCTGGTGGGCGGCCAGGTCGACGGTCCCGATGCGGGCGGCCACTGCGGTGGCGACGGTGAGCGAGCCCCGCAGGGCGACGGTGCGGAAGAACAGGTCCCGGCCGACGACGAGCAGCGAGCGGAGCGTGCGGGCGTGCGGGCGCAGCACCACCGAGTGGGCGCCCACCGCCCGGTGGACCCACCACACGTAGACCAGCGCGGCGCCCCACTCGGCCACCACGGTGGACGCCGCCGACGCCCCGATCCCGAACCCGAGGCCGTAGATCAGCAGCACCTCGAAGGCGAGGTTGAACAGCGCCGAGCCGATGGCCACGACGAGCGGGCCCTTGGTGTTCTGCAGGCCCCGCAGGTAGCCCGTGCCGGCGAACGTGAGCAGGGTGGCGGGGACGCCCAGGAGGCTGACGCGCAGGTACACGAGGGCGTTGGCCTCGACCGCGCCCTCGGCCCCGAGGAGGCGGACGAGGGGCACGGCGAAGACCTCGCCGACGAGGGCGAGGACCACGCCGAGGCCCACGGCGAGCCACATGCCCTGGACGGCCTGGTGGGCGGCCTCGCGGTGGTCGCCGGCGCCGATGAGGCGGGCGACGGCCGAGGTGGTGCCGTAGGCGAGGAAGATGAAGACCGCGTAGAGCGTGGCCAGCACGGTGTTGGCGATGGCGAGGCCGGCCAACTCGGGCGTGCCGAGGTGGCCGACCACGGCGGTGTCGGCCAGGACGTAGAGGGGCTGGGCGATGAGCGCTCCGAAGGCGGGCACCGCCAGGCGGACGATCTCCCGGTCGGCCGCCGTCCAGCGGGCGCGGTCGCACATCCGCCCGGTCACCGCGCGCTCGGGAGGGCGGTGCTCAGGAGGGCGGCGCTCAGGTGAGGCTGATGGGGTGCAGCACCGGGTCGTCGGGGGAGCCCGTGACCGAGTAGAGCTCGATGAGGTTGGCGCCGTCGAGGAAGAACCATTCGGGGACCATCGTGTACCAGTCGGGCGCGCCGACGGTGCCCGCGTGCAGGTGCGACCAGCCCGCCACCGTGCCGTTGACCGTCACGAGCACGGTCGAGACGTCGCTCTCGCTGGTGCGCACGGTGCCCGAGACGTAGGCGGGCACCTCGCCGGTCGACCGGTCCACCGCCTGGTAGGCGCCGGACCGGTCCAGGCTGCCGCTGTGGTCGGCTCCCCGTTCGACGGTGAGGTCGTCGACGTTGCGGCCCACGAGGGGGCCCCACTCGCCGAAGCGGTAGAAGCGCAGGTCGCGGCGCCTGCCCTCACCGGGCGGTGGCTCGTCGAGCATCCGCTGGAACCCCGTCGGCCCGTCGACCTCGACGTAGGGGCCGTCGGTGGGTTGCAGGGCGTTGAGGGTCCACTCGAAGAACTTGCGCTGGCCGTCCTCGCGGGGCTCGCCGTACGCCGAGCGGCCGTCCACGTCCCACGGCAGGTCGACGTCGAGCAGGTCGGCGATGGTGGGCAGGACGTCGACCGCCGACAGGGGCCGGTCGTCGACGGTGCCCTCGGTCTGGCGGGGCTCCTTGACGAGCAGCGGCGTCCACATGATCTGGTGGTAGTTCTCCGACGAGACGCCACGGATCGGGTGGCCGGCGGCGAAGGAGACGCCGTGGTCGGCGGTCAGCACCACGAGGCTCTCGTCGTAGGTGCCGAGCTCCTCCATGCGGTCGAGGATCCGTCCCACCATGGCGTCGGCGTGCTGGAGCTGGAGGAGGTGGCGCTGGCGGCCGGCGTCGGCGACGGCCTGGTCCTTCCACCGGTAGGACGAGTCGAGGCCCTCGGCCACGAAGGGGGCGTCGTAGACGGCACCGGTCGGCGTGTGGAACCACGGCTGGTGTGGGTACAGCACGTGCAGGAAGTCGAGGCGGGGGACGTCGCCGCTCGGCGCCATCGAGTCGACGAAGTCCTGGATGGTGAGCGGGGCGTTGGGGTTCGACTGGCGGACCTGGAACGTGACCTGGCCGGCCTCGCGGTCGAGCGAGACGTGGCGCTGCCACACGTCGGCGGCGTCGTCGAGCAGGCCCTCGAGGGTGCCGCTGCCCTCCCCGTTGCGCTCCGGGCAGACGTCGGTGGGGCACAGCTGGGTGACGCCCTCCCAGACGTTCTCGCGGTAGGTGGCGCCGAGCAGGGTGAACAGGTTGTCCGGGTACTCGCTGGCGTCGGGCAGGGCGTCGGGGTCGGTCGGGTAGGTGCCGGTGAGGATGGCCGGGACCGCCTCGGGGGTGGAGGGGGCCACGCTGGACTCGTTGCGGAACCAGGTGGCGTCGCCGGCCAGCCGGGCCAGGTTCGGGAACTGGGCGGCGTTGATGTCGTTCTCCTCGTCGAGGAGCGAGACCGAGGGGAGCTCGTCGAGCACGATCATCACCACGGGTGCGGGCCGGCCCACCGCCACGCTGTCGGCCGCGGCCGCGGCGCCGTCGCGGCCCAGGACGATGTCGGTGACGGGCGAGGCGAAGAGGAACCCCAGGCCGAGCAGGACGGGGAAGGCGGCCAGGTAGCGGAGCCAGAGCCGCACGGCGGGCCAGCGCACGACCGACACCGCCACGAGGACCACGCCGGCGACGGCGCCCAGCACCAGCAGGGTCGGCCCCCAGCCCGTGCGGTCGCGCAGGGTGCCGAGCACGACCATGCCGCCGGCGCCGGCCAGCAGGATCACGTGCACGACGCGGCGCACCGAGCGCCCGAGGATCGAGAACAGGCTCTCGAACAGCAGCAGCACGAGGGCCGGTCCCAGCACGACGGCGGCCACGAAGCCCACGACATCGGTCGCGCCGGCGTGGCGCAGGACGAAGACGTCGGCGCCCTTGCGGAACGACGAGAGGACGGGCTCGGCCACGGCCAGGCCGGTGATCCCGAGGAACTCGAGGAACGACCGCCCGGTCTCCCGCCACCACGACGGCGGGCGCGTCGGGTCGGCGTCGTTCGTCGGCATGGCGCCGTCAGCGTAAGTCGATGGCGGACGACTCCCAGCGCGGGGTTACCGTTGGCCCGTCAGGCGACGCGGTGCAGCGGCGACGTTGCGCGGTGGAGCGGAGCAGCACGGTCGGCGCACCGGATTCCGAAGGGGCGCCGACGAAGGAGGCACAAGGCCAGCATGAGCGACATGAAGCCGCGGTCCCGAGAGGTCACGGACGGGTTCGAGCGGGCACCGGCGCGGGCCATGCTGCGGGCCGTCGGCATGACCGACGACGACTGGGACAAGCCCCAGATCGGTGTGGCCTCGTCGTGGAACGAGGTCACCCCCTGCAACCTTCCCCTCGACCGCCTGGCCAAGCGGGCCAAGGAGGGCGTGAAGGCCGCCGGCGGCTTCCCCCTGGAGTTCACGACCATCGCGGTGAGCGACGGCATCTCCATGGGCCACGAGGGCATGCGGGCCTCGCTCGTCAGCCGTGAGGTCATCGCCGACTCCGTCGAGACCGTCATGCACGCCGAGCGCCTCGACGCCATGGTCACCTTCGCCGGCTGCGACAAGTCCCTGCCCGGCATGCTCATGGCTGCGGCCCGGCTCAATCTGCCGTCGGTGTTCCTCTACGGCGGGTCGATCCTGCCGGGCCATCGCAACGGCGAGGCCCTCGACATCGTGAGCGTGTTCGAGGCCGTCGGGGCCTGCGCTGCCGGCACCCTCACCGAGAACGAACTCGGCGAGATCGAGATGCAGGCGTGCCCCACCGAGGGCAGCTGCGCCGGCATGTTCACCGCCAACACCATGGCGTCGGTGGCCGAGGCCATCGGCATGTCGCTGCCCGGCAGCTCGGCCGCGCCCGCCGTGGACCGCCGCCGCGACGACTTCGCCTACGCCAGCGGCCAGGCCGTCATCGGCCTGCTGGAGAAGGGCATCCGCCCCCGCCAGATCATGACCAAGGAGGCCTTCGAGAACGCCATCGCCGTGGTGATGGCCCTCGGCGGCTCCACCAACGCCGTCCTGCACCTGCTCGCCATCGCCTACGAGGCCGAGGTCGAGCTCGCGCTGGAGGACTTCAACAAGGTCGCGGCGCGCGTCCCCCACATCGCCGACACGAAGCCGCACGGCAAGTACCACATGAGCGACGTCGACCGCATCGGCGGCGTGCCCGTGGTCATGCGCGAGCTGCTCGAGGCCGGCCTGCTCCACGGC
>WBZL01001861.1_pt2 | contig 20889 bp, 12 predicted proteins | sample 5204291 | NCBI WGS metagenome assembly WBZL01 (sample SAMN12344345, study PRJNA552823) | activated sludge metagenome | biome: Activated sludge suspended growth; feature: Nitrification reactor; material: Wastewater; isolation source: activated sludge from nitrification reactor of wastewater...
GCATTCAGGCCAAAGAAATTCAGCCTGCGTCTAGTTTATCTGCATAGCCCTGGTTTACAAGCAAACAGAAGAACAGAATTCAGAACCCAGCACTCAGGATCCAGGATCCGAGAGATGTTCGGCGACTCGAAACCCAACATTGATGTACCTGTAGTCGGGGTAGTTGTTGCTCCGGTACGCGGCGCGGCAGCCCTGAAGGCTGCTGCCAAACGCCCCGCCCCGCAGCGCACGAAATTGTGCTTCGTCAGCTATCTCCTCCGCATACACCTTGGTCTTAAATGGATAGGGTGTCGCCCCAACCCCTGCCCCGCTGCACCACTCCCACACATTGCCAGCCATATCATACGCCCCGTAAAAAGAGCGCCCCGTGGGGAAAAGGCCAACGGCCGTTGGCTGCCCAATTCGCGTTTCCGCCGCATTCAACCGGGCAGGATCCCACGCATCCCCCCAGGGGTAACGCCGCTTCACTCCCGCCGCCGGGTCTCCCGCCTGCGGCACCCACGAAGCCGCCTTCTCCCACATCGCCTCGTCGGGCAGCCGAAACGCCCGCCCCGTTGTCGCCCGCAGCCAGCCGCAGTACGCCACCGCCTCATACCAGCTCACCCCCACCACCGGCTGGTTTGGCACCGCAAACGTGGCATCATGCCACAAGCGCGGCTCTGTCACCTCATTCGCCTCGCGCCATTGCCAGCCCGCTGCCGTCCAACATTGCCGCCATCGCTCTGTATACCCCCCATCGGCCACAAAACAGCCAAACTGCGCCACCGTCACCGGATATTTGCCAATGGCATAATCCGGCAGCCATTGTTCATGCTGCGGCATTTCGTCATCATAAGCGAATTCATCCACCGCCTTGTCGCTGCCCAGCAAAAACGCCCCCGCCGCCACCGGCACCATTTCCGGCTCTGCCGCCGCCACGTCCGCCCGTTCATCCCCCAGCCAGCCCAGCACCACCCCCGCCGCCGCCCGCTGCGGCGGCGTCAACACCCCGTTTGTCACCAGCTCCCCCAGCAGCGTTTGCAGCCGGGGCAATATCTCCTGCCCCACTTCATCCTGCCGCACAAAATCCAGCCCCGGCACCAGCACCATTTCCCCCCCCAGCCACACCCGTCGCCACCCCCCCACATCATCTGCCGCTGGCAACCCAGTTGGCAGCATATCCTCCACCACGTCCATTACCTTACCTGGAGTTTTGCCAACAAAGGTCAACGCACCCGCTACCAAATTCAAAACCTCGCGCCATGTATCCCCTTCAGCCGCTAATTTTGCCGCCTGCCGCCCCAAACGTCGTTCACTAAAAGCCAACTGGCACGCCGCCAAATATTCCTGAAAGGTGCGATGGGGAAAGGCAAACATCTTTTCATCCCCGCCGCCGCGCCCTACAAGCAAATGCGCCCGCTCCTCAGTATATTGGACAAATTGCCCCGCCCTTCCCCAATCTCCCAAATGTTTGCGGGCAATCTGCACCACCTTGCTCTCAGGAATATCGGCCGCATCTTCCCGCTCCGCCGCCCCGCTGTGCGCCTCCCAAGCAATTTCCCACAGCAGCCGCTCCAGCTTTTCCTGCGTTGCCCCCAGTTCGGCCAACAGCCCAGGCAGCTCGGTCACGGTGTGGCTCTCCTTGTGTCGCTGCCAGCGCAGCAGCAGCGTCTCCACACACTGCTGATACAGCTTGGCGCGTTCATCCGGCAGCGTACCATACGTCTGCACCACCGCCATAATGGTCAGCAGCATCGGGTTTCCCGCCAGTTCTTGCAAGCGGGGTCGCCGCGCCGCCGCCTGCAGTACCTCCACCTTGCCCTTGGCCTGTGCCGCGTTCATCTCGCCCACAGCCACCAGCGCCTCATACCAACGGGTCACAAACTGCTGGATTTGCGCCTTGGTCAACCCTTGCAGCGTTTGCACGGCGGCATTGGTCGGTGCGCCCCCCGCCTCAAACGACAGCTTGCGGCACGTTGCCACCCAGCGGTTCCCCCCATAAACCCCTTTCTCCATCGCCTCTATCGCCTGCCACACCCGTGGCCGCACGTCAATTGGCACCTCATCTACCCCATCCAGCAAAAAGAAGAGCTGGCCGCGCTGTGCCTGCCGCTGCAGCACCGCCACCACCTCCTCCAAATGGGCATCGCGCAAACGGTGGGCGATAAACTCCCAAACGGCCGTGGGTGAAGTCGCCACAAAAGTCGTTTGGGCAAAATCGCGCAGCGGCACCAGCACCGGCACCAACGCCCCCGCTTCCCACAAACAAGTCACCTCTCGAACTCCCGGTTCCTTCTCCTCCTCTCTCCCCAGCCGAAACAAACGCTCTCGCTCCACTTTTTGCCACGCCGCCTCCGTCGCCGCTTCATCAGACACAAGTTCCTCCTGAACCCACGACAGCCGCTTTAGCCATTGCCCATCCGGGTCTAACTGGGCTTGCGCTAGGCAAAACGCCAAATAGTACAGCAAGGTTGATTTGCCTGAACCGGGATCTCCCAGCAAAATGAGCCGTTCTTCGCGGTGGATATGGCCCAAGGCCGCCGCATAGCGCGTATGCTGCTTTTGTTGTTTGCCCGGCAGCAGTGCCGCAGCTTGCCAGACTTCGGCATTGAGGTTGATAAAGACGGCATCCAGAGCCAGCTGGGTATTCTCACGCCCGCTGGGGTCAAGCGGGCCTAGCGGCAGCCGCCGCGTTTGCCGCACCACCGTTTCCAGATAGGGGGTCAACTTTGCCGCCAACTCCTGCGCCGTTGGCTGCGGGGCGGCCAAACCCAAAATAGCATCCACCTTGTCGTGGAGTGCGTCCAAACTTTGCGTGCGCCGCATCCCCGCCGGGGTATCGGTGCGGTCAACAATGGCGTGGAACACCGCCAGAAAATCCTCCAGTTCCCGTCTCGGATCATATTCTATCGCGCCCTGCTGCCGTAAATAGGTCTCGTAAGCCCCTTCTGACTGCGCCAGCCAGCCGGAAAAGTCGCTGCTGCGGAACCCGGCGGCAAATGTCTCCTGCACCGTTTTGTCACGGAAAAAGCCGACCACGGCCGCCGGTTTAAACACGCCCCACTCCACCAGGGCAAAACGGTACATTCCTTCAAAGTCATCCCGCTCTGGCTCATGGGAAATATTGAGCTTTTTCAGGAGCTTGATCACGGTTTCCGTCCGCTTGGCCTTGCTGTAGGCGGCTTCAATCGGTGTCTGAACGCCCATTTCGACAATGGAACCAACAATCATATCAGGGGTAACAAGAGGCATAAGATTTTCCTCGCTGGCACTTTAAGTTAGAAGTTCAACTTCTGCGAGAAGTTGAACTTCTCGGAAACCACGTCAAAAACCTCTGAGGTCTCAGAGACCTCAGAGGTTTGCTTGCTTACTGCGCCACAATATCAATCCGCTCAATGATGTCGGGCGTGCCGGTAATGCCTAAAGAGGCTTCAACGAGGGTGATGCCGCTGAGAACGTCGTCACCCTCAATGAGTTCGCCAAAGATGGTGTGGAGGCCGTTGAGGTGGGTGGCGGGGGCAAAGGTGATAAAGAATTGGCTGCCGTTGGTGGCAGGGCCAGCGTTTGCCATTGCCAATAGCCCGCGTCGGTCAAAAGCCAAGCCTGTGTCCACTTCATCTTCAAACTCATAGCCAGGGCCGCCCGTGCCAGTGCCGGTGGGGTCGCCGCCCTGCGCCATAAAGTCGGGGATAACGCGGTGGAAGGGAACGCCATCGTAAAAGCCCTGGGTTGCCAGAAAAACAAAGTTGTTGACAGTCACAGGGGCTTCGTCGTCAAACAGCTTGAGCCGCATTTCGCCCCCCTTTGCCAGCGTAATAACGGCCTCGTAGGATTTGCTGGTGTCAATGGTCATGGGGGGAGGGGCGCTGTAGTAGTCGTTGCGTTCGGCGGGGGAAAGGGTGGCTAACGGCCGTTCTCCCTCAATCACGCTACCACTCGCCGCCTCGTCAGACGAGGGCAGCAGCAGCCAAATGATAATGCCAACTACAACCACAGCCAGCACCCCGCCGACAATGGCAATCAGCCGGTTCTGCTGCGCCTTTTTGCGCTGCTGCTCCTGTTCGCGCCGCTGTTTAACCGATAATGATGAAGGACGATTTCGTTTGGACATAGTACCTCTGATTGGAACTGGGGATTGGAGATTGGAGATTGATGAGGGTTCACAGCCTCTAATCTCCAATCGCCAATCTCTTGGTTGTTTTTACAAATTTAGCGTGAGTTTAATAAATGATCAATAGGTAGGGGCGAGGCGGTTGACCATGATTTTGGGAGGAACAAACGGCCGTTTCCCCTCAACCGCCTCGCCCTTTCCCCAAACCAACCACGGTCAAATGGGAACAAACGGCCGTTGTTGCGGGCAAGGCAATCGGTGACGAGGCTGTCTGTTTTGTCTGGCGTTTTGGCCGATTGCCTTGCCCCTACGGGTTGATTAATTTTGCAAAGAAAACGGCCGTTTTCTCCCCAATGCCCTCCCAGCCAAACAGCCGCGCCGCCTGCCCCGCACCGCTGCCCAGCCGCTGCCGCAGGGCAGGGTCGGCTTGCAGGGTGCGGATGGCGGCGGCCAGGGCGGGTGGGTCGTCGGGTGGGACAAACCAGGCGTGGGTTTGGTGCGCCAGTTCGGGGGTGGGGACTTGGGGGAAGGTGGTGATTAACGGCCGTTCGTGCGCCAATACCGCCATCAGCGTCCCTCGCCGCAGCGACACCCCATCCCGATACGGCATCACCATCATGTCGGCGGCGTGGAGCCAAGTGGAAACCTGGGCATCAGCCACAAAACCCGTCCAATGCACCCGGTCGGCCAACCCCAATGCGGCCGCCTGCCCGCGCAACGCCGCCAAAAACGCCTGGTTGGTCGCATCGCTGGCACCCGTTTGCCCCCCAATAAAAACAAGATGGGTATGGCTGTCCAACTGCGCCAATGCCGCCAGCAGGGTGTCGGCGCCCTTGCTTTCGTTGAGAAAGCCAAAGTAACCCAGCAGGCAGTCGCCATCGTTTAGCCCGAGCTGCTGACGAACGGCCGTTTTTTCCGCCGCCGTGGGGGTGTAGGTGGGGATGTTGCTGCCAATGGGAATGAGCGTCAGCGGATTGGTCAGAATGGGGTGCAGGGTGTCATAATCGGCCTGGTTGGTGACAATGACCCCATGGGCGCGGCGGGCGAGAAAGCGAACGGCCGTTTGCCGCAGCCGCCCCGCCTTGGGAAAAAGGTAAGGGACGCGCAAATCGTGAAAGGTAACGGCCGTTTTTACCACCCCATTCAGCCGCCACGGGGCAAAATTCACCGCTGGACTGCGCATGTGGTACGCCGCCGCCTGGTACTGAATGTTGATCAGATCCAGCTCATAGCGCACCGCCCAATCGGCCGCCTGCGCCAAAAACGGCCAACGCCACTGCCGCACCAGCGGATAAAGTTGGGCAAAGCCGAGGTCAATCGGTTCGTTCAGGTCGCGCAGCCGCCGCGAGGCGTTTTCCGGCCGCGCCTGGCGGCTGGTGAGAATGTGAACGTCGTGACCCAGCACCGCCAGCACCTTTGCCAGCTCCCGCGTATACGCCCCCACCCCACCTTCCATGGGGGGGAATTCACCCGTCAACAAGCCAATTCGCATAAAATGTTGCCAGTGGGAAGTGGCAAGTTACAAGTTACAAGTGGCAAGTTGCTTTGGCAAACAGACCTGTTACCTGCAACCTGCTACTTGCTACCTGTTACCTGCCACCTGTGACCAATGCCTGATACGCCTCAGGAATAGGATGCCCACGCCATTTGAGCAGGGAGAGGGCATAGGTGCGGTAGAGAATTTCAAAATCGGCCTGGCGATATTGGCTGCCGCGTGGCAGGGAAACGGCCGTTTTGCCCTCCACAATATCCAGCAGCTTGCGGTCATCCAGCTTGTGCAGCGGCAACAGCTTGTCGTGGAATGCCACCGGCACCTTGCCCAGCAGCGGCGGCAGCCCTGCTCGCACGCAGCTTGCCACCACCGTCTCTAGCGGCTGCCCCGATGCCTCGGCCACCGCGCTCAACTCCTGGTAAATATCTGGCGCCAGTTCAATTTGCACTTGCCTATCCATTCAGTCCCTCATTTGAGAAGATTGGCGATTGGCGATTGGCTGCCTTACCAGCACCAATCGCCAATCTCTAATCTCCATCCCTGTTAATATCCCGCCGGCCGTAAACCCGACCGCACCACCTGCCAATAAGACCGCACCCGCTGCCAGCGCAACGGCCGTTTATGCCCCACCGCCCCCTTTACCCCCTCCACCACCATTTGCCACAGGTAGCTGCCCAGCAAAAACAGCCGCAGCGGCAGCGATGCCCCGCGCCCGTAATATTTGCGGAAATAGCGCAGCTTGGCGCGTTGGAAGTTGACGTGGCGAGCCGTCACCGCCTGCTCGCTGCTTTTGCCCGAATGGTGGATCACCTGCGCCGTAGGCAGGTAGACAATTTCCCAGCCAGCCAGCTTGATGCGGCGACACCAGTCCAGCTCCTCGGAGTACATAAAATACGCTTCGTCCATGCCCCCCACCTGCTCAAACACGGTGCGCCGGGTAAGCATACACGCCCCTGTGACCCAATCCACAACGGCCGTTTCTGCATCCGCCACATCTTCCACATAAAAATGAGCCAGCAGTTGCCGGGGGGCATAGGGCTGGAGCCAGGTGGATTCAAAAAAGGCGGTTGCCACCGTGGGGAAGCGGCGGCGTGATGACTGCACGCTGCCATCGCTGTTGAGCAACTGCGACCCGACCAGCCCCACGTCCGGGTGGTCGTCCAGATAGCGCACCAGCGTGGTCAAAGCGTCCCCCACAAGCTCGGTGTCGGGGTTGAGCAGAAGGAGATAACGGCCGTTTGCCAGCTCCAGCCCCAAATTGTTGCCTCGCGGAAACCCCACGTTGTCGTCCCGCGCCAGCAGCCGCACCCAGGGAAAGTCCGCCGCCACCATCGCCGCGCTGCCGTCGTGCGATGCGCCATCCACCACAATAACCTCCAGCGCCAGCCCGCCGCGCCCGGCCGCAATGGAGGCCAAACAGCGGCGCAGCAGCTCGCGCACGTTCCAACTGATGATGATGATGGAGAGGTCTAACATGGTTGTAGGGCGTGGGGGGTGGGAAGTGGGGTGTAGAGGCCAACGCCCTACGCCCCACTCCCCACGCCCCACAATGTCATTCTGGTAAACAATCGCTCGGCGTTGGCGGTGGTTTGGGCGGCCAAAACGGCCGTTTCCATTCCCCGAATGGCCGCAATCCGTTCCACCACCAGGGCGGTGTAGGCGGGTTCGTTGCGCTTGCCCCGGTGCGGGTGGGGGGTCAAAAACGGGGCGTCGGTTTCCACCAGCAGCCGATCCAGCGGCACCTGGGCGACGATGCGGCGCAGGTCGTCGGCTTTTTTGTAGGTGACGGGGCCGGTGAAACCGAGATAGAAGCCGAGATCGAGGGCAGAAACGGCCGTTTGCCAATCCGCCGAAAAGGAGTGCAAAACGCCGGCCCCTTCCCGCCCCGCCAGCGGCGACTGCCGCAGTAGCCGAATCACATCCTCGCTCGAATCCCGGTTGTGGACAATGACCGGTAGCCCCAATTCGGCCGCCAGCTCAAGCTGGGCGGCAAAGGCGCGGTGCTGCGTTTGCGGCGGCACCCGATCCCAATAATAATCCAGCCCAATTTCGCCAATGGCAACCACCCTGGGCTGCTGCGCCAAATCGCGCAACATGCCCAGCCAGCCTGGGGCAAAACCGGCGGTGGAGTTGGGGTGAATGCCCACGGCTGCGTACACGCCATCGTATTGCTGCGCCAGTGCCACCACCGGGGCGCAATTTTCCCGGTCAACAGCCGGCACAATGATGCGCGTCACCCCCGCCGCCGCCGCCCGCGCCACCACAGCGTCGCGGTCGTCGTCAAAACGGTCAAAGTCGAGGTGGCAATGTGTGTCTATCATAGCGTCGATCATTGGTAATCAGTAATCGGTAATCAGTAATCGGGTCACTGATAACCGATTACTGATTACTGATTACTGTTTACTGTTTACTGATTACTGTTTACTATCCTACTGATTCACCAGCAGCCGGGCAAACCATTCGCGCACTTCCACCGGGCGCAGGAATTCGCCCAGGTAATAATCGCCAATCCACAGCTCAAAGTGGAGGTGGGCATCGTCGGTGGGGCTGAACTGGGCGGCGGGGGAGCCGGAGTTGCCGACGGTGCCAATTAGCTGGCCGCGCTCGACGCGGCTGCCTTCGATTACGGCCGGGTCAATGCTTTCCAGATGGACATAGCGCGAAACCAGCCCATCGTCGTGGGCAATCCAAATTTGCCGCCCCCGGTAAAAATCGAGGGCTTCGGGCGAACTGTAGCCGAGGGTTTCGGCTTCGCTGCGCCACTGTTCAAATTGCCAGTAGTCGGGCGGGGTGTAGCTGTGGGTGGCGCGGAGAACGGTGCCGCTGGCGGCGGCGCGAACGGCCGTTCCTGCCCCCCAATAAAAATCCAGCCCGGCGTGGATGCCCAGCCGATAGTGGCGCGGCGCACCCGGCAACTGCAAATCGCGGCTGGTGATGTCGCTGCCGCCGATGGGCATCAGCAGCGGTGGCAGCGCAGCCAACACCTGGGGGTCGTTGGGCAGCGGCACGGCGGGCAGGAGGGAGGTGCCAGCAACGGCCGTTAATCGTTCCGGCTGCTGGAAAAAGTAGAGACGGTTGCGCCCCGCCAGCAGCAGTTGGTCGTTGGCAATGGCAAACACCGAGGCCGGGTCATCTTGCGGCAGTTGGAAGAGAGCCACCAGTGCCCCGTTGGCCGGGTCGAACTGGAGCAGCCGCCGCCCGTCCTGGTCTAGCACATAAACGGCCGTTGCCGTTGCCACCACCTGACGCGGCTGCATCATCTCCACAAACGGCCGAAACATCGTGTCCACACTGCCGCCGCGATAGCGCGTCAGCGTGGGTTTGGCGCCATCATCGGGCAGGGAGAGAATGTAGACGGCATCGCCTAACACGGCTATGTCAATGTTGCGGGCGTTTTCCGGCAGCGTCCACAGCGATTCCTCGTCGCCGAGGTAGCGCATGGCGTATTTGTAGTTGGTTTCGAGGAGAAAACGGCCGTTTTCCGCCGCCGCCACGGCCACCAAATAATGGCTGGAGCGGTCACGGGCGGGACGGTCGTAGCGGTCAAGCTGCCACACGCCGCTGCCCCAATCCCGCCGATACACATCCCCGACGCGATCCAGCACATACAGCCCGCTGTCGTCAGCGGTTAAATCGAGCGGCTCTTGCACCAACGCGCCATCTACGGTGTCGCCGGGAGCCAGCAGCACCGTAGGAGGCTGGGGATTAGCCAAATCAATTTGCAGCACGCGGCCGGTGTCGAGAAGAACGGCCGTTTCGCCCCATACTACCAGCGCCAGCGGGTGGATGAAGCTGTTGGCCGGGTATTGCCAGATGCCGGTGTTGCTGCCGTCCAGCAGCGCAAAGGCGGCGTTTAACCCGGCGGCCTGGGCGGCCATTGCGCCGTTGGGCGGGTTTTGCAGGGGGAGAGGTGTGGGAACGGCCGTTGGCGTGTGCAGCACCGTTGGCATTATCATCTCTGTGGCAACGGGCTGCGGCGTGGGAGTGGCTGGTGGGGCTATCATCGCTGGCAGCGTGGCCGCTGGCGATGTGGCCGTAGGCGGGGCTTCGGCCACAACAACCGTGCTGGCTACAGGCTGTTGGCAGGCGGTGATCAACAGAAACAGCCAGGCAAAAAAAAGAGCAGTGTGGGGTGTTTGGCGCACCTTGTTTCGGCTACATTGCATGAGCTAATTTTACCGGAAGGTGGCAGAAAAAAAAGAAGGGCGGCCTTTCGGCCGCCCTGTTACTGTATCGGTTGGAACTCGGTGGCAGGATGATGCCTGCCACCGATAGTTGGCTGCGATGTTGGTTAGGGTTTCTTGGAGATGACGGGGAGGAACAACATGACCTTGCCATCATCATCATCAGCAATTGAGATTGTCAACGTGTCATCTGCACCGAGGAAGGCGTTGTTGGGGTTGCCCAACTTGATGATAAACGTTTCGGTTTCCTCATCACGACCATCGTTGATGATCGGCACCTGAATGGTTTGGATGGTTTGGCCGGCGGCAAAGGTGAGTGTCCCTGTTGAGGCGGTGAAGTCTGCACCAGCAACGGCCGTTCCGCTTTCCATTAAGTAATCAATGGTCACGGCAGTCACGGCCGGCGAGCTTAGATGCACCTCAACTGTGGCAAAGAGTGCATCTTCCGCCACGGTCATTTCGGTCGTGGCAAAGTGTACCTGCACACCGTCGTTGTCATCAATGCGTACCTGGGTGGTGGCTTGCGCACCAAGCGTCAGGTCTTCCGCGCTGGGGCCGGGGTTGCTCAACGTCACGTCAAAGCTTTCCACCAGTTCACCCAGGTTGTCGTCCAGGATGTTGATGCTCAAGGTTTGGGTCAATACGCCAGCATTGAAGGTGATGGTGCCACTGTCAGCTTCGTAGTCGTCACCGTCAATGGCGGTGTCGTCGCTGGTGGCGTAATCAACCGTCAGCGCCTTGCCCGACTCTGCGCTCAGGGCGACGATGATTTCGGCCGTGCCTGCATCCTCATCCACCGTGTAGCTGCCGAGTTCAAAGCCAACCGTTGGCGGGTTGTCGTTGTCCTCAATCACCACGGAAGCAAAGTTGTGGGTTCCCATGGTGGCATTGACAGGACTCTTGATTTGTACTTCAAAATCTTCGTCATTTTCGTCTACGGCATCGTCAACCACCACAACGTTAAAGGTCTTTATGGTTTCGCCGGGCAGGAAGGTCAGCGTGCCGGTGATGTGGTTGTAATCAAACGGATCACGAGCGGTGCTTTCAGCCGTGGCGTAGTTGACGGTTACGGTCATGCCAGAGGGTGCGCTCAGGGTGACATCCACTGCGGCCACGCCGTCGCTTTCCAGTACGTCGTAGCTGGGCGCGCTGAACTGTACCACGGGCGGGTTGTCATCATCGGTGATGGTGACGGTGGACTGCGAGAGTACGCCCAGGGTTGGGGTGACGGTGTTGGTCGGGTCGCTGACGTTGCCCAGGCTCAGGTAAACTTTTTCGTTCACCTCGTCCAGCGCATCAGCAACCAGCGGCAGGTTTACCACTTTCTCTGATTCGCCGGGGGCGAAGGTGATGGTTTGGGAGGGAATGGGGGTGTAGTCTAAAACGGCCGTTGCATCACCCATGCCGTCCACTGTGGCAATGTCTACATTCACGCTCACTGTCGTCGTTGGGAAGAGCGACACGCGCACTTGTGCCTGCCCACTCCCTTCTGCCGCATTAAAGTTCGCTGCATCAAACTGCACGGTTGGCGGGGTTTCGTTGTCAAAGATCGTCAGCGTGGCGATGCGATCCAAACCAAGCGAGGCGCTGATTGGATTGCTCAAGGCCAGTCTGATGTCTTCGTTCCCTTCTGCCAACGCATCATCCAGGATGTCTACGGTAAACGTCTTGGTGATTTCATGGGCAGCAAAGGTAATGGTGGTTGACGGAATGCTGGTGTAATCCACACTGGAGCCGGCCGTAATATCGGCCGTTGCATAGTCCACCGAAACAGGCTTGTCTGAATCAGCACTGAGCGTCAGGGTAATAGTGGCTTGTGCTTCATTTTCCAGCACGCTGTAGCTAATGCTATCAAATTGCACTGTGGGCGACATGGCGGTAAAGCTCCACTGTTCGCGCACGACTGCGGTTTCAATACCCGCATTCAACTGCACGTTACCTGTGTCGCGCACATCTTGGGTGAACTTAGCCGTGTAAGTGGCGTTGGCATGAAGCGGCAGCGTGGGATAGAAGTAGGCTGTCCGGGTGCTGCTGTCATAGATAACGGTACCGGCAAGCTTCTGCCCGTTGCCGTCTTCAACGTAGAAACTGCTGCCATCAATGGTGCTATCCTTCATTGGCTTGTTGAACGTGGCCGAGATGGGAGCCGTTGGCAATACATCAACTGCGTTGCGAGCGGGGCCAAACGGGAAGGCGACTGGGATTGGATTGCCAATGGTGTTATGAACATAGAACTTTCCATTAACATCATCAGACCCAATCACAGCAACGCCCATGTCTTTATTGACGTTCTGTTTCGTAGTTGAAGCATCGTCAATGCGATCCAGGATGTTGTCCATCATGATCGGCGTACCGCAGTCGCCACTCTTGAAGCTGAGCGTTGCCGTCAGCGGTTTGGTTTGGTCAATGCTGCTGGTCTTGTAGCAGACGTCGCTACCACCCTCGCGCCCGGTGGCAAAGACATACAGTTGATCGTCTGTGCCGATCAGCGGATCGCCTTCGTCAATGAGCAGCGTCGGGCGGGTATCATCATTGGTCTTGGTGCTATACCCAGCATACGTCCAGGTGCCGCTAATGTCCTTGTCGCGGGCGATGACGGCAATTTGCGGGTCGTTTGCGCCGGCTGGCTTCATTTTTACAGCAATGAAAATTTGCCCGGCGGCGTTGGTGCGAACGGCAATGTGGTTGTCAATCCCATAGGGATCGGGCACGCTTTCATACGTCCAACCAGAAGTTGGGCTGGCATTATCAGGGTGGATTGCCAAATGGATCGTGCTGGAGACTTCGTTGGTCCACAAAACGCCGATGGAGGGGACACCGTGATTGTTGAAGGCAAAGATGGTAGAGATGTCTTTTCCAGAGACAACGGTTTGGGTGAATGGCATTGCAAAGCCATCACGCTCCCAAAGGGTTTCGCCACCGTTGCTATAGGTCACCAGGGCTTTGTACTCGGCTTCGCCTTGTTTGCGGGCAACAAATGAAGACCACAGCCGCCCGGTTGAGTCCTTGGCTAGAACCAGGGTGGAGCTTTTGTGCTTGTTCAGTTGGATGCCTTCAGGCAAGAAACCTGCCAGGGTATCCAGAATGTACGCCTGGGCTTCTTTGTCATAGCTATAGCGGAAGAGGTTGCCCCGGTTTTGGCTGTCGCTCGTGTAGGATCCGTTGTCCTTGGCGATGTGGGAGGCAACATAGAGTTTTTGGGTTGCTTGATCCCACAACACATCTACCCGGACATTTTCGGCTGGTTTGGGGGGTAAGGCAAAAGGATCGGCGCGGCGATCATCCACTTGAACCCCGGTATCCACCCATTCATTGTCCCCCCAGTTTAAGCGATAGATGTGATAGTGATCGGTATCACGATTGTACAAAACGCCCCACCAATAGCCGTCGTTCCACCACAGCTTGCTTTCCGGCTTTTCGGCCGTTACGCGGTTTAACTTTTCGCCGATGGGTAGCTCCGGGTCATCATAGGAAAAGTCTTTATAGCCTGCGGTTGTGAGCGGGGAAATGAAGGCGGTTTGTACGGCACCCCACAGCAACACCAGGAAGGTGGCTGCGGCGCTAAATACAAGCAGCAGGCTACGTATGCGCCTGCGAGAATCTACTGTATATTCCACTGTCATGCTCCTTTACAAGAAATGTCAACCGATACAAAATTCCTGTGTGTATGATTTATGTTGTTCCGATACGATTTTGTGATGCTGATTTATTACCCCCTATGTATCTATAGGTGCGACAGATAAGGGTTCGTTCGTTAATAACTTGGGATTTAGAAGTTCAACTTCTCTCAGAAGTTGAACTTCTGGAACTGCAAAGTTATTGTTGATTGAACCCTAAGGTTTTGCCTGTATGTCTAAACCCAAACACCGCCATATAGTTGGCAATTAGATAGTGTGCATGGGATATGCAGCGTCGTCGCCCTTAAACGAGTTACGTGATTTTCCATATCAACTGGCAAAATAACATTTGTCGCTTAAGGGCGTGCTTACGGGAAACTTACGATGGGGTTGTTTTTTGGGGAGAAACGACTATGTAGCCGAGCTTTCCCAAGCTCGCTCTTTGGGAGAGGAGAGCGAGGATTGGAATCCTCGGCTACAGTTACGGGAGGAGGCCGTGGAAGAAGGCGAGGGTATTTTGGGCGAGGTGGTCAAGTTGGTAGCCGCCTTCCTGAATAACGGCCGTTTTTACCCCCAACTCCCCAACCATCTGCCCAATCTTGCGGAAGCTGTCGGTTTGCAGCCGGAAACCGCCCGCCGGGTCGCCCTCGAACGCATCCAGCCCCAGCGAGACAACCAGCACGTCAGGGGCAAAGTGGCGAATACGGACTAAAGCGGCCGTTAGCGATTCCAGATAGGCCGGTTCCTCGGTGCCAAGCGGCAAGGGGAAGTTAAAGTTGTAATTTTTGCCCTCGCCCTCGCCAAACTCATCGGCAAAGCCCCAGTAGTTGGGGTATTCATCAAGCGGGTCGGCGTGGAGGGAGCAGAAAAGGACATCGGAACGGCCGTAAAATATCGCCTGCGTGCCGTTGCCATGATGATAATCCACGTCCAAAATCGCCACCCGCTGCCCCTGCGCCACCAGCCATTGGGCGGCAATGGCGGCGTTGTTGAGAAAGCAGTAGCCGCCGTAGAGGTCGGCGGTGGCGTGGTGGCCGGGCGGACGACAGAGGGCGTAGCTGGTGGCTCCAGTTTGCAGGGTTTCGGCGGCGGCGTTAACGGCCGTTTGGGCGCTCCAGTACGACGCTTCCCACGTCCCGGCAAAAATTGGCGACGACGTATCAAAGGCGTAGTAGCCCATCAGCCCCCAAATGGAGCGGGGCAAACGGCTGGGGGTGCGGCGCACGGAGAAGGTGTTGGGGATGGCTCGCCAGCCGCCCGTCTCCTTTTGAAAAATGTCAAACGCCTGCGCCAAAAAAGCCAGCAGACCGGGGTCGTGGACGGCGGCAATGGGAGCCATGCCATAATCGGCCGGCGGCACAATGGGGCCAAGGCCGGCAGCGGCAATGGCATCGTGGATAATGGTGCCGCGCCGGGCAATTTCGCTGTAAAGCTGGTTGCGCGTAGGGGTGTCGGGCTTGTGCAGTTGCTCCGGGTCGTGGCGGATGTGCTGGGGGTAGTAGAAGGTTTTCATGGGGCGGGAAGATAGCATAAACGGCCGTTTTTGCCTATCAGTTACCGGCCACCAGAGCTGTGGAACAATGTCATACAATGCTGTGGCTTTTTTGCGTCTTGTGTAATCCGCTCGCTAAGGAATGGAAGTTAAATGCCCATTTAGAAGTTCAACTTCTTCTGAGAAGTCTTTTTAGAAGTTCAACTTCTTCTGAGAAGTTGAACTTCTTGCATAACTTGTTTAATCCTCATTCCTAAATGAGCCGCCATAGTTCCTGCAAAGAAATGGCATTTTGCAGTCAGCCACACTTGCGCCATAATCGGCACATGGATTTGCCACGGGTTCTGGTGCTTTCGCCCATTGTTTTCAATGCCACCACCGGCAGCGGGGTCACGATGGGCAATTTGTTTCGCGGCTGGCCGCAGGAACGGCTGGCGCAGGTGCATTGTGATGGCACCAACACCCCCGACCTGACGGTGTGCCGCCATTATTACCAACTGCCCAATGAACCGTTTTGGCGCGGAACGGCCGTTAAAACCACCACCACCCTCCTCAGCGACACCGCCAGCTACCTGCTCCACCGCCGCGAAAGCCTGCTCGCCCACTGGCTCCACCCCCAACGGCTGCTGGCCTGGTGCCGCAGCTTCGCCCCCGACCTCATCTACGTCCGTCCCCACGACCGCCCCGACTTTTTCACCTGGCTCCCCGGCGTGCTGGGGCGCGAACTCGCCGTTCCCTACGTCACGCGGGTGCTAGACGATTGGCCGAAGCGATATGAAACCTCCCCCAACCCGGTCAAGCGGCTTTGGTGGCAGGCGGCAGGAGGACGGCAATTGCAACGGGCGTTTGACGGCGCGGCGGCCAATATTGCCATTTCGGGCGAGATGGCGGCGGCGTTGGCGGAGCGTTACAAACGGCCGTTTACCCACTTCCACAACACCATAGACACCAGCGACTGGGCCGCCATTGATAAAAACTACGCCCCCGGCGATCCGTTCCGCATCGTCTACATCGGCTCCGTCGAGCCAGACAAAGAGCTGCACAGCCTGCGCGACGTGCGCCAGGTGCTGCAGCAGTTGGCCGATGAGGGGTGGAGGGTGCAATTAACCATTTACGGGCCGGACAAATACCGCCAAACGGTCGCCCAGCATTTGGAACAGCCCCCGCTGGTCATCCACGGCGGGCTATTTACCGCCACCGAAAAGCCCGCCGTTCTAAGCCGCGCCGACCTGCTGCTGCTGCCCATCAACTTCGACACCGCCAGCCAAAACTACGTCGGCTACTCCTTCCAAACCAAGGTACCAGAGTACATGGCCTCGGCCACGCCGACGCTGGTCTATGGCCCGCCCAGCAGCCCCAACGTACGCTATGCCCAACAAGAGCAGTGGGCGGCGGTGGTGGCGGAGCGCAACCTGGATCAATTGCGCCAAACCATTGCCCAGTTGATGGACGACAAACCGTACCGCGCCGCCCTGGGGCAGCGGGCGCGGCAACTGGCGTTTACCAACCACGACGGAACGGCCGTTCGCGCCCGGTTTCGTCACTTATTAACCGAAATTGCAAAAAAAGGAGATTAGAGATTGGAGATTGGAGCTTGATAAACCTTCACCAATCTCCAATCTCCAATCCCCAATCTCCCTCTCATCCTATGAACCACCCCACCATTGCCGCCCTTCTCCCCATGCGCCACAGCAGCGAACGGGTGCCGGGCAAAAATTATCGGCCGTTTGCCGGTGCGCCGCTGTACCACCACGTGGTGCGGGCGCTGCGCGGCTGCCCGGCCATCAGCCACATTGTCATTGACACCGAAAGCCCAGTGATTTGGGACGATTGCCAGCGTCATTTTCCTGAGGTGCTGCTGCTGGAACGGCCGTTACACCTTCGCGCCGGCACCACCCCCATGAACGACGTACTGCTCCATGACGTGGCGCAAGTGACCGCCGATTTTTATCTGCAAACCCATAGCACCAACCCCCTGCTGCGCAGCGACACCATTACCGAGGCGATAGATCAGTTTCTTACGCTCTACCCCGTCTACGACTCGCTTTTTTCCGTAACGCGGCTGCAAACGCGGCTGTGGGACAGCCTGGCGCGGCCAATTAACCACAATGCGGCCATTTTGCTGCGAACGCAGGATTTGCCCCCGGTCTATGAAGAAAATTCCTGCATGTTTATTTTTACGAAGCACACATTGCAGCAGCGACACAACCGCATCGGCGAACGGCCGTTACTGTTTGAAATGTCCGCCCGCGAAGCCCAGGATATTGACGAAGAGCTGGATTTCCAAATCGCCGAATTCCTCTTCCTGGCGCGGCAGGGCAAGCAGCAAGGTTTTTAAGACACAGACGAACACGGATAAACCTGCGTTCTGTTTTCATTCATGATGATCGATGTCGCCATTATTTTCTCCATCATATCTTTGGAGAGCATGGACTTTCAGGAAGGAACCAGAAAAAACCTGTACCCTTGCTCGAAGTTCGCCAAATGAGGTTTTTATGTACAGTTTACGCCGTATACCGTTGATCGGTACCATCCTGGCCCTCATCAGCCTGCTCACCCTGGCTGCTGGGGCGCAACCAGAACGCCCCGACATTACTCAGGGCAGGGAAACGGCCGTTTCCTCCCTCTCCCCCCTTGCCACCTCCCCCTGCATAGACGGCAAAGCCAACAACACCTACCCTTGTGACGGCGTTGACCTGCTCTCCTTCTTCCCCATCAGCCAAATTGGCGGCGGCGAAGGCAGCGACAGTTGGGGGTGGACAGACCCGGAGACAGGGCGCGAATATGCCCTGATGACCCGCACCAACGGCGTCGCTTTTGTAGATGTGACCGATCCGTTTAACGCCGTCTATCTGGGCAACCTGCCCTCACATGCTGGTGCCGCCCCCTGGCGGGATGTGAAAGTGTACAAAAACCACGCCTACATCGTGGCCGATGCGCTGCCCAGCCACGGGCTGCAAATTTTTGACCTAACCCAACTGCGGGATGTGGTGGAGCCGCCGGTATTGTTTGCAGAAACGGCCGTTTACCGCCAAATCGGCAGCGCCCATAACATCTTCATCAACGAAGAGACCGGCTTTGCCTACGTCGTCGGCGCAGGCGGCGCGTCGGATCGCATCACCTGTAATGGCGGCCTGGTTATGCTCGACATCCGAAAAGTAACTGACCCCAGCTTTGCCGGTTGCTTCAGTGCCGATGGCTACACCCACGACACCCAATGCGTCATCTATAGCGGCCCCGATGCCGCCCACACCGGGCAAGAAATTTGTTTTAGCGCCAACGAAGACACCCTCACCATTGCCGACGTTAGCGACAAGGCCAACCCCACAATGCTCGCACGCAAAAGCCATCCCGGTTATGGGTATGTCCACCAGGGCTGGCTGACCGCCGACCAACATTATTTTGTCATGGACGACGAAGTAGACGAAGGCCGCTACGGCCACAACACCCGCACCTATGTCTGGGACGTGGCCGATTTGGAAAACCCGATCTTCCTCGGCTTTCACGAATCAGACAATCCCTCCCTGGATCACAACCTCTATATCCGCGACAACGTGATTTTTGAGGCCAACTACACCAGCGGGCTGCGTATTTTGCAGCCCACCGATTTGGCAACGACCACGATGACCCCGCTGGGGCATTTTGACACCTACCCCAACAACGACAGCCCAACTTACAACGGTGCCTGGAGCGTTTATCCGTTTTTTGCCAGCGGCACGGTGATTGTGAGCGACATTAACCGGGGGCTGTTTGTGGTGCGGCCAGACTTTTTGCCAGCTTATACGCTGCAAACGGCCGTTCTTTCCCCCAACGACCCCACCCCCACCGGCGACACGGCCACCCACCAGCTTACCATCATCAACACTGGCAACGTCAGCGACAGCTACACCGTCGCCATTGATGGCAACAATTGGGACACCACATCATCTGTTAGCGAAATTGGCCCCCTGGCCCCCGGCGAAAGTGCCACCATTGCCATCAACGTGACCATTGGGGCAGGGACAAGCGACGCTGTAAGCATTATCTTAACCTCGACGGCCAACAATAAAGTCAAACGGGTTGTTGACCTCATCACCGAGGCAGCAGAAACCCCAGCCAACCGTCTGTACCTACCAATTATGAAGCGGCAACCATAGGTTTTGTGCGGCGGCACAACCCAAACAAAACCAGTGCCGCCGCCCAAAACCACCATGACCACCAGATTTGGCATCCACCGACCCCTTCTCATCCCGACCCTGACCCTCCTCACGCTGGGGTTGGCTTTTTTTACCCTCACCCATTTGCAAACCACAGCAGCCGCCATTGAACAAACGGCCGTTCCCCTCGCCAACGCCCCCTGTCTAAACGGCCGTTCCGCCAACACCTACCCCTGCCAAAACATAGACCTCCTAGCCTATCTGCCCCTGACGACATTCAACAGTGCCGCCGCCAACGACATTTGGGGCTGGACAGACCCCCAAACCGGGCAAGAGTACGCCCTGCTGGGGCTGGAAGACGGCACCGCCTTTGTCAACATCAGCCAGCCCACCGCCCCCGTTTATCTTGGCACCCTGCCCACCCACAGCGGCACCGCCCCCCAGCGTGATCTCAAGGTCTATGCCAACCACGTCTACATCGTTGCCGAGGCGTTTGACCACGGAATGCAGGTGTTTGACCTGACCCATCTGCGGCAGGGAGCCAGCCCAACGGGGGTTTTTAGCGAAACGGCGCACTATGGCAAAATCGGCCGTTCGCACAACATCGCCATCAACGAAGCCACCGGCTTTGCCTACATCGTCGGCGCCCAGGACGGCAGCGAAGCGTGCAACGGCGGGCTACACATGGTTGACCTTTCCCAGCCCGACCAGCCCACCTTTGCTGGCTGCTTTGCCGAAGACGGCTACACCCACGATGCCCAATGCGCCATTTACCACGGCCCCGATGCCGCTTACCAAGGGCGTGAGCTTTGCTTTAACGCCAACGAAGACACCATAACCATTGTAGACGTTACCAACAAAGCCGCCCCCCTGATGGTTTCTCGCACCGGCTACAGCGGAGCCAGCTACAGCCATCAAGGGTGGCTTTCCGCCGACCAGCGGCTTTTTTTGCTGGGGGACGAAAGCGACGAGCGCGTGTACGGCCACAACACCCGCACCTATATCTGGAACGTGGACAAGCTAACCAACCCGCAGTTGGTCAATATCTACACCAGCGATAACCCGGCCATTGACCACAACCTGTATCTGCACGAGGGGTATGTTTACGAAGCCAACTACCGCAGTGGACTGCGGCTACTGGCCTTCACGGGCAAAACCCCCTCTGCACTGCACGAGGTGGCCTACTTTGACATTTACCCCAGCGACAATTTCCCCGGCTTTAACGGCGCGTGGAGTAGCTACCCGTTTTTTGCCAGCGGCACCGTCATCGTCAGTGGGCGGGAGCAAGGGCTGTTTGTGCTGCGGGCGCGGCGCGATGGCGCATTTGGCTCGCCCAGCCAGCAAACCACCACGCCGGGACGGGCCATCACCCACACCTTGACGCTGACGCAAACGGGGCTGGGGCAAACGTATGCCCTTTCTGTATCGGGCAATGAATGGCCGACGCTGCTGCCCCACACCGTTATCACAGCCGAGGCAAACAGCCAGGTGACGATTCCGGTGGTGGTGCAGGCTCCGGCCAAGGTTGGGGCGACGGATCTGTTTACGCTAACGGCCGTTTCTCCCACCCAACCCCCGCTCACCATCACCGGCACCACCACCACCCGCGTCCAGCCCGCCGTCACCCTTTCGCCCACCGTGTCCACACAAAACGGCCGTTTGGGCGACACCATCACCCACACCTTCACCCTCACCAACAGCGGCGACTACAGCGACACCTTTACCTTGGCGCTGACGGGGAACGGGTGGGCGAGCGATGTGGCGGCAAAAACGGCCGTTCTTGCCCCCCACCAAACCACCACCATCCCCATCACCGTGCAAATCCCGGCCAACCTTGCCCGGCAGCGCAGCCTCATCCCCATTGCCAGCGACACATTG
>WBZL01001897.1_pt1 | contig 20887 bp, 19 predicted proteins | sample 5204291 | NCBI WGS metagenome assembly WBZL01 (sample SAMN12344345, study PRJNA552823) | activated sludge metagenome | biome: Activated sludge suspended growth; feature: Nitrification reactor; material: Wastewater; isolation source: activated sludge from nitrification reactor of wastewater...
TTCTTTGTATATTTAAAGTATAAAGCATTGCAAGAAGTGCGGTAGTAAAATACCGCACTTCAGCAATACGTAGCCGTTGGATTCGTGAGGACACGTACCATGGCCTTTGCCTTTGTTGGCTTGTAGCCAACAAACTGCCAAACAATAATGATTATCGCCTATGAACCATAACTCGTGCAGTATGCAGCGCAGCGTTTTAAAAGCAAACAAACCACCCACCGAAAGAATAATAAATATACTTTTATTTCTTTAATTGCTGCAAAGCGAAATGGAAAGAGGTTTGTTGGTTGAAAACCAACGAAGGCGATGAGAAGTCATTCTCGCGAATGTGAGAATCTCATTTATCAATATGTTGGATTCGTGAGGACACGAACCATGGCTAAGGAAAGAGGTTGTTGGTTGAAAACCAACGAAGGCACAGTAAGTATTTATCCATAACAAAACTTTGCTTACTACACCTGTTTTTAATAACACCTAAATTTTAACAAATAATGAGTAATTACTAATTACAATTTATTAAATTTGCAGTAATGGCTATTGATTCCAAGATTTTTTCAGAAGTAAAAAATATTTTTTCTACTTATTTAGAAAATAACAAACAGCGTAAAACACCTGAGCGTTTTTCTATTTTGGAAGAAATATATAACCGCGAAGATCATTTTGATGCAGAGGAATTATATCTGCAAATGAAAAACAATAAGTTTAATGTAAGCCGTGCTACTGTGTATAATACTTTAGATGTTTTGGTGCAATGTGAGCTGGTAACCAAACATCAATTTGGACAAAATCACGCCATGTACGAAAAATCGTATGGCAACCGCAATCACGACCATTTAATTTGTGTAGATTGTGGTAAAGTATTTGAATTCTGTGATCCAAGATTGCAACAAGTAAAAATGAGTGCTGGCGAATTGTTTAATCAAACCATAAAAAGCCATTCACTGACCTTGTACGGTGGTTGTAAGATTGCAGACTGCGAACACAAGAAATCCTAAATAAAGCCTATGATATTATTTCGTCGTTTCAACATCTTTTTGATGCTATTTGCATTTGCTGTTTTGCAAGTTAAGGCACAAACAACTATCCTTCCAAAACCAAATTCCATTCAATTTAAAGATGGCACTTTTTCTTATCAAAAAGGGTTTGATATCAAAATTATAAGAGGCGACGATGCAACTAAAAAAATACAAAAACAACTAACAGATTTCGTAAAATCAAAAAATATTCCTGTCGTACAATTTGCGACAACTGCAATTACCATTAATTTATTAAATGCAAAAGACACAGATTTATCACCTGAATCTTATACGCTTTCCATTGCGCCAAATACTATTTCTATTGCATCAACCGGTAATGCTGGTTTGTATTATGGCATACAATCTATAATGCAACTTTTACGTGCTGATACGACAAAAAAATTAACTTGCTTAGAAATAAAAGACATTCCACAATTTACATATAGAGGTTTTCATTTAGATGCGCTACACCATTATTTTGATGTAGAAACCATCAAACAATATATCGATGCAGCTGCCAAGTTAAAACTCAATCAATTTCAATGGCAATTTGCAGATGAAAAAATGTGTAGAATAATGGTGAAAAACCAAAATACGACTAGTCGTGTTGAACAAATTTACACAACAACGCAAGTACAAGAAATCGTAAAATATGCACAAGAACGTTATGTAAATATTGTGCCTGTTTTCAGTTTTTCTGCCGACAGTGCTGATGCTAATTTAACTAGCAAAAAATTATTTATTGATGAGCTGAGCATTTTATTTCCTGGCACATTTGTAGCAGTTGACTTCACTTCGCTATCTGACAGCGTAAGCGCGTATTTAACTTTTAAAAACAAGAAAATTATTTCATCAGAGCAATCATCAAACAATAGCATTATCAAACAATTTTATAAGAGTACGAAAGCAGCCTACTCAAGAGCAGCCACAGGCAATGATGTGATGTTGTCGCCAATGAAATATACATCATTCGACTTTTATCAAGACTGGGACGACGAGAAAAAAGACTTTCACATGAGCTTGTTAACCTTAGAAAAAGCATATAGTTTTGCACCGCTTGGAAAAATAAAAGATAGCAAAACGATCGAGCACATTATCGGCGTACAATCGATGCTATACACACCTTATATATCTACACGAGAAGAGATACAATACATGGCATTTCCACGCTTATTGGCTTTTGCTGAATGCGCTTGGACAAGAAAAGAATACAAGAATTTTGCCGACTTTGAAAAGCGTTTGAAATCACTAAAAAACTACTTTTTTATAGAAAAAGAATTGCCTCCAATTGATTTAGTACGCATCAACCCAAATAAGAGCAAAAAGAAGAAATAATTTTTATTTTAATAGACAAAATTTTTCAACTACAGGCAACACAAATCTGCTGTCTGAATATGAATTTTATAGTCAATAGCAAGCTATCGTTTTACTTATTTCAAATTAACTACAACTACGCCTACGATGATGATGGCTGTACCTATTATTTGTTTCCAACCTAATGCATCTTTAAAAATAAAGTACGAAGCAAATAGCAATCCGATTATTGTGAGTGAAAAAAATAAAGCACTGGCAATATTCAATGGAATGGTTTTTAATGCTTCTGTCATACACACAGAATTAAGCAAACCGAATACTAAAGCACCGGCAAACGTTAACCACTTCTTAGTAGGATTACCCAAAACCATTGCGGCATATTTGAATCCAATATTGGTTAATATACTGGAAATAATTGCCAACCATATCCAAAAATTTGTAAGCATCATTTTTTGACAATAAATATAAGCGACAGCTCTCAAAAAGCATAATACTAAATTAACAACACATTTAGTCTATCTATTTTATAGATTATATAGATTTGTGTGCAAGTCATCAAAATTAGACATTAAAAACAATTCATCTTATATGCATTTAAAAAGCTGCTACATCTTATTGTTTATAATGCTATATAATGCAAATTGCTATTCGGAATCAAAAAACAAACAAGAACAAGCCAGCATTTGGATACGTTACAAACAGCAATTGCAATTACCAAAAAATTGTATGCTAAAATCAGAATTTGATGAACGATTCTTTATAGCAAAGGCATTGAAGCAGCATCAATTTTTATTTCGTGTAACAGTAGATAAGCAGTTGAAAAAAAACTGGACCATAGGAGCTGGAATTTCTATGTGGTATATGGGCACAAATAATGAATTGGCTACTTCGAAATTAATGATACCAGAATGGCGACCTCATGTAGAAATCAATCATAAAAATTCTATCAATAAACGATTTAGCATTTCGCAAAGATGGCGTGCGGAGTGGCGATTTATAAAGAAAACCAATCCGGCTTTTACAGAAACGATAAATGGCTACAACAATAATTTCCGATTTCGATATCAGATTCTTCTTGATTTTGCAGCCTATCAAAAAGAAGAAAAATCATTGCATTTAATCATATTCGATGAAATACTCTTAAATGCGGGAAAATCTATACTTTATAACATTTTTGACCAAAACCGAATAGGCTGTTCTGTACGCTACAACTTCAATAAGACTATTGGAATAGAACTAGGCTATATTAATCAATTTCAGCAAAGAAGCAGTGGTATTGATTTTTACAACAGACAAGTATTGCGCTTAACTTTACACACTAATTTTACTATACAAAAAAATGAGATAAATAAATAATTATGAATATAAAACATCATATAAGCTTTCTAAAAGGAGTTTCTTGGCGTGTGGTTGCTACCATAGACACCATCTTACTATCCTTTATTTACACTGGCAGCATAGGAGATGCATTAAGAATCGGCTTCATCGAAGTATTTACTAAAATCTTCTTATTCTATCTTCACGAGCGGGTTTGGATACGAGTAAAATGGGGAACCAAGATTAGCCAATTAGTAAATGAAGAGAACAAGCCTTGTTTAGATACCGACACCAGAAACCAGTTAAAAGTACAAGAAGAACATTATAGAAGCCTAATAAAAGGGATAAGCTGGCGTTTCTTTGGTACTATGGATACGATTATTATTGCCACATTTATTACTGGTGACTATTCTCAAGCGCTCAAAATTGGAGCAACAGAACTTATTACCAAAATAATTCTATACTATTTCCATGAACGATTATGGATGCGTTTTACAAAAAAATGAAATACCAATCAAAACACTAACCTAAATTTTATGTTCAATAATTGTTTTTACTAAATAAATTTCTCAATTTCAAACTTTAATTAGTATAAACAAATAATAGACACACAAACTATGCTAGTAGATGTAATTTTAGGCTTACAATGGGGCGACGAAGGAAAAGGGAAAATCGTTGATTATTTAGCAGATAAATATGATATCATTGCACGCTTTCAAGGTGGTCCAAACGCAGGACACACATTGTATATTGATGGTGTAAAACATGTGTTACATACAATTCCTTCTGGTATTTTTCGCAAAGGCAAAATCAATTACATCGGTAATGGAGTAGTTATCGACCCAATTACATTAGTAAAAGAAATCGAGAATTTAGAAAAACAAGGTGTGCCAGTGCAAGAGCGTTTAGTTATTTCTAAGCGTGCTAATCTTATATTACCATCTCATAAAATACTAGATGCTGCATCTGAAAATGCAAAAGGTGCCTCCAAAATTGGCTCTACTTTAAAAGGCATAGGACCGACCTATATGGACAAAACTGGCAGAAATGGCTTGCGTTTTGGCGATATTATTGAAGAAGATTTTATTGAAAAATACGAACTGCTAAAAGCTAAGCATTTACAACTATTACAAATGTATAATTTCGATTTCGACTTGAATGAAATGGAAAAAGAATGGTTTGAGGCAGTTGAAAAATTAAAAACGCTTAAGCAAGTAGAGTCTGTATATTTTATTAATGAAGCTTTAAAAAAAGGCAAAAAAATATTAGCAGAAGGCGCACAAGGTTCTATGTTAGACATCGACTTTGGCACTTATCCATTTGTTACTTCTTCCAACACTATTTCAGCGGCGGTATGCACTGGCTTAGGCATTTCACCAAAACACATAGGCGAAGTCATTGGAATTACAAAAGCGTATTGTACGCGTGTTGGTAGTGGCCCTTTTCCATCAGAATTAGAAGATGAAGTAGGCAAAAAACTTCGACAAGTAGGTGGCGAATTTGGTGCAACTACAGGTCGTCCGCGCAGATGTGGCTGGATTGATTTGCCAGCATTAAATTATGCATGTTTAATCAACGGCGTTACCAAGCTTATCATTACAAAAGCAGATATCTTAAATTCTTTTGAAGAATTTGGCGTATGCACGCATTATGCATATGACAATAAAGAAACCAAAGATTTACCTTATGATATGGTAAATAGAAAAATAAAACCGACAACAATCTACTTTAAAAGCTGGGGAAATATTGACGCACAACAAGCAATGCCAGCTGAACTATTAGCGTATGTTGATTATTTAGAAAAATATTTGAACACAAAAGTAGCCATGGTTTCTAATGGTCCTGGACGCGAACAATTAATCGAATTAGCAGATAAATAGGCAATCGCCATTTTTATTAAACAAAAATCAAAACATGAGAACATTTTTTTCTTATGGTGTAGATGATATTGAACAATTCAAGTTACAGCTTTTAGCAATTGCGCAATCCACACAATATTTTTGTTATCTCGACTCTAATAATTATCCGAATTATCCATACTCTACTTTTGGCTCTTTGTTTGCCATTGACGCCATTGACGTGTTATCTGTTTCTGACAATTGTTTAGCGAAGCTAAGTACATTTCAGCAAGCGCATAAGGATTGGATATTTGGTTTTATCAATTATGATTTAAAAAATGAAATTGAGGCAAGCTTATATTCTAACAATTATGATAAAATAGAAAATCCAATTTTACATTTCTTCGTGCCAAAATATCTGGTAAAAATAGAAAACGATAAAGTAGAAATTGGAATAGTGTGTACAAACGAAACAGAATGCAATGATGAATTAGGCGATTTTAAAAAACTAATTACACACCACTTTAAAAGTAGCACAAATCAATCTAATCAAACGCCATATAGTTCTCCTCAAATTTCACAGCGATTTTCACGAAGAGATTATGTAGAAACGGTAAATAAGATAAAACAACACATACAACGTGGCGATATTTATGAATTGAATTTTTGTCAAGAATTTTATGCAGAAAATTGTAAAATAAATCCAATACAAGTATTTCATCATCTCAATGCGATTTCGAAAGCTCCGTTTACATCGTTTTTTAAATACAAGGAAAATTATTTAATGTGTGCCTCACCTGAGCGATTTTTAAAAAAGCAGAACGACACACTTATTTCACAACCAATTAAAGGCACACGCAAGCGTTTAAAAAATGAAAAGGAGGACAATCAAATAAGAGAACAATTATTTTTCGACAATAAAGAGCGTAGCGAAAATGTAATGATAGTTGACTTAGTGCGTAATGATTTCTCAAAAATTGCTATACAAAACACAGTGGAAGTAGAAGAACTTTTTGGCATCTATACCTTTGAGCAAGTACATCAAATGATATCTACGATTAGCTGTAGAATAGATAGTTCTATGTCTTTTGCAACTATATTAGAAGCTGTTTTTCCGATGGGCTCGATGACTGGTGCGCCTAAGCTTTCTGCAATGCAATTGATTGAAAAATATGAAAAAACTAAGCGTGGATTATTTTCTGGTGCAGTAGGTTATATTACACCAAAAGGAAATTTTGATTTCAATGTGGTCATACGAAGTATTTTGTACAATGCAAACCTAAAATATATCTCTGTACAAGCTGGCAGTGCAATAACTATCGATTGTGATGCCGAGAAAGAATACGAAGAGTGCTTACTAAAAGCCAAGGCGATGTTGGAAGCATTGAATAAAAATGCTTAATAAAAAATAGAAAAAGGTTTGAAAAAATGCTTCAAACCTTTAACTTTTTATGAAAAATATTTCATCGATTAATGGTGATGACCACCAGGACCGTGAACGTGACCATGTGCCAATTCCTCAGCAGTAGCAGCACGTACATCAGCAACCGTAACAGTAAAATTTAATTCTTTACCTGCCATTGGATGATTAAAATCCATGATAACAGCCTCTTCTGTAACATCGCAAACGATGCCTTGAAATTGATGTCCTTGATCGTCCATCATCGGTAAAATATTGCCGACACGCACCATAGTTGTATCTATGTTGCCTTCTTTATCTTTAAAATTTTCTATGCCTACACGTACGATGTCTTGCTCATTGCGAACACCATAGCCATTTTCAGCCGACACTTTGAAGCTTACTGTATCGCCTACTGTTTTACCTAATAAATTATTTTCAAAATCTGGCAACAACATGCCTGCGCCATGTAGATATACTAATGGTTGATCTGCATTTGATTTATCTGCAGTAACCAATTGACCATCTTTATCAACTTGTAATTCGTAGTGGACGCTTACCACCATATCTTTATTTACTAATAACATAATTAAAATTTTGGCAAAGATACTTAAAAGAAATGAGATATAAATGTGAGATGTGAAAAGTGAAATATGCGACGTCGTGTAAAAAAACAGGCTGGTGCCTATATTATAAATAAAAATAATCTATAAGCACTTAACCTGAAATTTGCATAAAACATGAACTAAGTTAAAATAGAATGGCTTTAAATTCAACAATACTTAATATCTGTCTAACGCTTGATTAATGACATCTATATACATTTGTATTAACAAAAAAAATAAAAAAATGGATTCAGCAAAAAAATTCCAAAACGCATTTGATACATTATTAAAAGATTTCAATGCAAAGGTTGAAGAAGTAAAAAGCAACATTCAAAACTTGACTGCTGACGTAAAAATTCAGGTAGATGGTCAAAAAGAAAATCTGCAAGAATACGGTGAGAAAATCAAAGGCAGAATTACTCAAATCGTTGATGTTGACAAAGCGAGAGCTAATGTACTTGCTGAAGCAGAAAACCTAGTAGATGATGCTAAAATTAGAATTGAGAAAGTATTTCAATTCATCAATGAGCAAGTAAACTTAGGTGAAAAGAAAGCAAAAAAAGCGGCAAACGATTTCAGTAAAAAAGCGGAGCAATTTACACATGAAGTTGAAAAAGACGTTAAAATAGCATCTGCAAAAATTGAATCAAATATCAAAAAAGCAGAGAAAAATATTGAGAAACAAGTTGCAAAAGTTACTAAAGAAGTAAAAACTGCTGCTAAAACTGCTACTCCAGCTAAGAAGGCTGCCGCACCTGCTAAGAAAGCAGCAGCACCTGCGCCTGCTAAAAAAGCTGTTGCACCAAAAGCACCTGCTAAAAAGGCTGCCGCAAAAGCGCCTGCTAAGCCAACAGCTGTGAAAGCAGCACCTGCTAAGAAAAAAGCAACTAAATAATTAGAAAATATATTGGGTTTTATTTGGTTAGTAAAATCGTGGCGCACCTTCGGTGCGCCTTTTTCTTTTTATGCGTCAGCCTTTAACAGTAAAAGATTTACATAAACAGTAATTCCATAATACTTCAAATCTAAATAGGCGATTACACTAAGCAACAATTCAGAAAAAAGAATTAACTTTAATAGAATCATAAGATTATTGTTAACCTAATAAATAAAACCATTATGAAAAAGAAGTTCATTTTCTGCCTTGTGGCAACATTTTTATTTGTCGCATGCAAACCAAAAACAACAATAAGCAGCGACGACGGAAACACTAAAGTAAGTATCGATGTAAGCGATATGCAGAACACTACTGATGAAATGAATAAAAAAATTGAGGATTTAAAAAAACTCAAACCGCTTACAGTTGCAGAGATAAAAGCTATGCTACCAGAAGAATTAGCAGGAATGAAACGAACTGATTTTAATTCTACATCAGCAATGGGATTTGCAACTGGTGAAGCCAGATACAATAAAGACGATACTACTTCTATACATCTTACCATCTGGGACTGCGCTGGCGAAGCTGGTTCAGGATTTTATGCATTGAACTATTGGACAAAAATGTCCTTAGAATCAGAAAACGAAGATGGTTACACCAAAACAGTTGATTTTATGGGAGGAAAGGCAGTCGAAGATTTTAAAAAATATAACAATGCTTACACTTTGACTTTCACATCAAATGATCGGCTAATGGTTACTATTGCAGGCGAAAATATACCATTGACTACTTTACAAGACATTGCAAAATCAATGAATTTTAAAGTGAACAGTTAATGCAAAAAAATAGCAGAGATATCATTGAAATAAAAAACTACGCATTGCTGCGTAGTTTTTCTTATTAACTTGAAAAAATACTAAAAAATTAGTCGAGTGTGATATCTTTCATAGCATTAGGGCGAATCTCAATCTTCATTGGATCTTCACTATTGCTATAAATCATAAAATTCGAAAAATTAGACTCTTCTGATGGTGTTGATTTTTCTAAATCTAAGCCATAGCGTTTATATGCTGGTTCTTTTTCCAATTCATAAATGCTGATGTGATGCTTTTCCATATCTAAAGTAATACGCTTTTTTATCAAATCGCGCTCTAAATCTTGTGCATCTATTTCGCCTACTGCTTTGCTATCTGAGTTTGTTTCAAACAAAGTAAATTGTGTTTCCTTTTTATTCACTTTTTCGAATCCATCATCGATATCATCTGTCATCTGAAAGCGAGGCTTATCTACTATTTTGATATCCATTTCTGGCGCTGACAAATTGATTTCAAATTCGATTTCATTTTCATTTTTGATATCATCTTTCAATGTTGGAATAAACAAATCATCGTCCATTATTTTATCTTCCACTTTATCTATTAATGGAAAAACAATATGCTCATTGTTTACTTCTTTCGTTGGTGGCGTCACTTCCGATTTAGCCTGAACCTCTTTATTTACAGGTGCTTTAGGCTCTTCTTTTAATGTATAAACTACTTTCTCTTCTATTTGACGTTGTACTTGTTTGCGTTCGCGTTTGATTTCGCCCGTTTGGAAACCTGTTGCTACTAAAGTAATGGCGATATCATCTTCCAAATTTTCATCTTTACAAACGCCCCAAATAATTTCACAATCTGTTTGTGTTTGTGATTGTATGCTTTCTGTAATCAAATCCAGCTCGCGCATTTTTATGCCATTGCCATAAGTGATGTACAAGACAACACCTTTAGCACCATAAATATCTGCATCTTCTAACAAAGGTGAGTTCATCGCTTCATTAATAGCTACAACAGCACGATTTTCACCACTTCCTTTACCGATACCAATGATGGCAACACCGCTATTAGACATTACTCTTTTTACGTCGTTAAAATCCACATTTATTTTACCTGGTTTAGTAATAATTTCTGTGATGCCTTTTGCTGCGGTTGTCAAAATATCATCGGCTTTTGAGAACGCTTCGTCGATATCTAAATCAGGGAAAATATCGTAGAGTTTATTATTCGAAACAACAATAAGTGCATCGACATTTTCTTTCATATTTTGAATACCGCGCTCTGCTTTATCGCGTTTGGGTTTACCTTCATTGGAGAATGGAATGGTAACAATACCTACCGTAAGAATGCCTAATTCTTTTGCTATTTTAGAAACGATAGGTGCACCGCCAGTGCCTGTGCCGCCGCCCATTCCTGCCGTAACAAATACCATTTTGGTATTGTTTGACAAGTACATTCTAATTTCTTCTTCTGCTTCTAATGCAGCGCGTCTTCCTTCTTCAGGATCAGCGCCAGCACCTAATCCTTCGAGTAGGTTTGTGCCTAATTGTATTTTTGTTGGCACAGGACTTTTTAATAAGTCTTGTTTATCTGTATTGCAAACGCCAAAGTTAACGCCTGGAATGCCTTGATTATACATATAGTTTACGGCATTGCAACCACCACCACCAACGCCTACAACTTTGATGATAGAATTATTTTCGCTAAACATTTCAAATTCCATGATATTCTAATTTTATGGTTATTATTTTGAGTCAAAATCGTCCACGTCTGATTTTATCCATTCATTGAGTCGTGAGAAAATGGATTTAGCTTTGCGAGGTCCTGGAGTACCGACTTCTTCTTTCTCTCCTTCTGTCACAGGTTCAGTTGCTATTAATTCTGTTGTCAAATCAATAGTTTCATTTTCTGCGATAGGAACTTTAACGCCTTCAGCTTCTATTTTTATTTCTTCTTTTACCACAGGCGTTGAAGCAATGGTATCTTGATGAAAAAGTGCCTCTTCGTCTTGTAGTTTAAATCCACGAACCAAGAGGCCTATGCCTGTTGCATAAATTGGATTTTCTACATCAGATATTTTAGTACTTGCAAGATGTTCGCGCGGAAATCCTAATCGTGCAGTTTGACCAGTTTCCATTTCCGTGAGTTGTACTAAATGTTTTAACTGCGAGCCACCACCTGTTAATACAATACCGCCAATTAATTTCTTTTCAAATTTGGAAAATTTAATTTGAAAAGTAACGTGTGCTAATATTTCTTTGACACGCGCTGAAATTATTTTAGATACAGTCAATAAACTAACTTCGTTTTTTACTGTTTTTATGGTGCCTTCACTTTGTATAGCAACATGTTTATTTCTCAAATCATCTGAAGGAATTGCGCTTCCATATCGAATTTTTAATGTTTCTGCTTGGTCGCGTAGTATTCTGAGGTCTTTTAAATCTTCTGTAATGATATTGCCACCGAATGGAATTACTGCTGTATGTCTGATGATATTATTTTCAAAGATAGCAATGTCTGTAGTGCCACCGCCGATATCTACTAAACAAACACCACCTTCTAATTCTTCGCTACTCAAAACAGCATCAGCAGATGCCAATGGTTCTAACTCGATGCTTGCAACTTTTAAACCAGCAATTGTGATGCAGCGTTCAATGTTTTGGATTGCCGTTTCTGCACCTGTAATGATATGGAAATTGCCTTCTAATCGAATGCCCATCATTCCGATCGGTTCACTATGAATGCCGGGTTCATTGTCAACTATATATTCTTGTGGCAATACGTGTAAAATTCTGTCGCCAGGAGGCAATGCCAATTTATGCATTTCATTTTTTAGCTTCTGAATATCTTCGTAGCTAATCCAATCATTATTATTATTGCGTGTTAGTATGCCGCGATGTTGCAGACTTTTAATATGCTGACCTGCAATACCTACATGTACTCTTTCAAATTTAATGCCCGATTGGCGTTCAGCTTCCATAACAGCTTTCTTAATAGAATCCACTGTTTTAGCAATGTTTACTACAACACCACGTTGCACACCAAATGATGGGCAATTGCCAATTGCTAACACTTCAATTTTTCCAAATTGATTTCTTCTACCTACTAATGCTGCAATTTTTGATGTACCTATGTCTATGGCACACACAATGTTTTCTGCTTGATTTGCTACTTTGTTTTCCATATCGGAATTGGTTACATTATTAACTTGCATATTTCTTATTTTTATTTTAAACAAACGACTTGATTTTTATACATTATGTTTATAACCTTATAATAGTTCCAGCCTACTTTACGCAATACATCAAAATAAAAGATGTCTAAGCGTTTTAATTTTTGTTCAATGTTTGCATCATTTCCGAAAATTATTGTGCCATTGCCAAATCTTGGTGTCATTTCAATGTGTGCGTTTTCAATAATATTGTATTGACCTATCATTGCTTTCCAGAGCTCATTTTTATCAATTGCATTTGCCACACGAAATACACTTTTTAACTCATCACTTTGTATGGCACGAGTAGAATCACATGCTTCTACGATATTGCCTGTAACAACAGGCACTTTGTAAGCATAGTTGCTTGTTGTTGCAAACTTCACACCGTGTTTGTCAACATAAAAAGATTGCCCTTGTAAATTATACACTCGAAATAATGGAATCCGCTGAATTACTTTTATATTCAACTCACCTTTATCGTCAGTATAAGCATTTGCATATTGTACTTGTGGAATTATTGCAACTGTTTTTTCAATTTTTTCTAAATCTCTTCCAGAAAGCACCTTTCCTTTTATAGTAAATTTTTCATTTATCAGTTGAACGACCTCTGCTTTATTGACAAAGAAATTTCCTACTTTATCATCTATACTAATTTTAATTTTTTGTACAGCACGGTGTTGTGTATTCCATTTCGCCATTACCATTAAGCATACAAATACTACTATTCCTACTAACATAGAAATGCGTATTATAATATTTCTTACGGTTTTATTCATTTTATTTTTCTAAAATGTTGTATAATGGTTGAACAATAGTATCAATATCACCAGCACCAACTGTCAATAATACTTCAATTGATGCATTCTCTTTTACATAGTCTAAAACTGCTTGTTTGGACAATATTCGTTTATTATCAATGCTTACTTTATCCAATATTATTTGGCTTGTCACACCAGCTATTGGCTTTTCTCGTGCTGGATAAATATCTAACAATATCAATTCATCAACTTTAGATAATGACACAGCAAACTCATCGCATAAATCTTGCGTTCTCGAAAAGAGATGTGGCTGAAAGACAAGCGTTAATTTCTTATTTGGATACAACTCTTTAATTGCTCCAATTGTGGCATCTAGTTCACGTGGATGATGAGCATAATCATCAATATACACGTGTTTCTCGCTACGTACATGTGTTTCAAATCTACGCTTTACGCCTCTAAAAGTAGCCAAAGCATTTCTAATGTCTTCTGCTGAAACACCAACATTTAAAGCAATTGCCGAGGCTCCTATTGCATTTTCTATATTGTGTTTCCCACCATAATAAGAAACAACATTTTCAATCACACCTGTTGGATGCACGATGTCGAATAAATATTTTCCATCTTCAATTTGTAAGTTTTTGATATGATAATCTGCACTTGTATCTGTCAGACTATATCGCAATTGTTTGACATTATTATTACTTATGTTTTTTGAAACTATGCTATTCGTTATCAGTATTCCATTCTCACGAATCTTATTACAGAATTGTTGAAACGATTCTTCAATTGCTGCTAAATTTCCATAGATATCTAAATGATCTGTATCTACTGAAGTTATTAAAGCGATATTGGGTTCGAGATGTAAAAATGAGCGATCAAACTCATCAGCTTCGGCAACAGCATAAGCATTACCATCAATAAAATTAGAATTGAAATTGATGCAGATGCCTCCTAAAAATGCTGCTACGCTTTTGTTGGCTTCGTGCAATATGTGTGCTGTTATCGACGAAGTAGATGTTTTGCCATGTGAACCTGCAATTGCAATAGTAAACATTGAATTTGCTGCTAAGCCTAATACTTGTGCGCGTTTTACCACCTTATAATCGTGTTGTACATACCAATTATATTGCAAATGATCTTTAGGAATTGCAGGTGTAAAAATCACCAAATCAGCTTGTTTGTCTAGTGTTTCTATGTTATCATCAAAGGTGATGCGGATGCCTTCTTTCTCTAATTCGTTTGTTAATGCAGTGCAAGTTTTGTCATAACCAGAAACAATTTTTCCATGTAAATTAAAAAAACGGGCTAGTGCGCTCATGCCAATGCCGCCAATACCGAGAAAATAAATACGTTGTATGTTGGATAATTGTATCATGAATTTTGTTCTTTTTATTTATTGATTTTAAGCATTAACAATTTTTTGTACAATTTCATTTGCAGCATCTGTTTTTGCTAATGCTTTGATGTTTTCGGACAGTGCATGCATTTGCGATTCATCTTTTAATAAATTCAACACTTTAACACCTAACACATCTTTTGCATTATTATCATTTACAAGTATTGCAGCATTTTTATTCACCAATGCCATTGCATTTTTTGTCTGATGGTCTTCTGACACATTTGGAGAAGGTATTAAAATTGTTGGTTTTCCGACAATACACAATTCTGAAATAGACAAGGCACCTGCTCTTGAAACGATAATATCAGCTGCACTATACGCCATGTTCATATCTTTGATAAATTGATGAATTTTTACATCTTTTAATGCTTTGTAATTTGTGCGCTCAAGAATGCCATCATAATATATTTTTCCTGTTTGCCACAGCAATTGTATATTATTTTGAGTAAACAAATCGAGATGTAATTCGATAGTTTCATTTATAGTGCGTGCACCAAGGCTGCCTCCAATGATGAGCATCGTTTTTTTATTTGCATCTAAATCAAAAAATGCTAATGCTGTTTTTTTATCAGGCAATGTTGCTGTAATGTCTTTACGCACCGGATTGCCACTGAATACAATTTTATGTTGACTAAAAAATTGAGCTAAATTATCATAAGCAACGAAAATATTTTTAGCAAATCGTGCTAATATTTTGTTGGTAATTCCCGGATAAGAATTCTGTTCTTGTATAAATATTTTGATACGCATCAATGCGGCAATAAACAATACAGGGCCACTAGCATAACCGCCTACACCAATACATGCATCAGGTTTGAAGGTTCTGATAACGCTATAGGCTTGAAACAAACTTTTAATCAACTTGAATAGAAACCAAATATTTTTTATCGTCATGCTTCTTTGCAGACCTACGACTTCTAATCCAACAATTTTATAACCAGCTTGTGGTACTTTTTCCATTTCCATTCTGCCAGCTGCACCTACAAACAATATCTCACAATTTGGATTATCTTTTTTTAATGCATCAGCAATTGCTACGGCTGGAAATATATGCCCACCAGTGCCTCCACCTGCAACTATAAAGCGTTGCATTTTTTGATTACTAATTTTGTTTGTATTAGACATGCTTTTGTGTGCTAATTTTTTGATTGGTTAACCATGAATTTCATCTATTACTTTTTGCTTTTCTTTCATTGGCGCTTTCGGTTTTCCTGCTTCTCGTTCTTGATTGTGTCTGCTCACGCTTAAAATGATTCCTAATGCAAATGCATTAAACCAAATACTCGAGCCACCCCAACTAATTAGCGGCAAGGTAATGCCTGTGTTTGGTAGCAAGTGAACGTTTACGCCCATGTGAATGACAGCCTGCAAAACTATACTCACACCTAAGCCTACTGCCATCAGCGCGCCGAAAGCTTTTGGACTATTCTTTACTAACAATATTAAACGATACATAAAAAAGAGATATAGAAACAAGACGAATGCGCCGCCAAACAATCCATATTCTTCTATTAGTGTGGAATAGATAAAATCTGAAAATGCGTCAGGCAAGAAATTACATTGTGTACTTTTTCCTGGTGCCAATCTTAAAAATCCACCTTTTGCAATTGCTATATATGCTTGTTTTTGCTGGTAAAAATTATCGGCATTTATATCCGGATTTTGCCATGCTTCAACCCGTTTTAACCATACATCGGCACGGCCATGATCATCATCAAAAAACCACGATAATGAAAAAATGATAGCTGCCACAATTACACCACATGTAATTATGGTGAAAATAAATTTAGAGCTTACTCTCCCAATAAATAACACCACTATGCATGTCATAAACAAAATAGCCGCAGACGATAAATTATCAAACATAATTAATCCGCAAATAATTGCAATCGGCAACATGATGTGTAATAAAACTTCTTTCATGTCTTTGATAACACCTGCTTTTTTTGCCAACATCCGAGAGGTGTACATGATGAGTGCTAGCTTAGCAAAGTCTGATGATTGGAAGGTAAATCCTACTACTGGAATCCGCACCCATCTGCTAGCATCATTAATTTTTACACCAAAAAAAGAAGTATATATCAGTAAGGGAACAGACAGATATAACATCATCTGTGCGATGCGAGAAAAATTCCGATGGTCAATGCGATGAACAATATAAGTAATAAACAAACCGAAGCATAAAATAAAACCATGCTTCAACAAATAATATTCTGTATCTCCTTGTGTGTCACGATAAGCTAATGAGCGAGTAGAACTATAGACTAACAAAACAGAGATGGAGCTAAGTGTGGCAATGATGTACCATATATACTTATCACCTTTAATATTATCTACTATTCTTCTTATCATGATTAATAAATGAGATTACAGATTTAAAACATTGCGCTTGAACTGTTTGCCACGGTCTTCATAGTTTTCGAACAAATCGAAGCTTGCGCAACACGGAGATAACAAAACTGTATCGCCTTTATCAGCCATATTATAGGCCATTTGTACTGCTTGTTCCATGCTTTGCGTATCAACAATATAGCCAACTTCTGAAGCGAATGCTGCATGTAATTTCTCATTGTCTTTACCTAAACAAATAATTGCTTTTACACGTTTATTCACTAAGTCTTTGATTAATGTATAATCGTTTCCTTTGTCAACGCCACCCGCAATCAATACGGTTGGTTTTGTCATCGATTCTAATGCGTACCATGTTGAGTTCACATTGGTTGCTTTAGAATCATTAATAAAATCTACTCCTTTAATAGTAGCAACAAATTCTAAACGATGTTCTAAGTTTTGAAAATCTTCCAAACTTTCTCGGATTTTCTCGTTTCGAACGCCGACTAATTTTGCAGAAATGGCCGCTGCCATGGAGTTGTAGGAATTGTGAATTCCGTGGATGGATAGTTCGCTGATTGGCATAGTAAAGTTGTTTTTATTTAGTTGGATAATAATTTCTTGTTGTTGTACGCAAGCGCCTTCGCTTATCGATTTATAATATGAAAATGGAATTTTTAGAACACGAGGATTTGCCTTATTAAAATATTGCATCGTTACTTCGTCGTCGAGGCAGTAAATAAAATAATCCTGTTCATCTTGATTTTTGCTTATGCTAAATTTTGAGTCGATATAATTTTCAAATTGATAATTATATCTATCTAAATGGTCTTCAGTGATATTGCAAAGTATGGCAATGTGTGGCTTAAACGTGATGCAATTATCTAATTGGAAACTGCTGATTTCTAACACGAAATAATCTTTATCACCATTGGCCACTTGGCGAGTAAATGAAGTACCAATGTTGCCACCTAATCCAACATTTAAGCCAGCTTTTTCTAAGATATGGTAGGTAAGCGATGTTGTCGTTGTTTTTCCATTTGTACCGGTAATTGCTATTATTTTTGCTTTTGTAAATCGGAAAGCGAATTCAATTTCAGAAATGATTGGAATATTTTTTTCAACCAGTTTTTTGATGATTGGTGCTTTATCAGGAATACCCGGGCTTTTGATGACAGTAGTTGCAGACAGAATAATTTCTGCTGTGTGCTGCTCTTCTTCGAATGGAATTGCTAATGTTTGTAATTCTTCTTTGTATTCTTGTTTTATTTTTCCTAAATCAGATACAAAAACATCCATACCTTGCTTTTGTGCAAGAATGGCAGCACCTACTCCACTTTCACCAGAACCTAATATGACTATTTTTTCTTTCATTTTTTCTACTTATTTAAACACATGTGCTGTGTTTTTTTTATAATAGACACATTAAATGTGTTCTTTTTTTTATCTAATTTTTAAGGTGACGAATGTAATTACTGCTAACAGAATGCTGACAATCCAAAAGCGCAATACAATTTTCGCTTCATGATATCCTGATTTTTGATAATGGTGATGAAGTGGTGACATCTTAAAAATGCGTCTGCCTTCGCCATACTTCTTTTTGGTATATTTAAAATATGCGACTTGCAACATCACCGATAAATTTTCAACTAAGAAAATTCCGCACAACACTGGAATCAGCAATTCTTTTCTAACTATTAATGCGATGGTAGCGATAACGCCTCCAAGCATTAAGCTACCTGTGTCGCCCATAAATACATTTGCAGGAAAAGCATTATACCATAGAAAACCAATAGTTGCACCAATTAAAGCAGCACACACGATAACCACTTCTCCTGTGTTTGGTATATAGAGTACATTTAAGTAATCAGCAATGATGACGTTGCCGGAGACATAAGCAAAAATGGCTAAAGTAATCAGCACGATTGCTGACACACCAGAGGCTAATCCGTCGATACCATCAGTAAGGTTGGCTGCATTAGAAACTGCTGTGATAATAAAAATTACAAACGGAATAAAGATAATCCAGCCCCATTTTTGATAATCGTCAGTAAATGGTTTTAGGAAATATGCATAGTCGAGTAAATTATCTTTTACGAATGGAACATTGGTTTTTAATGAGCGTGTTTCATGCGAAAGAAATTTATCGCCTACAACAATTCCCTTACCTTCATACATTGCTTTGGGAACAGCATATTCTTTTATTGGATTATTCCAATCTATATTATCATTTGCGTCAATTTTATATTCAAAAACGGTATTAAAATCGCGCACCTTTACAGATTGATGGAAATACAAGACGCAACCCACTACTAATCCTAATACTACTTGTGCCAAGATTTTGAATTTACCTCTTAAACCTTCTTTATCTTTTTTGAAAACTTTAATATAGTCATCTAAGAAACCGATGGCGCCCATCCAAATTGTTGAAACCAACAAGAGTACAACATATACATTATCTAATCTTGCGAAAAGTAATGTAGGAATTACGATGGCTGCAATAATGATAACACCACCCATTGTTGGCGTTCCTTTTTTTTGTATTTGCCCTTCTAATCCTAAATCGCGAACAGATTCACCAATTTGCATTTTTCGCAACCATTTTATCACTCTTCTACCTATTAACATAGAAATGACAAGTGACAATATAATTGCCATTGAAGCGCGGAAAGAAATATATTGGAATAATCCTGAGCCTGACAAACCCCAATTTTCTTGTAAATATTTGAATAAATAGTATAGCATAATTACATCTAATTTTTATTAAATTGAATATCTACAAATGCACTAATTTTATTTTTCAATTTCTCTTTCATCATTTATTTATTGAATGCTGTAAATGTTTCCTGCAAAATTTTTTTATCATCAAACGGATATTTTACACCATTGATTTCTTGATATTTTTCGTGTCCTTTGCCAGCGAGCAAAATGATATCTTTTGCTTGTGCAAGGCTACAGGCAATACGTATAGCTTCGCGTCTATCTGTTACTGACAACACCTTATTATAATTATGCGCTGGCACTCCTTTCTTCATTTCTTCGATGATGTCTTCAGCCAATTCATTTCTTGGATTATCAGAAGTGAGGATTACTTTATTGGAAAGCTCGCTAGCGATAAGTGCCATGTCAGGTCGCTTCGCTTTATCACGATTTCCGCCACAGCCGATTACGGTGATGACTTGTTCATTATGTGAACGAATTTCATTAATTGTATCTAATACATTTTTAAGTGCATCTGGTGTATGTGCATAGTCTATGATGCCAATATTATTTTTATTAGCAGAGCTGATGCAATCGAATCTACCTTCAGCACCTTTTAATAATGTAATCGCGCTTAAGGCTTCGTCTTTTGGCATTCCTAACAAAACACATGTTGCATAAATAGCCAATAAATTATAAGCATTAAATCTACCAACCATTTGAAGATGAACATCAATACCATCACATTGAATTACAAGTCCATTAAATGAATTTTCGATAATTCTAAAATGGAAATCACTCAAATTTTTTACAGCATACGTATATTTTTTTGCTGCAGTATTTTGCAACATTACTTCGCCGCGTTTATCGTCGATATTGCTTAATGCAAAAGCGGAAGGCGAAAGATGGTCGAAAAACTTTTTCTTGGCATAAATATATTCCTGGAAAGTTTTATGATAATCTAAATGATCGTGTGTGATATTTGTAAAAACAGCACCAGCAAACTGTAGGCCTAATATTCTATCTTGATCAGCAGCATGTGAGCTTACTTCCATAAAAGCATACGTACAATTTTCATCTACCATTTTTTGAAGCAATGCATTGATAGCAATTGGATCTGGTGTTGTATGTGTAGATGGAACATCAGTATGATTTATTTTATTAACAATAGTAGAAATCAAACCCGTTTTATATCCTTTCTCAACATAAATTTGATGAAGTAAAGTAGCAACCGATGTTTTACCATTAGTGCCTGTAACGCCTACTAATGTTAGCTTTTGGGAAGGATGTTGATAAAAATC
>WBZL01001899.1_pt1 | contig 20881 bp, 12 predicted proteins | sample 5204291 | NCBI WGS metagenome assembly WBZL01 (sample SAMN12344345, study PRJNA552823) | activated sludge metagenome | biome: Activated sludge suspended growth; feature: Nitrification reactor; material: Wastewater; isolation source: activated sludge from nitrification reactor of wastewater...
AGAAAAAGGCGAAGCCGGCCACGCAGAGGAGCAAGAGCGAGGGCCGGAAACCGTGGAAGACCAGGAAGACGCCGGCGAGGGCCAGGAAGCCGAGAACGCCGTGGATGCGGCGGCGCGGCCCGCCCCACACGCTCATCGCCAGGCCACCGGCGAGGAGACCCGCTCCCCCCACCGACATCTGCAGCCCGAGGCCGGCCGGCGAGGTGAAGGAGAGGAGCATCGGGGTGATCAGCACCCCGATGATGCCGAGCAGGAAGTTGAAGAGGCCGATCTCGGCGAGGAGCGCCAACAGGCCGCGCCGATGGCGCACGAAGTGCCAGGCGGCGAGGTTGCCGCCGCTCGCGGTGGCAGCTGCCTCCGCCGCCGCCAGCCGCGGGATGCGGATGATGGCGAGCGCCGCGACACCGATCAGGTAGGTGGCGGCGTCGATCAGCAGCACGCCACCCAGCGAGAGCGTCGAGACCAGCACGCCGGCGGTCGCCGGAGCGAGCACCTGTGCCGCGGCCCGCGACATCTGCACCAGGCCGTTGGCCCGGTTGAGCTGCCCCGGATCGACGAGCAGTGGCACGCTGGCCGCCTGGGCGGGCAGCTGGAATGAGCTCGCCACCGAGATCAGCGCTGCCACCCCGTAGACGTGCCACACCTCCAGCCGGCCGGCGAGGGCGAGGAGCGCGGCGCTGCCCGCCACCAGCGCCGCCACGAGGTCGGCAAGAAGCATCGTCAAGCGGCGGTCGAGGCGGTCGACCAGGGCGCCGGCGAACGTCGACACCAGCACCGCCGGCAGGGCGGTGAACAAGAAGATCAGCGCGAACCGGGTCGCCGATTGGGTGGTGGTGTAGACCCAGATGCCGAGGGCGAAGGAAGACAGCCCGGAGCCCACCACCGAGACCAGCTGGCCGAGCCAGAGGAGGCCGAAGTTGCGCGAGCGCAGCGGGTGGGCCGCGGGCGTCATGGCGCGGCCTCGGGGAGGGGGGCGACCGGGGCCGTCCGCGTTCCAGCTTCTCGTGCCACGGAGGGGCGCAGGACGACACCCAGGCAGAGGCCGAGAGAGAGGCCCTGGCCCAGCAGGCTCAAGAGCGCGATCGTCCGCGGCGCCAGCATGCCGAGGCTGCCGAAGGGCAGCACGGCGGCGAGCACCAGCCAGGCCGCCGCCGCGGCCCAGCGCCAGGGCGGGCGCGCCGGCAGCTCGGGGACCATCAACAGCAGGAGCCAGAGGGGGGCGAGCAGTGCGTAGGCGTCGGGCTCGAAGGGGCTGCGCAGGGCGGCCAGGGCCAGGAGGGCCATCACCAGCTGGGCTTGCCGCAGCCGGGAGGCCCCGACCAGGCGGCGGCCGGCGAGGATGGCGAGGCCCACCAGCAGCAGCGTGTAGAGCCAGCCCAGCCTGCCGACCCAGCCCGGGTCGAGCTCACCGAAGCCCAGGACCTTGAGCTTCCAGGCCAACCCCGGGATGCCATCGTTGATCGCCGCCACTGCCGCGAGCTCGTCGAGCCCCAGCCAGGAGAAGGCCTCGCCGGACGAGATGCGTGGCATTTCATAGGTGAGGAAGGTCCGGAAGGGCTCGCTGCCCAGCCACAGCCAGGCAAGGGCGCAGAAGATCAGGCCCCACGCGGCGGCCCAAGCGATCAGCCGCAGGCGTCGCGCTACCAGATAGGCGATGCCGAGCACGCCCGGGAAGACCTTGCTGGCGGTCGCCGCGGCCAGCACGGCGCCGGCGGCACCCGGCCGGCGGTCGGCGGCGAGCACGGTCAGCAGGCCGAGCGAGAAGGCGGCGATCTGGAAATTGCCGATCTGCAGCGTGAGGATCACCGGTGTGGCGGCGAACGCCGCGGGGGCGAGGAGCGCCAGGAGACCACCGCGCCGGCCACCGACCCAGGCGGCCGCCGCCAGCCAGGTGGCGAGGAAGAGCCAGCTCTCGCCGGCGAACCACAGGGCGCGGAGCACCTGGAAGTTGGTCACCACCAGCATGGCCAGCCGCGGCAGCAGGAGAAAAGGTGGCGGATAGAGGAACTCGTCGGGGCGGAAGCGGCCGAAGGCCTCCTGGTAGAGCGTCGGTTCGTAGAGGTTGGCCGTGCCGGCCTGCGACAGGCGGGCGGCCTGGAAGTAGGCGGTCAGGCAGTTGTGGCCGATGTAGAACTCGTCGAAGCCGAAGGCCGAGTGCGCCGACTGCGAGGGGTCGGCCATGAACTCGGCGAGGCCGCCGAGGCGGGCAACCGCCAGCAGCGAGAGGGCGAGCCAGGCGGCGAGCACGAGCGGCCGGCCGGCGAGAGGGGCGGTCACCGCTGCCGGCACCCGCCGGTGCAGGTGGCTGGCCAGGCCGAGGCCGAGGGCCACGGCGAGCGCCGCCGCAACCGGGAAGGGAAGGCCCAACCAGGCGAGCAGCGGGGCGGCCGGGACGGCGGCGAGCAGGAGCCCCACGGTGGCCACCAGCCAGCCGGCGAGGGCAGGGCTCCGCCCTCCCGTTACCACGGGCACATCTTGGCCCAGCGCAAGAGAACCCTCGCTCTCCTGCTGGCCGTCCGAGGTTCGTGCCGTTGAGGTCACTGGGTAATACCGAATCGCGTCCAGAGCACGGCTGCGCACCGCTCAGCTCTTGGTCACCCGCTACATGCATTTCGTTAGATGGAGTGTGACAACCGCCGTGGCTGAGCCGCACGGCCGGGTCTGGGGATGAATCCCCAGGCTCCAGGCCTCGGCCCCATCCGGGGCCCGTCTTGCTAGCCCGGGGTGGCAACCCCGGGCTCTTGCGACCCAGCCGGTACGGGGAAACCCCGGGCAGGCCGCCGGCACGTGGAGCGAGGCCGGTGGCGCGCGCTGCCGGCCGTAGCCGCCGCTGCGCCTACAGCGCCGGCTGGTTGGCCTGGTAGCGAGAGAGGTTCTGGCGCAGCTTGTCGAGGATGGGGGCCGGGGCCCCGGCCTTTTCGGCCTCGGCGAGCAGCCGTTGCTGCCAGGTGACCGCTTCCGGGAACCGGTCGTTGGCGGCGAGCAGCTCGGCGTAGAGCTCCACCAGGTCGGCCGTCGGCTGGGCCTTCATCGCCCGCTCGGCGGCGGCGAGGGCGCCTGCCTTGTCGCAAGGGCCGCCGTCGCTGCAGGCTGCCAGCAGGCGGGCGAGGGCGGCCTCGAGGCGTGGGTCGTTGGGGCGCTGGGTGAGGCCGTCGTTCAACACCTGACGAGCTTCGTCGAAGCGCCGGGCGTTGCGCAGGGCCGTGCTGAGGCCCAGGTAGGCGGCGGGGTCGCCGCGGTCGGTCTCTACGGCCCGCCGGAAGTGGTTGGTGGCCTCGTCCAGCTGCCCTTGACGGGCGAGGGTGAAGGCGAGGTTGAAGTGCGCGTCGTGGTAGTCGCGGTCGAGCTCTAGGGCCTCGCGGTAGAGCCGCACGGCGGCCACGTCGTCGCCCAGCTGTTGCTGGAGGACGGCCTGGTTGAACAGCAGCCGCGAGCGCGGGGCGGGCTCGGTCACCAGGTCGAGGGCCGCCTGCAGGGGTTCCAAGGCACCGCGCAGGTCCTTGGCCTCCGCTCGCTCGGCCGCTAGCCGCACGCTTGACTCGGCCAGCCGGCGCTGTGACTGCAGGTAGCGGGGCCGCAGAGCGAGGACGGCCCGGTCATGCTCGATCGCTGGCGCCAGCCGGCCGGCCTCGGCTTCGAGCTGGGCGAGCTCGAGGTGGGCGAGGGTCAGCTCGGAGGAGTCACGGCTGGTGGTGAGCACCTGCTCGTAGGTCTGGCTCGCGGCCGCGGTGTCCTTGGCCGCGGCGTAGCCGGCGGCGAGCGCGATCAGCGCCTTGGTGTTGTTCGGCTCGGCGGCGAGCAGTTTCTTGAGCTCGGCGATCGAGCGGTCGGCCTGCCCCAGGCGCTGCAGCACCCGCGCCCAGCGCAGCCGCGCCGTCTGGTCGTCGCCGTTGATCTCGAGGGCGCGGGCCAGCTGCCTTTCCGCCTCCTCGAGGCGGCCGGCGTCGAGCAGCGCGACGCCGTAGTAGTGGTGCGCCTCCTCGAGCTCCGGGGCGAGCTGGACGGCGCGCTCGAAGTGCTCCAGCGCCTCGGCCGTGGGGCCGGACTCTTCGTGGATGGCCCGCGCCAGGCGCAGGTGGTTCCAGGCGTCGGAAGGGTTCGCGGCGACCGCGGCCCGCAGCTCGGCGAGGGGCCCGCTCGCCGGCAGCGGAGCATCGGCGGGCGGCGTGTTCGCCGCCAGCTGGCCGGCGGTCGCCAGGCCCAGGAGGAGTGCCAGGATCGCGAGCGGCCACCCACCCCGCTCGATCACACGGGTTCTCCCACGCGGAGACCCTCCAGCTCCTGCTCGATCGCTTCCCATGCGCTCATCCTCTGCTCGACACGTTCTTTGAGCCGCTTCTGCTCGTCCTCGAGGCGGGCGATCTCGGCACGCGCCGCCCGCTCGAAGAACGTCGGATCGCAGAACTGCTCGTTGATCTCGTGGATCCTGGTTTCGGCCTGCTCGATCTCGGCGGTCAGCTGGTCGCGCCGCTGGCCGAGGTCGCGGCGGCGCTTGCGCTCGGCGGCGTCCTCCGGCCGGCGCTCCGGGGCCTGGGCCTTCTGCGCCTTCTTCTTCTCGCGCCGGGCCCGCAGCAGCACCGATTCGGCGTCCAGATGGTCGTCACCGCAACGCTCCAGGTACTCGTCGTAGGTGCCCCGGAAGTCGTTGATTCCCTGGTGGGAGATCTCGAGGATGCGGTTGGCCAGCCGGGAGACGAACCAGCGGTCGTGGGAGACGAAAAGGAGGGTGCCGTCATAGGCCTCGAGCCCGGCCACCAGGGCCTCGATGGCTTCGAGGTCGAGGTGGTTGGTGGGCTCGTCGAGCACCATCACGTTCGGCTTGGTGACCGCCAGGCGGGAGAAGATCAGCCGTGCCGCCTCGCCCCCCGAGAGGCTGCGGACGGCTTTCTTGACGTCGTCGCCCGAGAACAGCACGCTCGCCAGGTGGCCGCGCACGAAGCCGATCGGCTCGCCGGGGCAGACCTCCCACAACCAGCTCTCAAGGGTCATTCGGCCGCTCGCCTTGAGCTGCTCGCCGTGGTCCTGGGCGAAGTAGCCGGGGTGGGTCTCGTAGCCCCACTCGATCTTGCCCTGGTCCGCCGCGACCTCGCCCATCAAGATCTTGAGCAGCGTCGACTTGCCGATGCCGTTGGGGCCGATGATCGCCAGGCGGTCCCCCCGCTCGACGGTCAGGCCGACGTTGCTGAGGACTTTGTTGTCACCGTAGGCCTTGGCGATCCCCTCGGCGGAGATCGCGATGCGGCCGCTCGGCCGGCACTGTTGGAAGCGAAAGGTCGGGTAGCGCCGGGACGACTTCGGCAGCGGCACGATGTCGTCGGCCATCTTCTCGATCAGCTTCGCCTTGCTCTGCGCCTGCCGGGCCTTGGTCGCCTTGTAGCGGAAGCGGTCGACGAACGCCTGGTGGTCGGCGATCTGCTTTTCCTGGCGCGCGATCTCCGCCTCCCGGCGCTCGCTCTCGGCAACCTTGGCGGCCATGAAGTCGGCGTAGTTGCCGGGGTAGAGCAGGATCGTCTCGTAGTCGACGTCGACGATGTGGGTGCAGACGTTGTCGAGGAAACGGTGGTCGTGTGAGATCACCACCGCCAGACCCTCGTAGTCGTTGAGGAACTTCTCGAGCCAACGGATGGACAGGATGTCGAGGTGGTTGGTGGGCTCGTCGAGGAGGAGGGCGTCGGGCTTCGCGGCCAGCACCTGGGCGAGGAGCACCCGCAGCTTGAAGCCGCCGGAGAGGGTCGAGAGGGGGTTGCGGTGCACCTCGGCCGGGATGCCGAGGCCTTCGAGGATCTCCGCCGCCCGCGCCTCGAGCGAGTAGCCGTCGTGGGCCAGGATGACTTCCTCGAGCTCCGAGTAGCGCTCGGCATCGAAGCTGTCCGCGGCGTTGGCGAGCAGCTCCTCCTTCGCCGCCATCGCCTTCCACACTTCCTCGTGGCCCATCATCGCCACCTCGACGATCGGCATCGTCTCGTAGCGGAAGTGGTCCTGCTTGAGCACCCCGAGGCGCAGCCGCTTGGCGATCGCCACGGCGCCCGCCGAGGGCATCTCCTCGCCGGTCAGGATGCGCAGGAAGGTCGATTTGCCGGAACCGTTCGCCCCCACCAGGCCGTAGCGGCAGCCGGGGTTGAATTGCAGCGAGACGCCCGCGAAGAGGTCTTGGGGGCCAAAGGACTTGCCGAGGTCAGAGACAGCCAGCATAACCCTCCTAGAATAGCAGGCCGCCGGCTCCCTCCGAGCGCCCGCTGGTGGTCTCGCGGCGGGCTCGCGGCCGCCGCCCTGGGCCGCCCAGGGCAGGGTCGAGCGGCCGGCGGGGATCTTGCTTCAAGAGGATGACCATGAGCCTCAAGCGTTGGTGGAAGGATCCCGCGCACCGGCGCTGGACCTGGTTGGGTCTCAGCGCCGTGCTCCTCGCCGGGGTGGTGGCGTTCGTGCTGTTCGCCCGGCCGTTTTGGCAGCTCTCGGCGCAGTTCTCGACGGCTCCCAGCCGTGAGCCGTCGCGGCTCTACGGCCGCTCGACCGTGCTCTCACGGGGCGGCTGGATCAGTCCCCAGAACCTCGCCCGCCACCTCGCCAACCTGGGCTACGCCCGTGCCGGGGCGGCAGGCCGCCTGGAGGAGGGCCGCTATCGCGACACCTCTCGCGGCTTCGAGGTCTACCTGCGCCGCTTTCCCACCCCCCGCGGCGTCGGCGGTGGTGCTCTCCTCGAGATCACCGCCGACGGCAACCGCATCCGCCAGCTGGTGCTGGGCGGCAAGGCGATCGAGTCGGTGCTGCTCGAGCCGCCCCTCCTGACCTCCTACTACGGGCCGGACGTCAAGGAACGGCGGTGGGTGCCCTTCGCGGAGATGCCGAACACGCTCGTCGAGTCGGTCCTCGCGGCGGAAGATGCCGGCTTTTTCGCCCACTCCGGGGTCTCGTTCACGGGCATCTTGCGCGCCCTGTGGGCCAACGCCCGCGGCGGCGAGGTGCGCCAGGGCGGCTCGACGCTCACCCAGCAGCTGGTCAAGAACCTCTTCCTCACCCAGGAGCGCACCGTCAAGCGCAAGGTGAAGGAGAGCCTGTTGGCGATGTTCCTCGAGATGCGCTTCTCGAAGCAGCAGATCCTCGAGGCCTACCTGAACGAGATCTACCTGGGCTCGGCCGGCGGCGTGAACCTCCACGGGATGGGAGCGGCGTCCCGGGCCTACTTCGGCAAGGACGCCAGCGAGCTCGACCTCGCCGAGGCGGCGACCCTCGCCGGGATCATCCCGGCGCCCGGAAACTTCTCCCCGCTGAGCCACCCGGACAAAGCCCTCGAACGCCGCAACCTGGTGTTGCGTCGGCTCGAGGAGCTGGGCCGCTGGCCGGCCGCGGAGATCGCCCACGCCCGCGAGCAGCCCCTGGGCGCCGTGCGTCAGCCGCCGCTGCGCCGGCGGGCGCCTTACTTCGCCGACCTCGCGGCCCTGGAGGCCGCCCGGCGCTTTCGGCTCGCCACCCTGGAGGACAAGGGGCTCACCCTGCTCTCCACCCTCTCCTTCGCCGACCAGCGCTCGGCCGAGGAGGCGATCGGCTGGGGCCTGGAGCAGTTGGAGCAGGGCTGGCAGAAGAAGGCCAAGACGGCGAGCCCGCTGCAGGTGAGCCTGGTCTCGCTCGACCCCCGGGACGGCTCGATCCTCGCCTACCTGGGAGGCCGTAGCTACCGGCAGAGCCAGTTCGACCGCGCCAGCCAGGCCCGGCGCCAGGCCGGCAGCGCCTTCAAGCCGGTGGTCTACGCCACCGCCCTCGAGCACGGTGTGGTGACTCCGGCGAGCCGGGTGGAGGACGCGCCCCTCACCCTCGAGCTGGCCGGGCAGAGCTGGACGCCGATGAACGACGACGACGAGTTCGCCGGCTGGGTGACCGTGCGCCAGGCCGTGGAGCGCAGCCTCAACGTGCCGACGGCACGGGTGGCGATGGAGACCGGCCTCGACGAGATCGTCGCGACGGCGAAGGCGATGGGCGTCTCGAGCGACCTCAAGCCCTACCCGGCCCTCGCCCTCGGTGCCTTCGAGGTCTCGCCCCTCGATCTCGCCACCGTCTACGCCACCCTCGCCGCCGGCGGCATTCGCTCGCCCGTGCACGCCCTGACCGGCGTCCTCGACGACGAGGGGCAGCCGATGAACGGTGATGACCTGGCCGAGCGGCAGCGGGTGCTGTCGCCGGTCACCGCTTTCCTGATGACCTCGATCCTGCAGGGCGTGGTCGACCACGGTACCGGTGCCGGGGCGCGCAAGGCCGGCCTCGGCGACCCGGTGGCGGGCAAGACCGGCACGACCAACGGCCGGCGCGACAGCTGGTTCGGCGGCTACGCCCCCAACCGCGCGACCGTCGTCTGGGTGGGCTACGACGACAACACCGAGACCCGGATGTCCGGCTCACGCGCCGCGCTACCGATCTGGGCGCGCTTCACCCTGGCGGTGCGGCCGGCCGGCGGCTACCCGGGCTTCGCGGTGCCCGAGGGCGTCGCCACCGCGGTGATCGACCCGGCCTCCGGCGAGCTCGCCACCGTCGATTGCCCGGAGCAGCTCACGGAGTACTTCCAGGCTGATTATGTGCCCACCGCCGTCTGTTCCCTGCACCGTGGCTGGTCGGCCGTGCCGGTGACGCAGCCCGGTGGTGTCGAGCCGGAAGAGCGGCGGCCGGTACGCCGCTGGCTGCGGCGGATCTTCGGCGAGGACAAGAAGCCCGCGGAGGACCGCGAGGGCGACGGCGGCTGACCGCCAGGAGCCAATCCAGGGCGCTGTCCTCGCCGTAGGGAACTCACGAGGAGGCCCCATGGCCGCACAGCCCGCGCAGCGTCGAGACAGCTCCGAGCCCAGCGTGACCCGTCGTCGCGGTCGCCGCCAGGCGCCGAGCATCGCCGGCATCCTCTGGTCACTGGCCTTCGCCGGCGGCCTCGGCGCCGGGCCGCTCGCCGCCGAGACGGCCCTCTACACCGTGCGCTTCGCGGCCTCGTGGTCCGCTGCGAGCCATCCCCGCGACTTTCCCGCCAACGCCCACTTCTCGCCGCTCGTCGGCGGCACGCATGCCGCGGGGCTCGAGCTCTGGCGGCCCGGTGGTCTCGCCAGCCCCGGCATCGAGCAGATGGCCGAGATGGGCCTCGTCCAACCGCTGGTCGCCGAGGTGCGGGCAGGGATCGCCCGCGGGCTTGCCGACCAGGAGCTCACCGGCGCCGCGATCGCGCAGTCACCGGGGGAGACGACGCTTTCCTTTTCCGTCGACTCCCGCTTTCCGCTGGTCACCCTGGTGTCGATGCTGGCCCCGAGCCCCGACTGGTTCGTGGGCGTCCACGGCTTGTCGCTGCGCGAGCGCGGTGATTGGGTGCAGGAGAAGGTCGTGCACCTGCTGGCCTACGACGCCGGCACCGACAGCGGCACCACCTTCCGTTCGCCGGACGCCGACACCGTGCCGCGGCGCCCCATCGCCGTCATCGATCGCGGGCCGCTCGCGGAAGGCAGCTACGTCGGCACCTTCACCTTCACCCGCACGGACTCGACCCCGCCTCCACCCCTTCTGCTCCAAGAGGGGCGCTTCGCGGTCCGGGCGATGTGGGAAGACTCCGGTGGCAGCCGCGGCTTCGCCCAGGCGGTGCCGTTGACGGAAGACTCCGGCACCTTCTGGTTCTTCAACGCCAACAACGTCGAGCTCCTGGTCAAGGTGCTCGATGCCTGTGGCGGCTTCGACCGCTTCTGGGTCTTTGCCGCGGGCCTCACCAACCTCGGTGTGGAGCTCACGGTCGAAGACCTCGAGAGCGGCGTCCTGCGCACCTGGCGCAGCCCGCCGGGCGAACCCTACGCGCCTCTGCAAGACACCGCGGCCTTCGCCACCTGCCCCTGAGGCTGCCGCAGCACGCTCAGCGCAGCTCGACGCGGGCGCCGAGAGCTGCGAGGCGGGGTGCCAGGTCGGCCGCGACCAGGTGCCGCAGCGTCGCAGCCTCCTCGGGCCGGCAGGCGTGGAGGAAGACGCGCTTGCCGCGGTAGACCACGTCCTCGGGCAGCTCGATCACCGCGATCCGCACCCAGCGTGCGGGGATCAGCCGCTGGATCTCCGGCCACGGGGCCGTGGTGATCGCCAGCCGAGCGTCCTCGCGCTCGGCCCAGGCCTCGACATCGCTGGCCGTGAAGGGGCCGCCGTCTTGACCGGCAGCGAGCGGCTCGCGGCTCGCCAGGCCGACGAGGTCGAGCACCCGTCCCTCGCCGTAGTAGGCCAACGCTCCGATGTCGTTGGCGACCACCGTCTCGCCGCGCAGGTGGTCGCCGACCCATTCGGCCGGCACCACGTGCTCGATCTCGCGGTCGGCGCCGCCCCACACCGTCTCAATGATGCCGAGCCGGGCGCGGCTGGCGAAGGGCGCGAGCAGGAGGGCGCCGAGCAGGGCACCGCCGGCGATGGCGAGCGCACTGTGGCGACGCAGGGCGACCAGGGGCGGGGTCGCATCCGCCAGCAGGACCACGGCGAGTGCCGGGATGCCGAGGACGAGCAGGTAGGCGTCGTAGCGGAGGAGAAAGCCGAGAGCACCGTAACGCTCCTGTGCCAGGCAAAGCGCTGCGGTGGCGAGGAGCAGCAGGCTTGGGAGGCGCCACAGCGAGCGTTCGCGGTCGAGGCGTCGCACCAGGAGCAACGAGCTGGCTACCAGCAGAGTGAGGAGCGCCGGGTGCCGCCACAAGCGGTCGATGTCCACCGGCCGCAGGGGCAGGAGCGCGGCGAGGTCCCGATGACCCAGCAGCCCGGCCTTGAGGAGCACCGAGTTGGGCAGGAAGTGCCAACCCTGCGCCCGCGACCAGAGGCCGAAGGCGACCACCGGTGCCAGGCCGCAAGAGGCTACGACGGCGGCGCGGAGGGGGCGCCGGCGGAGCAGCAACAGGCCGGCAACCAGGGCGAGGGCGGCGAAGCCTTCGTAGCGGGTCAACGGGAGCACCGCGGCCAGGGCCGGCAACCACCAGCGGGCGGGCGGCGTCCCGTCGCCGTCGGCCAGCTCGCGGGCCGCGGCGACGAGGAAGGCGAGGTTCAAGAGGGCGTGCAGGCTGTGCTCCATGCCCACGAAGGCGAGCCCGGCGAGCGGTGTGACGACGAGGGTAACGAGCAGCGTGATCGCCCGCCAGCCGGCGGCGACCCGCTCGTGGCGGAGGAGCCGGTCCACCAAGACCAGGACCCCCCCAGCCGCCAGCGCGTTGAGCAGCAGGGACAGGTGCTCGTGGACGCCGCCAAGGGTGAACAGGCCGGCGAGCAGGAGGCACCACAACGGTGACGAGGAGGCCGAGGTGAAGGCGTGGGGCGTGACGCCGAAAACGCCGTGGAGGGCGAAGTTCTTGGCGATCGCGAGCTGGATCCAGGCGTCGTCGTAGCTGTAGAGCAGCCGCCCGCCCGCCTGGCGCCAGCTGAGAGTAGCCAGGGTGGCGAGGGCGGCGGCCAGGAGGCCCAGGGCAAGCCAGCGGGGCCAGACCGCGGAGGAATCGGGGCGTATGCGCATAGCGGCCGGACCTCGCAACGGGCAGGCCACCGTCGGCCCGCCGTCGAGGAGACGCGCGGCTCGCGGTGCTCCTCGGTCATCGCCTCCGGCTGCGGTAGGCTCGCTGCCGCGCCGGCTCCCGGCCGCCGCCGAGCCTACGCGAGAACCGCCTTCGCGAGCGAGCCCCCCGCGAGACCACGCCGATGCGCCGCGCCGACCGCCTCTTCCGTCTCCTGCTGCTGCTGCGCCGCGGCCGGGTGGTGACCGCCCAGCGCCTCGCCGCCGAGCTTGAGGTCTCCGAGCGCACCGTCTACCGCGACGTGGCGGACCTCGCCGCTTCCGGCGTGCCGATCACTGGCGAGGCTGGGGTGGGTTACCGGCTCCAGGGCTTCGAGCTGCCGCCCCTGATGTTCGACCGCGAGGAGGTCGAGGCGATGGTGCTCGGCGCCCGCACCGTCGAGGCCTGGGGGGACGACCGCCTAGCGAGCGCCGCCCGCGAGGCCCTGGCGAAGATCGAGGCGGCCTTGCCGCGGGGGCGCGGCCACCTCGTCGAAGAGACCCGCCTCTATGCCCCCTTGCACGGCGAGCGACCGGCCGAGAAGCTGCCGCTGTCGGCCTTCCGCTTGGCCATCCGCGAGCACCGCAAGGTGCGCCTGCGTTACCGCGACGAGCGGGGCCAGGAGAGCGAGCGGCTCCTGCGCCCTCTCGCCCTCGCCTTCTACCCGCCTGTCTGGCTGGCCATCTCCTGGTGCGAGCTGCGGCTGGACTTCCGTAACTTCCGCCTCGATCGCTGCCTCGGGGTCGAGATCTCCGCCGAGACCTTCGTCACCGAGCCGGGCAAGACCCTCGCCGACTTCCTGCGCCAGATCGGGGCGGAACCGTAGGTTCCCGCTTCTTCCTGGCCCCAGAGGGGCCCCTGGATAGCCCGGGGTGGCAACCCCGGGCGCGGCCGTGCCGCCTGATGTGCTGGCAACCCCGGGCGCGGGCGCTCGCGGCGTCAACCCCGGACGAGGCCGTACCGTGTGGCGGGCGAGACCCCTACTCCGCGTAGGGCATGCCGGGGACGCGGCCCAGCAACCGGAGGTAGACCGAGAGGGCGCCGCGGTGATGGCCGGTGTGGTCGATCAAGGCCTCGTAGGCGTGGTAGCGGGGTCGGCCGGGCAGGATGGGGTTGTCCGCCATCGTCGCCGCGAGCTCCTCGTTGCTCGCCGCCCGGGTGGTCTCCCGCAGGCGTTCCCAGGCCTCGCGCATCGTCGCCCGCGCGGCGGCGAGCGAGCTGACCTCGTTCACCCGGCGCTGACTCGCCTCGAAGTCCATGTCCCAGGCGCCGTCGAAGGCGCCCACACGGATCCAGTCGATGACCTGCGCGGCGTGCGCCACCTGCTGGGCGGCGGTCATCATCTCGGGCCGGGGCCGGAACCCCGAGTCGGCCTCGGTGAGCTCGGCGGTGGTCATGTTGAAGAACTTCTCGGTGGCGTTGATCGCCTTCAGGGCTTCGGTCTTGAGGTCCATGGTCTCCTCCGTCGGTTGCGGCCGGCATCTACCGGACGAGAGAGACGATGACACCCCCCTCCTGACAGCGTGGTGGCAGCAGGGAGGAGAGGTACTGCCGCGGCGCCTCAGCGGGTCGCAAAGTCGGCGAGGAAGTCGACCAGGGCGCGGGCGTCGTCGAAGTTCGAGATCATCCCCAACGAGGCGCGCACGGCGCCGGTGCCCTTGCCCTGGATGCAGTGGCGGAACTCCTCGTAGGTCATCACCGTGCCGCTGCCGGTGAAACAGGTGACGATCTCCTCGCGGGACAGGCCGAGGGCCACCTCGCCGGCGCCCGGGTTGCAGAAGCAGCCGGTGCGCAGCGAGATGTCTCGCTCGGCGGCGGCCAGCTCGATACGCTGATGGTCGATCAGGTTGCCATCCTCGGCCTCGACGTTAAAGGCCAGGGTGCCGCCCCGCGCCTCGGTCTCCCGCGGGCCGTAGAGGTGCACCATCGGGCGGCCATTGGGGTGGCGCAGGGCGGTCAGCTCTTCGATCAACCAGCCGGTCAGGCACTCCACGCGGCGATGAATGGTCTCGATGCCGATCTCCTCGATCAGCTCGAGGCCGATCTGGACGGCGGGCAGCGAGGTGTAGTTGACGGTGCCGTCCTCGAAGCCAGAGGCGCCGGTCGCCATGGTGTGGAGGTCGGCCTGCACCGAGGCCACGTTGATGGTGCCGCCCGAGAACCAGGGCCGGTGCAGCTTCTCGAGGGCCTGGCGGCGAGCCAGCAACGCTCCCACACCGGTGGGGTAGCCGAACATCTTGTAGAACGACAGCGCGACGTAGTCCGGGCGCCACCGCGAGAGGTCCAGCCGATTGGTCGGCACGTAGGCGGCGGCGTCGAGCAGCACGTCCCAGCCCTGCGCCTGGGCCTTGGCGATCCACTCGAGGGGATGCTGGACGCCGGAGAAGTTGGACTGCGCCGGGTAGGCGAGGAGGCGGTTCTGCGCCGAGCGTGCAATCCCCAGAAAGCTCGCCAGGGTGCGCTCGTCGATCCGCAGCGAGGGCGGCAGCACCGGCACGTAGGTGGTGTGCGCGCCGCGCATGCGGTCGAACTCGCGGATGCCGTTGACCGAGTTGTGGTTGTCGTAGGTGAGCAGCAGCTCGTCGCCAGCCGCGAAGGGGTAGGACTCGCCCACCAGCTTGAGCGACTGGCTGGCGTTGGCGGTGAAGATGACCTCGTACTCGCCGGGATCGGCGTTGAAGTAGGAGAGGACCTTGTGGCGGCAGGCCTCGGCGAGCTCGGTCGAGCGCCGCGAGGTGGGGCTCTCCGAGTGGGGGTTGCCGAGCACCTCGCGCAGCAGGAGGTCGGCGTGACGGCTCACCTGCCGGCCGGCGTAGAGGCCGCCGCCGGTGAAGTCGAGATAAACGTGGCCGGGCTCGTCCAGGCGAGCGAAGTCTGAGCGCCGCAGCTCGTCGAGAACCTGTGTCTCGCCGTAGGCGGGGTAGCGGTGCAAGAAGTCCGCGAAGGCACGATCGCGGGCCGCCGAGGCGGTGGGAGGCGTGGAGAGGATCGTCATCGGTACCACCTCGAAGGGCCGGCGCAGGTGTGGCGTGTCGAAGCGCCTATCCTAGCAGCCCATCGAGGGGCGCCCCGGGAGCTCCGCCTCAGGCGAGCGTGGCCAGGGCCGCCTCGCCCTGCTCGTGCACCATCTGCGCGCGACCGACGATCAGCGGGTCGAGGGGGCCGATGCGGTCGCTGTCCTTGCGCCCGTAGGGCAGTTTGTGGAGGACGTAGCGCAGAGCACCGAGGCGCGCCCGCTTCTTGCAGTCCGACTTGACCACCGTCCAGGGCGCGTCGGCGGTGTCGGTGTAGAAGAACATTGCCTCCTTGGCACGGGTGTACTCGTCCCACTTGTCGAGCGAGGCCATGTCGATGGGCGACAGCTTCCACTGCTTCAAGGGGTGCTTCTCGCGCTCCTTGAAGCGGCGGCGCTGCTCCTTGCGGCTCACCGAGAACCAGAACTTCACCAGGTGAATGCCGCTGCGCACCAGGTTGCGCTCGAACTCGGGGGCCTGGCGCATGAACTCGAGGTAGTCGTCCGGGGTGCAGAAGCCCATCACCCGCTCGACACCGGCGCGGTTGTACCAGGAGCGGTCGAAGAGCACGATCTCGCCGCGGGTGGGCAGGTGCTGCACATAGCGCTGGAAATACCACTGGCCGCTCTCGGCCTCGGACGGCTTGTTGAGGGCGACGACGCGGGCGCCGCGGGGGTTGAGGTGCTCCATGAAGCGCTTGATGGTGCCCCCCTTGCCGGCGGCGTCGCGGCCCTCGAACAGCACCACCACCCGCTGCCCGGTGTCCTTCACCCAGGCCTGGAGCTTCAGCAGCTCGACCTGTAGGCGGTACTTCTGCTTCTCGTAGTTCTTGCGGGACATCAGGTTGCGGTAGGGATAGCCGCCGTCCCGCCAGCTCGGTGTGAGCTCGTCGTCGGGGTCGATGGGGAGCTGGCCGTAGATCGGCTCCTCTTCGGTGGTGAGGGCCTTGCGCAGAAGCCGGGCGTCGTCCGGGGAGCTGCCGGCGATCACCGCCTCGAGCCAGCGCGCCACCGAGGCGACGTCCGCCGGCGAGGCCGTGCTCAGGATGTCGCGCACCGCCGTGACCTTTGAGCTCTCGGCAGCGTCGATCGCCTGGCTGATCTCGAAGCGCTCGATACCGTCTTCGGTGATCTCCGGGGCCGTGTCGCCGAGCTCGACGGGGCGGATGCGGCCATCGACCCGCCGGGGCTTGCCTGCTCGGCCCTTGCCGTTCTCAAAGCGCGCCGCACCCTTCTCCTGCTCCATCGTCGCCGCCTCTCCTGGTTCGCCGCCGGCCGGAAGCGGCCGGGTATCTCATAACCATAGCAAGGGCGCGGTGTGGAAGGCCCTACCTCGCTGGGCAGCGGCCGTATCGGGAGAGATCGCGATTTGCCTTCTTTCTTGGCATCGTCTCTGCGGAGATGAGGTCACGGTTGGCCGGGGGTCGAGCACTGAGCTTGCCAGGGGGCTTTCCGCGGCGGCGCCCGCCGCTGCCCGGCTGGCGATCTCCTGGCGGCTTGACCCCAGAACGAACGACCCCCAGAACGAACGACCCCCAGAACGACAGGGCCAGAGAACGACAGACCCCCAGGAACGGGGAACCCACTCAGCAGCTCCAGCGGAGGACACCATGTTCGCTTCACTCGTGCGTCCCTTCAGCGGCGCCTCCCGTCGCCTTGCCTCGGGCGTGGTGCTCGTGCTCGCCATCGCCGCCTCACCGGCGACGGCGCAAACCCCACTCGGTGCCACCTTGGTCACCGGCGGCGTGCAGTTCGCCCTCTTCTCCCAGAACGCCACCCGCGTGGAGGTGTGGATCTTCGCCAGCGCCACCGCCTCGACCCCCTCGGCGACCTACACGCTGACCAAGACCGACACCGTCAACCACATCTGGACCAAGACCGTCTCCGGCCTGGGCGCCGGCGCCCTCTACGGCTACCGGGTGTGGGGCCCCAACTGGCCCTACTCGGCGAGCTGGACGCCGGGCAGCAGCGCCGGTTTCGTGAGCCACGTGGACTCGAACGGCAACCGCTTCAACCCCAACAAGCTGCTCACCGACCCCTACGCCAAGGCGGTCACCGGCGAGCCCCTGCGGGTGGTGGGGGGAGACGGCCAGGCCCACTACTCGACGGCCATCCTCGGCGGCACCAACACCTACGCTTTCGTCGACAGCGCCGGCGCCATGCCCAAGTCGATCGTGGTCAACGACGGCTCCTTCAGCTGGACGGGGGACGTGCGGCCCGATGTCGAGATGCGGGACTCCGTCGTCTACGAGGTCCACCTGCGCGGCTTCTCCCGCGGCGACACCACTCTGCCCGCGGCCCAGCGCGGCACCTACGACGGCCTCAAGAACCGCGCTTCCTACTTTAGCGGCCTGGGGGTGACGGCGATCGAGCTGCTGCCCATCCACGAGTACCCGCAGTACGACGACCCGGTGGGGGGCGCCACGGCCGACCGCGTCAATTACTGGGGCTACATGACCACCCAGTACTTCGCCCCCAACCGCGAGATGCTGTGCACTGACGTCGCGAGCTGCACCTACGTGGCCGGCGAGCAGGTCAACAAGGCCAAGGACATGGTCAAGGCCCTGCACGCGCAGGGCGTCGAGGTGTGGCTCGACGTCGTCTTCAACCACACCTTCGAGGGCGGCGCCTGCAGCGGTTACCCGGTGCGCTACATCAACTTCCGGGGCATCGACAACGCCAGCTACTACACCTTGGCCGACGACAAGACCTGCTACTGGGAGTCGACCGGCACCGGCAACAACCTGAACGCCAGCCGCCCGGCGGTGCGCCGGCTGATCCTTGACAGCCTTTCTTACTGGTACGACCAGATGCACGTCGATGGCTTCCGCTTCGACCTTGCCTACACCCTGGGCCGGGAGGGCAGCGACGGGCGGGTGTTCAATCCCAACGCGCAGACCCTGGTCGACATCGCGCAGCTGGCGCAGACCAAAGGCTTCAAAGTGGTGGCCGAGGCCTGGGACACCGCCGGCTACGGCGTCGGCCAGTTCCCCGCGGGGTGGAGCGAGTGGAACGGCTTCTACCGCGACAACCTCCGCAAGTACATGAAGGGCGACAATGCCCAGGTGGGTAGCCTCGGGGCCTCGCTGACCGCCACCTGGAGCGGCTTCGCGACGCCGCCCGAGAGCGTCAACTTCATCACCGCCCACGACGGCTTCACCCTGGCCGACCTGGTCGCCTACAACAGCAAGCAGAACGGCACGGGCCCCTGCAACCCCACGGGCGCCGACGCCGGCAGCGGCAGCGACAGCAACGACAGCTGGGACTCCGGCGGTGACAGCGTGCTGCGCCGCCGCCAGCAGCGCAACTTCCTCGCCGACCTGCTGCTCGGCCACGGCGTTCCCATGCTCCTCGGCGGCGACGAGATGGGGCGCACGCAGAGCGGCAACAACAACGGCTACATGGCGGACAACGCCTGCGGCTGGCTCAACTGGGCCGACCTCACGACCAACGCCAAGCTCTACGACTTCACCCGCAAGCTGATCGCCCTGCGCAAGGCCCATCCCGGCCTCCGGCGCTCGGTGGCGGTCGGGGGCGCCGACCACGACGGCGATGGCTACAAGGACCTCGGCTGGCACGGCACGACACCGGACAACCCGGACTGGTCCTCGACCTCGCACACCCTGGCGCTGCTGATCGACGGCTCGTCGGCCGAGACCGGCGGCACGAGCGACGCGCCGGACCTCTACCTGGCCTCCAACTCCTATTGGGGCAACCTCAACTTCACCCTCCCCACGGCCCCCAACGGCAAGTGTTGGTGGCTGGTCGCCGACTCAGCCGACTGGGCCGAGGGCACCGGCAACGCCTACGTCACGCCGCCGATCAGCGACTGGAACGCCCAGCTGCTGCCCAAGGTCACCGGCTCGACCTACGGTCTCGCGGCACGCTCGACGCTGGTGCTGGCGGCGCGACCGTGCAACGCCGGTGAGGCGGTGCGGGTGGACTTCACGGTCAACGGCTTCGTGACCTCACCGGGGCAGGACCTCTACGTGGTGGGCAACGTCGCCGAGCTGGGGGGCTGGGACCCGGCGAAGGCCGTCAAGCTCAACTGGGTGGACAGCGACACCTGGAGCGGCCCGGTCTTCTTCGGCGCCAGCAAGGGGCAGGGGATCCAGTACAAGTACATCATGCGCCAGGGCGGCTCGACGACCTGGGAGACCGGCGCCAACCGCACCTACACCGTGCCCTCGACCGGCACCGGCAGCCGCAACGAGAACTGGAGGTTCTAGGGCGCGGAGACCGAGGCGGCTAGGCGAGATCCAGGATAACCGCCAGAGAGGCTCCGGCCAGGGCGGGATCGATCCCATCGCCGCCGACGCTGAGGTCCGGCCAGTGGTAGCCCGTACCCTGAGCGCGATGCGCAAGGGTGACCCGCAGGGCCTCCTCGACGAGGGCACGCAGCGTCGTGCCCTCGCGCTTGGCCGTCTCCCGAGCCCGCGCTAGCAGCTCGTCGTCGATGTCGACCGTCGTCTTCACAGCATCACCCTTGCATGGGGTTGGCCAGCGACGGGGAGGGACCTGGCGTCCCTCTCTCCTCCCCCCTCGCGGCCCTTCTCGTAGAATGGTCCGCTCGCCGCTCGGCGAGCCCACCATGCTCAGACGAGAGACCGCCATCGAGGTGCGCAAGGCGCGCACCCACAACCTGAAGAACATCGACTGCCGGGTGCCGCACGGCAAGCTGACGGTGGTCACCGGGCCGTCCGGGGCGGGCAAGTCTTCCCTCGCCTTCGACACCGTCTTTGCGGAGGGGCAGCGGCGTTTCGTCGAGTCGATGTCGACCTATGCCAGGCAGTTCCTCGACCAGATGGAGCGCCCCCCGGTCGAGGCGGTGGACAACGTGCTGCCGGCGGTGGCGCTCGCCGCCACCAACTCGATCCGCAACGCCCGTTCGACGGTGGGAACGATCACCGAGGCCCACGACGTGCTGCGCCTGCTCTTCGCCTACCTCGGGGAGGTCGCCTGCAGCCGCGGCCACGGGCCCGTCGAACGCAGCACTCCCCAGGAGGCCGCGGCGGTGCTCGCCGCCGGCGCCGTGGGAGAGACCTTCGTGCTCGTCGCGCGGCTGGCGCGCCCGGCCCGGCGGGCGGACGACGCCCTGCGCGAGCTGATCCGCCAGGGCTGGGCGCGGCGCCTGGAGGGCGGCGAAGTCGTGCGCATGGAGCCGGCGGCGCGTTGGCTCAAGAAGCTCGACCCCCTGCCGCTGGTCCTCGGCCGCTTCCGCGCCGGCGCCGGCACCGAGGCGCAGCTTGCCATCACTCTCGAGGAGGGCTTCCGCCTGGGCGGCGGCCGGGTCGAGGCGCTGGGGGAGGCCAGCTCGCGGTTCTTCACCGCCGAGCTCGGCTGCCCGGTCTGCGGCACGCCGGCCCGCCGGCCGGAGCCGCCCCTCTTCTCTTTCAACTCGCCGCTTGGCGCTTGTCCGCGCTGCCAGGGCTTCGGCCGGCTGATCGGCGTCGACCGTGAGCGAGTCATCCCGGACCCGAGCAAGACGCTCGCCGAGCGGCCGATCGCGCCGTGGAACTCGCCGGCCTACGAAGACCTCTACGACGGCCTGCTCGCCGCCTGCCGCCGCGCAGGGGTGCCGCTCGACGTGCCGTGGCGGGAGCTGCCGGCGGCGGTGCGGGAGTGGGTGTGGAGCGGCGACGGAAAGTTCACCAACCTCGACGAGTTCTTCGGCTGGCTCGAAGCGAAGATCTACAAGGTCCACGTGCGTGTGCTGCTGGCCCGCTACCGGGCCTACACCCCGTGCCCAGACTGCGGTGGCAGCCGCCTGCGCCCCGAGGCCTTGGCGGTGCGGCTGCACGGCCGCACCTTGCCAGAGCTCACCGGCTTCTCGATCGAGGAGCTGCGCGGTTGGCTCGCCGCGCGCCCCTGGAGCCCGCGCGAGCTGGCCGTGGGCTCGCATCTGCTCGAGCAGCTGGGCGAGCGCGTCGAGGTGCTGCACCGGGTGGGCCTCGACTACCTCACCCTGGACCGCCAGGCCCGCACGCTCTCCGGCGGTGAGACCCAGCGCATCCATCTGGCGGCGGCGCTCGGCAGCGGCCTCACCAGCACTCTCTACGTGCTCGACGAGCCCACCATCGGGCTCCATCCGCAAGATTCCGACCGCCTGCTCGCGCTTCTCCGAGACCTCGCCGGGCGCGGCAACACCGTGCTCGTCGTCGAGCACGACCGCACCTTGATCCAGGGGGCCGATTGGGTGATCGACCTCGGCCCCGAGGCCGGTGAGCGCGGCGGCGCGGTGGTGGCCGAGGGCCCGATCGAGACGGTGCTCGCCTCCGAGGTGTCGCTCACCGCTCGCTATCTCAAGGCGCGGATCCCCACCGAGGCGCGGCGCCACCTCTCGCGCTTC
>WBZL01001667.1_pt2 | contig 20873 bp, 18 predicted proteins | sample 5204291 | NCBI WGS metagenome assembly WBZL01 (sample SAMN12344345, study PRJNA552823) | activated sludge metagenome | biome: Activated sludge suspended growth; feature: Nitrification reactor; material: Wastewater; isolation source: activated sludge from nitrification reactor of wastewater...
GGTCGGGGGGATGACCGAGCCCGTGACCCACGACTACCTCTCGTTCGCAGGGCGCGTCGGCGATGTGCTGTACCACCTGGTCCTCCCCGCCACCGCGCTGGCCCTCCTCGTCATGGCATTCGTGGCGCGGCACCAGCGTGCGACACTCCTGGACACCCTCCCCGAGGATTTCGTGCGTACGGCGCGCGCGAAGGGAGTGCCGTACCCCAGGGTCATCCGTCACCACGCCTTGCGGAATGCCCTGCTGCCAACCATCACGCTCTTCGGCCTCTCGCTGCCGGCCCTCGTGGGGGGCGCGGTCCTTGTGGAGAACACCTTCAGCTGGCCGGGAATGGGGCAGCTCGCCGTCGAGGCGATTGCCGCGCGCGACTATCCCGTCGTGCTCGGGGTGACCCTCGTCGCTTCCCTCGTCGTGGTCATTGGCGGGATCGCCGCGGACCTGCTCGTGCAACGGGCCGACCCCCGGACCCGGCGTGGCTGAGACTCCCGCATCGACCCTCGCGATCGACGCCGTCGACGGACGCCACGTGCTGCCGTCGCGTGTCCAGTGGTGGCACGCCGCGACCGCGGATCGCGGTGGCAAGTTCGCGGCGGCTTTTCTCCTCGCGCTCGTGGCCGCGGCGCTCTTCGCCCCATGGCTCTCGCGGTACGGCCCGGCGGAGATCCTCGACGCCGTCGCGCTGAAGTCACTCCCACCCTCGCGGACCCACTGGTTCGGGACAGACCCGCTCAGCCGCGACGTCTTCAGCCGCATGCTCCATGGTGCCCGCGTGTCGCTGCGGGTGGCGGTCCTGGCCTCGCTGCTCGCCGCCACGCTCGGACTGCTCTGGGGAACCATCGCGGCCATGGCGCGCCCCGCCGTTGACACGGTGATGATGCGGCTCATCGATGCCTTCCTCTCGATCCCGCGCCTGCTCCTCGTCCTCACCATCGTTGCCCTCTGGCCCACGGTCTCACCGACCGTGTTCGTGATCGTCCTGGGCTGCACCGGATGGTTCGGCATCGCACGCCTCGCACGCACCGAGGCCCTTGCCGTCCGCGATCGGGAATTCACCGTCGCGGCACGTGCCCTCGGCCTCGGGTTCCCCACGCTGCTCGTCAGGCACATCCTGCCGCATGCCGTTGGTCCCGTCCTCGTGGCGGCAACGATCGCCGTGAGCCAGGTGGTCGTCCTCGAGGCGGGGCTCTATTTCCTCGGCGTGGTCCCCGACGTCCCCGCCAGTTGGGGAAGCATCATCAACGACGGTCGTGAGGCACCGGTGACCTGGTGGTGGCTCACGGTCGTCCCCGGAGCGTTCCTGGTCGCACTCTCGCTCGCCGTGAACGCGATCGCCGGGCGCTTGCGGAGGGCGATCAACCCGCGCCAGCTTCACGCGAGATGACCCCGCCACAACCTCTGCTGCGCGTCGAAGGGCTCCGCACATGGTTTCACACCCGTGAGGGGGTGGCCCGCGCGGTCGACGGTGTTTCATTCGACGTCCAGGCCAGCGAGACGCTCTGCATCGTCGGCGAATCGGGAAGTGGCAAGTCCGTCACCGCCCTCAGCCTGCTCCGCCTGATCGACCCCCCGGGGCAGATCGAGGCGGGCTCGCGCATCGTCTTCGAGGGACGCGACCTCGTCTCCGCACCCGAGGAAGAGGTGCGCCGCCTCCGGGGCAACCGGATCGCGATGGTGTTCCAGGAACCGATGACCGCCCTCAACCCCGTCTTCACCGTCGGGGACCAGGTCGCCGAGGTGGCACGGATCCATGACCGGGCCTCGCGGGCGACGGCCTGGTCCCGCGCGGTCGAGATGCTCTCACTCGTTGGCATCGCCGACGCCGGCGCGCGTGCGCGCAGCTATCCGCACGAACTCTCCGGGGGCATGCGCCAGCGTGTCCTCATTGCGATGGCGCTCGTGATGAACCCGGCGTTGCTGATCGCCGACGAACCCACCACGGCGCTCGATGTCACCATCCAGGCCCAGGTCCTCGAACTCCTCCAGTCCGTGCAGGGCCGCTTCGGCACGGCGATCATCCTCATCACGCACGACCTCGGGGTCGTCGCCGAGGCGGCGGATCGTGTGCTCGTGATGTACGGCGGACAGGTCGTCGAGCAGGCACCGGTGCGGGCCCTCTTCGCGCGTCCGCAGCATCCGTACACCCAGGGGCTGCTGCGCGCGATGCCACGAGTCGGGCAGGGACGTGCGCGACTCCTCACGATCCCCGGGACGGTCCCGCCCCCCACCGCGTGGCCGGGCGGGTGTCGCTTTCGCGACCGTTGTCCGCTGGCCACCGAGTGGTGTGCGCGCGAAGCCCCACAGCTGCGGGCATCGACCGACGATCCCGGCCACATCGCCCGGTGTCACGTCGCCGGCACGCCCCTCCCCGCGGCCGGGGCATCGGCATGACCCTCTCGCCGCTGCTCAGCGTCCGCGACCTCCGCGTGCACTTCCCGGTGCGTGGTGGCATCCTGGGACGCGTCACGGGACAGGTGCGGGCGGTGGACGGCGTCTCGTTCGATGTCTTTCCCGGCGAGACGCTGGGCATCGTCGGGGAATCCGGGTGCGGCAAGACGACGATGGGACGCGCCATCCTGCGCCTGATCGAACCCACCGCCGGCAGCATCCAGTTTGACGGCGTCGATTTCCGGGCCCTGGAGGGGAAGGCGTTGCGCAAGATGCGCCGCCACCTGCAGGTCATCTTCCAGGATCCGTTCTCCTCCCTCAACCCGCGGCTCACCGTCGGCACGACCATCAAGGAGGGGCTCCTCGTCCACCGGATGGCCGAGGGGGCGGCGGCGGACCGTCGGGTCGCGCAGCTGCTCGAGGAAGTCGGGCTGCAGCCCGCCTACGCCGCGCGTTATCCGCACGAGTTCTCCGGCGGACAGCGCCAGCGCATCGGCATCGCCCGCGCCCTGGCCGTCGAACCGCGGCTCATCATCTGCGATGAGCCCGTCTCGGCCCTGGACGTCTCCGTCCAGGCGCAGGTCATCAACCTCCTCAAGGACCTCCAACAGTCCCGCGGGCTCGCCTACGTCTTCATCGCGCACGACCTCTCCGTGGTGGAGCACATGGCCGATCGCGTCGGTGTCATGTACCTCGGGCGATTCGTGGAGCTCGCGAGCGCCGCCGACCTGTATCGCACCCCGCGGATGCCCTACACGCAGGCCCTCCTCTCGGCGATCCCGGTCCCCGACCCCGAGCACTCGCGCGAGCGCATCGTCCTCGCTGGCGATCCCCCATCGCCGTCGAACCCGCCGAGCGGCTGCCCCTTCCATCCGCGCTGCCACCACCCCGCGCGCGACGCCAGCTGCGCGTCGATAGTCCCACCGCTTGAGGAAAAAGCCCCCAAACACTGGGCCGCCTGCCTCAAGGAGCACTGACGCGACGTCGACCTGCGACTTGCGCCCTGCGCCCTGCGACCTGCGACCTGCGACTTGCGACTTGCGACTTGCGCCCTCCGACCTCCGACCTCCGACCTCTGTGACCACTCCACGCTCCTTCTTCGGCCACCCCGGCGGGTTGTCGACACTGTTCATGACCGAGATGTGGGAGCGTTTCTCGTACTACGGGATCCGCGGCCTCCTCGTCCTGTACATGTCGGCCGCGCTGGCCGATGGCGGCTTCGGGTTCGATCGCGCGGAAGCGTCGGCGATTTATGGCATTTACGCGGCGTCGGTCTATCTCGCCTCCCTCCCCGGCGGATGGATCGCCGATCGCTGGCTTGGCTTGCAGCGGGCGGTGTATGTCGGCGGCATCCTGATCGCCCTCGGCCACCTCGCCATCGGGCTCTCGGCCGCGTTCGAGCAGGCGGCGTTCTTCCTGGGACTCGTCCTCATTGTGCTGGGCACGGGACTGCTCAAGGGGAACGTCTCGGCGCTGGTCGGTGGGCTCTATCCCGAGGGAGGCGCCCGACAGGATGCCGGGTTCTCCATCTTCTACATGGGGATCAACACCGGCGCCTTCATCGCCCCACTGATCACCGGGTATCTCGGTGAGCGCGTCGGCTGGCATTGGGGCTTTGGGGCCGCAGGGCTCGGCATGCTGATCGGCGTGCTCGTCTTCCGCGCCCAGGCCGGGCCTCGCCTCGGCGAGAATGGCGCCCGCCCGTCGGGCACCGCTGCCGAGCAGGCGAAGGCCCGCACCATCGCCCTCGCCGGGTTCGCGCTCACCTTCCTGGTGGTGATCCTCGCGATGGTCGGTGTCTTCCGCCCCGACCCGGTGGCCATCGCCGGCAACATGAGCACGATCATGCTCACGATGTCCGCCCTGTACTTCGCGTGGCTCTTCCTGCTCGCCGGACTCACGACGGACGAGAAGAAGCGCGTCGCCGTCATCATGGTGCTCTTCGTCTTCTCGATGTTCTTCTGGGGCGCGTTCGAGCAGGCGCCCACGTCACTCAACCTCTTTGCCCGCGACTTTACGGACCGGTCGATCTTCGGCTGGGAGATGCCGGTCACCTGGTTGCAGTCCCTCAACTCGCTCTTCGTCATCCTCTTCGCGCCGGTGCTCGCCGTCGTGTGGGAGCGCATGGGCGCACGCGGGAAGAACCCGTCGAGCCCGGCCAAGTTCGCCTTTGCGCTCCTCGCCGCCGGCGTGGGCTTCTGGCTCATGGTCTCGGCCGCCGACAAGGTCGCCGCCAGCGGCGGCACGCTGAAGGTCTCGTCGTGGTGGCTCACCGCGAGCTACTTCCTGCAGTCCATCGGGGAGTTGTGCCTCTCGCCGGTCGGGCTCAGCAGCATGATCCTGCTCGCGCCCAGGCGCTTCGTCGGCCAGATGATGGGGGTCTGGTTCACCTCCATCGCGCTGGGCAACCTCTTCGCCGGACTGGTCGGCGGCGACGTCGATCCCAGCCAGCTCAACGCGATGCCGGACCTCTTCCGGCGCACTGCCTATGCCCTCTTCATCGCGGCTGCGGCCTGCGCGGCCCTGGTCATCCCGATCCGCCGCATGATGGCGGGGAGTGGCAAGCCCGCGACCTGAGTCGCACCTCGCGGGTCACGGCCAGCGGAAGACCGACTGCGGCAGGACCCGTTCGCGCGCAGAGCGGATGTCGTTCGGCAGCCGCCAGAACTGCTGCGTCCGGTCCTCACTCGAGAGCCGGACCTCGAAGCGGGCCCCGCCCTCGCGCCGTGTCGGTACCGCGAAGTCCACGCGCCACATCCGCTGCGAGCGCACCGGCGCCGCCACGATCAGCGATGCCCCGACCGCTTGCCGAACACCGCTCGACGTCCCCAGGGGCACGTCGTTGGCCCGGATCACGCCCACATCGGTGAACGCCGCGACGCCGACGCTCGCTGATCCACGGATGTTTGCGACGCGCCACCGCTCCTCTGCCCGCGCGACGAGCCGCGTCCCCCCGGCGATCCACGAGCGGTCGAAGCCGCGCAGCCCGCCGCGCCGATCGGCAAACGAAAGTTGGACCGGCGTCCGGGCCTCGCGCACGGCCGCCCAGCTCAGGTCCACGGTCACCAGGTGCCGCGGATGGGGACGCAGGTACCACGCGGCCCGGCCGTTGGTCACCAGGTCGTTCCAGTCGCCACTGTCGTCGCGTCGCCCTTCGACATCCGCGTCGACCGCGGCGAACATGTTCCCGACCGCCGCGCCCACATACAACTCGGTCCCGACATAGGTCTCGTGGCGCGACGCCCCGCGGGAGTTGGGCAGTGACCGCCCGAAGGTCGAACTCAGCTGGATGCCGGTCCTCTGGTCCTGCGCGCCAGCCATGGCATCGTACCCCGTCACGCGGCGGAAGCGCACCCGACGGAACCCGAGCAAGGCGTTCAGCCGCACACTCCGGAATGGCGTGTAGTGGCCCATCAGCGCGCTGGTGGTGTCGGCCACGATCCCCGTCGGGGCAATGACCACCGGTCCCTGCCCCGGTTCGACGTCCTCGACCGAGAACTGCGCGCCGATCAGGCCCATGCGCGCCGAGGGGCCGAAGCGCCCGATCACGCTGCCCTCCATGAACTCGCGAAGTACCTCGATGGAGGCCGGACGTTGTCCCTCCCGGAAGAAGCGGGCGTATTCGCGGCTTCCCCCGCTCGACAGGCGCCACGCGACGCGCTGCACGTCGGTCAGGAAGGGATAGGCGACGGCCCCCGACCAGTCGTATCCCAGTTCGCGGCGCCCACCGCGGAGGTCGAGCTGGTACGGCTGCGAGAACAGCTGGTAGTTGGTGTATCGTCCCGCGAACACATCGCGATAGAAACCGCCGTCCCGCCAGGTCGTGGATGCGTACACGGCATTGCCGAGCAGGTTCGCACTGCCCGCCGTGAAGCGCGAGACGAACGGCGACTTCCCCTTCACACCAGCGTCGAAGACGAGCTGCGGCTCGTCTACCGTCCGCACCTCGATGCGCACGCCGGCGCCATCCTGGAACGCGGTGACCGAGGCGTCGGCGATGAACGGCATCGCCAACAACAGGCGCTCGCTCTCCGAGCGGCGCAACGGGGTGCAGCGCTCCCCGGGTCGCAGCAGCATCAAGGCACGGATCACCGACGGGGACGTGGTCTTGTGCGCGTGTGTGATCGTCCGCACCAGCCAGGGAAAGCGCTCCAACGCAGCCCCGAGCGACGGCGCCTCCGTGAGGACCACCACCTCGGTCACCACCTGTCCGGCGCAACGCACCTGCGTGCGCCCGGCCTGCGCGAGGCCCGCCACGGGAAACGCCAGCGCGAGGGCGCCGGCCAGGCGCGCGCGCAGCTACAGCCCCATGCGACGCTTCAGCTCCGCGAGCCGCGCGTCCGCTTCGGCCTCGTGCGTCGCGCGACGCTGGGCTCGCCCCAGACCGTCGATCTCGGCATTGAGGGCGGCATCGCCGTCGAGTGGATCCGTCGCTGCGGGATCGGCCGCGCCACTCCGCAATCCCGACCCCACCCCGGCCTGGGCAGCCTTGAATTGCGTCGTCATCTCCTCGACGTCGCGCTCCACCAACGCCAGTTCCCCCTGCTCCACCTCCAACCGCTTCTCGAGCAGGGTCACCCGCTCCTGGTGCTGCGCCTCGAACCGCTGCGCGATCGCCACCGTCTCGGCGTCTCCGACCCCCTCGGCGAGCGTTCGACGGCGCTGCACGGTCTCCAGTTCCGTGCGCTCCCGGGTCAGCCGCGCCTCGGTCTGGCGGACGCCACCGCGCAGGTCGTCCAGCGCCATCCGCGCCCGAACCAGCGTGTCGCGCATCTCCTGCAGCGCTTCACGCCGGTCGCCGGGGGCCACATTGCCATGCAGGAGGTCGTGCAGCGCCTGCTTCACATCGTCGAACATGGGCCAAATGATAGTGCGACCCCGCTCCGCTCACGAGACCCGACGCCCGCTTTCCGCACATCCCTCCCCCGTTCACACCTCCCACGTCACCTGCCGTAGCAGTTTGTCCGGTGTGTGGTGGTCGGGAAAGAACACGCGATCACTCATCCGGTTGAGCGCCAGACGCCACTGCGGAAAGTGCTCGGCCGCGTGGGCGAAGAGTCGCTCGACCCCATGTTCCCGCGCGAGTCGATGCTGCGCCGCGAGTTCGTACCCCCGCCGGCCCATCTCCTCGTAGTACCCGATTCCCGGCCCACCGCGCCGGTGACGCACCGCCTCGATGCGGTCCGGAAAGAGGCCCGAGAGCCAGAGCGCGTAGTGACCCATGTGGGCGCGCACCAGGAAGGACCGGGTGGCATCCCCACACGCCACATCCACCGCGAGCTGCGTCAGCGTTTCGTAGGTGACGTCGTCGTGTTCGCGGATCCGCCGGGCGCGGTCACGCAGCCCGAAGTGCAGTACGATGGAGGACACGAAGTCGGTGTCCACGCGATCATCGTCGCGCACCTCGCGCAAGGCGCGGCGCACCAGCACATAGATCGTCAGCGGAAGCGACGCCATCGCCCCGGTTTCCTGCGTGCGCAGCGCGTCAGGAAGGCGTGGATCGTCGACCAGCGCATCGATCCCGTGGTCTCGCAGCGCGGCGCGCAGGTGCGGCTCACCGGACGGATCGAGTCGAACCAGCAGCTGCAGCGCGAGTTCCGCGTCGTTCCGCGTCAGGCGATGACGAATCGAACCGAGCAACATGCGGCACCTCCAGCCAGACCTCGTGTGGTGGACACCGGACCTGCCCATGCGATACCGCCCTGTGGCACCGCCGTTCCGATGTTCCGCGGTTCCCCTCCATCTCCCGTATCGACGCCTCACCCGTGCAGGTTGAAACGCGATTTGCCCCCCCGCGACCGCGCTGGCACCTTTCGTCACATGGTGTCCGATCCCTTGCGTGTGGTCCACATCGACGCCGGCCGCGACTGGCGGGGAGGCCAGCGACAGGTCTTCCTCCTGGCGCGCGCCCAGCGCGAACGAGGGGATGAGCCGCTGGTCGTCGGACAACCCGACTCCCCCCTGGTCCATCGGCTGCGGGGCGCGGGCCTCGCGGCGTCGGCCGTGCGCATGCGGGCGGACTGGGACCTCAATGCCGCCCGTCGGTTGCGCGCCCACATCAGGGCGTGGCGCCCCGCGGTCGTTCATGCCCACGACGCCCGGTCCCACGCCATCGCGATGGCCGCCCTGCTCGGCATGCGCCGCATCCCATTGGTTGTCACACGCCGCGTCACCTTCACCCCGCGCGGCCGGATCAAGTACGGGCGTCGCGTCTCCCGTTTCATCGCCATCTCGGGGGCAGTGCGCGATGCCCTCGTGCGCGGCGGGGTCGCGGCGTCCCGCGTGGACGTGGTGTACTCCGGGGTGCCGGCGCCGATCGTGGACCACCCCCGGCAATGGCGCAAGGAGCTTGGGTGGCCGAGCGATGCCGTCGTCTGCGGCCTCGTCGGCGCCATGACGTCAGAGAAGGGGACCGCCCTGCTCGACGAGGTCGTGGCCCATCTCTCGCCACGCGCCCGCGCCCACTGCCGGATCGTCCTCCTCGGCGGGCACGCGACCGGCCTATCCGAAATCCGCGGCGTTCCCGTCTTCCGCGCGGGATTCGTGGATGCTATCGGTGCCGCCATGGCCGGCCTCGACGTGCTCTGGCATCCCTCGGCCGCGGAAGGGCTTGGAACCGCCGTGATCGACGCCATGGCGTTGGGACTCCCTCCCGTTGCCTTCGGTGTGGGGGGCCTTCCCGAGCTCATCGAGGACCAGACCAGCGGGCTCCTCGTCCCGGCATCCGATGTCGCCGGGTTTGCAGCCGCGTGCAGCCAGCTCATCGAGGACGCCCCCCTCAGGCAACAGCTCGGATCCGCTGGCCCCCCGCGGGCCGCGTCTTTCGGCGTGGAACAGATGGTTTCGGGCAACGAGGCCGTCTACCGGCGCGTGCTCGGCGGCTGACACACTCTCGCCGCGCCGGGGTATGCCCGGATATCCGGTGGCCCTGCGCCCGGCCTCCCGGCCCAATTACCCTTCCTCCGTGCTCTACATCTGCATTCCCGTCCACAATGAGGCCCCTACCGTCGGGGTCCTTCTCTGGAAGCTCCGAGGCGTCTTCCAGGAGTACACCCGTGAATACGAGATCCTCGTCTTCAACGACGGCAGTACCGACGCGACCGCGGAGACGCTGACCGCGTACGAGTCGGTCCTCCCGCTGACCATCCTCGGAGGCGACAAGCACATCGGATATGCGGCCGCCCTGACCGAGCTGTTCAAGGCCGCCTCGGCGCGAACCAGGTATGCGCGACGCGACGCGGTGATCACCCTCCAGGCCGACTTCACCGACCGCCCCGAGCTCATCCCGGAGTTCGTCAAGCGATTCGAAGGTGGGGCGGACATCGTGGTGGGTGAGGTCGGCCAACCAGCCACGAGCGAGGCCCCGGTCCCGGTGCGCCGCCTGCGTCGTCTCGCGCCGTTGGCGTTGCGCCCCTTCGTCAAGACGGCGGGAATCAGCGACCCCTTCGGTTCCTTCCGGCTGTATCGCGTGTCGGTGCTGCGCGACGCCCTCAAGGACCTCGGCGAGCGCCCCCTCCTCAGGGGCATGGGGTGGGCGGCAAACGTGGACGCCCTCCTCTCCCTGGTGCCGCATGCGCGGCGCGTGGAGGTGCTGCCGCTCGAACCGCGGTACGACCTGCGCATGCGGGACTCGCGCCTCCGGCCAATGGCGGATGCCTGGTCCCTGTTCACCTGGAGCCGTGAGGCGCGCGCGCGCTCGATTCGCGAGCTCCCCGCGCGCACCTGAGGATGCGCGTCGTCCCCGTCGCCGCGTCGCTGGCCCTCGCCCTCGCCTCGGCGCAAGGGCGGGCGCAGCCTGCGTCCACCGACGCCGGCGCGCCGATGCCCTTCGCGCTGGGAGAACGACTCACGTACGACGTGAAGTTCGGCAAGATCAAGGTCGGGGAAGGCAGCATGGAGACCCTCGGCCTCGAGTCCGTACGCGGCATCGAGGCCTGGCACACCCGGTTCCGCGTGCGCGGCGGCGTGCCGTTCTACCGCGTGGACGACGTCCTGGAGAGCTGGTTCGCTCGCGATGGCTTCTACTCCCTGCGGTTTGTCCAGGACCTGCAGGAGGGCGGGAAGACCCGCGAACGCCGGTTTGAGATGTTCCCCGAGCGGCAGACCTTCCGTGAGGGTGATGGCGAGGAGCAGCCCGGAGTCGCCAATCCCCTCGACGACGGCGCATTCCTGTACTTCGTCCGCACCCTCCCGCTCGAGGTCGGCCAGACCTACACCTTCGACCGGTACTTCCGCCCCGACCGCAACCCCGTCGTGATCAAGGTGCTGGCGCGCGAGACCGTGCGCGTCCCCGCCGGCACCTTCGAGACGATTGTCATCCAGCCCGTCATCAAGTCGAAGGGCATCTTCTCCGAGAAAGGGGAGGCGCGCCTCTGGCTCACCGACGACGCGCGGCGCATGATGGTCCAGCTCAAGTCCAGGACGAAGATCGGCTCCCTCAACCTGTACCTCACATCCGCCAGACCCAGCAACCCCCCGACGACTCGTTAGGCACCCCGGAGGCGGACCTCGCCGCGGTGCGCACGGTGCCCGTGGCCGCCCGCCCCAACAAGGTGCGCGCCGCCGAGTTCTCGCGAGCCGTCCCCGATGCCGGGCGCACGTTCGCGACCTTTCTGGACACCCTCCCCGACATCCTCGTCGCGCGCGACTTCCGGCGTGTGGCCCGGGCCACCGCCGACGCCGCCCGCGCGGGACGCGCCGTCATCGTCATGCTCGGCGGCCACGTCGTGAAGACCGGGCTCGCGCCGGTGCTCGTCGACCTCATGCGCCGCGGCGTCATCACCCACGTCGGCATGAACGGGTCCGCCGCCATCCACGACTATGAAGTCGCTCGGTTCGGCGCCACATCCGAAGACGTCGCGGCCGGGCTGCGCGACGGCACCTTCGGCATGGCCGAGGAAACCGGCCGCGAACTCAACGAGGCCTTTATCCTCGGCAGCCGGGAAGGCTGGGGGATGGGGGAAGCCGTCGCCCGGGCCCTCGCCGCCCGAAGCGACCTCGCCAATCCCGGCCTCTCCGTCCTCCTCGGCGCCTGGCAACACGGGGTCACCACCAGCGTGCATGCCGCGTTAGGCGCCGAGATCATCCACCAGCACCCCGCCGCCAGCGGGGCTGCCATCGGCGACACCAGCCATCGGGACTTCCGACGGCTCGCCGCGGCGATCCCCAACCTCCACGAGGGAGGGGTCGTCCTCAACCTCGGCAGCGCCGTGATCATGCCCGAGGTCTTCCTCAAGGCCCTGACGGTGGCCCGCAACCTCGGGCAGGGACACCCCGTCAACTTCACGACCTGCGACCTCGACATGCAGCGCCACTACCGGCCGCGCGTCAATGTCGTGCAGCGCCCCACCCTCGCGGGAGGCCACGGCTACGAGATCACCGGGCACCACGAACTGATGGTGCCACTCCTGGCCTGGGCGATCGTCGAGGAACTCGATCGCTGAATCCCCCGATGCAAACGGCCGACCCCTAGGGGTCGGCCGTTCCGCCTTCCGGGCGCTCGTGCGGGCCCGTCGTTACATCGTGGCCGTTCCCGACCACTTCTCGCGCATCCGGCGCGCCGTGTCCGGGCTCAACACGCGGACCACGAGGTAAATCGCCGCCCCCACCAGCGACACGAAGATCGCCATCCGGAGCAACGTCAGGAGGAGGGCGAAAAAAACACCGAACACCCCGAAGAGGATCTTGAGGAGGAAGAGCCCGCCGATGGCGAACAACCCGATCATGAATACCGTGCGAAGCATGCTGCTACCCTGAGCCGTGGTGGGGCCGGAACTCGTGACTTTGCCCGGCCATCTGCTGTTCTCGACCACATACGCGCCACCCCCTCGGTCCGTTTCACAGCCGCAGTGGCACCTCCTAACCCGCCCGCCGTCGATGAGAGGTTACGCGCTGGCGCCCCTCGGCGGCGCGCGGCTACATTCCGGCCCCCGGCACCCGAAACTCCTCGAGGCGCTCGGGAATTGAGGTCCCAGAATGGCCGACCAGCTCTACCAGATCCTCGGACGCAAGCGGGCAGTCCCCCTCCCCGAGCGAAAACCGCCCTGGCTCAAGGTCAAGGCGCCGGGCGGAGCTAACTACATACGGCTCAAGGGCTTGATGCGGGAACTCAAACTCAACACGGTTTGCGAGGAAGCGCATTGTCCCAACGTTGGTGAGTGCTGGGAGCACGGCACCGCCACCTTCATGATTCTCGGCGACGTCTGCACCCGCAACTGCGCCTATTGCGCGGTCAATCACGGCAGACCGCCGGTCTACGACATCGAGGAACCGGCCCGCGTCGCGTCGGCCGCGGCGCAGATGTCCCTGCGCCACGTCGTCATCACGTCCGTGGATCGCGACGACCTGCCGGACTACGGTGCGCACATCTTCGCCGAGACGATCCGGCTGGTGCACGAGAAGGTGCCGGGGTGTTCGGTCGAGGTGCTCGTCCCCGACTTTCAGGGGGACGAGGCGTCGATCCGCAAGGTCCTCGACGCCGGCCCGGAGATCTACAACCACAATACCGAGACGGTCCCGCGCCTGTACAAGCGCGCGCGTCCCGGCGGCCGGTACGAGCGGGTGATGAACATCTTCCGCTACGCCAGGCAGCACGCCCCCCACGTTCCCACGAAGACCGGGATCATCCTCGGCCTCGGCGAGGTGATCGAGGAGGTCCTCCAGGTCATGCGGGACCTCCGGGAGGTCGACGTCGATATCCTCACCCTGGGCCAGTATCTGCGGCCGTCCGATTGGCACCTGCCGATCGACCGATACTACACCCCGGAGGAGTTCCGCCAACTCCGCGAAGCAGGGTTGGCGATGGGGTTCCGGCACGTCGAGGCCGGACCACTCGTGCGTTCCAGCTATCACGCCTGGGAGCAGGTCCAGGCGGCAGGGATGGCGACCTGAGGGGGCGTACCGCTCCCTCTCGCGCCATGTGGCATTCCATCAGGCTCCACCGGACCGCGATGCCCGTGCGGCGATAGGCCGCATCGCACCGCTCCGAAGTTCACCTCGCCGGACGGACTCCTCCGTTCCGGGGAACGACGGATCGTTGCCCCTACTACCATGGCCAGAAAGAAAGCCGACGGGTCTCCCCCCTCAGCGGCCGCCGCGTCAGACACCGCGACGCGCCGCGACCTCCTTCGCTCCATGCTCCTGCAGCGACGCTTTGAGGAGCGGTGCGCGGAAGCCTATGCCCTCGGGCGCATCGGTGGCTTCTGCCACCTCTACATCGGGCAGGAGGCCTGCGGCACCGGCGTCATCTCGATGCTGCGTCCCGACGACTACGTCATCACCACCTATCGCGACCACGGCCAGGCGCTCGCGCGCGGGATCAGCGCACGAGCCGTGATGGCCGAGCTGTTCGGCCGGGCCGATGGCTGCGCCCGCGGCAAGGGGGGCTCGATGCACCTCTTCGACCGGCATACCAACTTCCTCGGCGGGCACGGGATCGTGGGCGGCCACGTTCCCCTCGCCACCGGCGTGGCCTTCGCGATCAAGTATCGCGGCGGCGACCAGGCCATCGCCTGCTTCATGGGCGAGTCCGTCGTCAACACCGGCGCCTTCCACGAGGCGCTCAACATGGCGGGCCTCTGGAAACTCCCGGTGGTCTACATCATCGAGAACAACCGCTACGGCATGGGGACCGCCCTCGAGCGCGCCTCGGCCATCCACGACATCTACCAGCGCGGCGCCGCCTACGACATGCCCCGCGGGGTGGTGGACGGACAGGACGTCTTCGCCGTGCGCGCCGCCATGGGGGAGGCACTCCATCGCGCGCGCACCGAGTCGATGCCCACCCTGCTCGAAGTGCGGACCTACCGCTTCATGGGACATTCCATGTCCGATGCGGTCAGCGGCACCTATCGCACCAAGCAGGAGCTGGAGGAGTACATGAAGCGCGACCCGATCAACGTGCTGCGCTACCAGATGGAAGCCCTCGGCGAGATCGACGACGCCGGCATGGCGGCCCTCGATGACGAGGTCAAGGCCGTGGTGCAGGACGCCTGGGACTTCGCCGAGGCGAGCCCCGAACCGGCCCTCGACAGCCTGTACCAGGACGTCCTGGTGGAGACGACGACCTGATGCCGACGATTACCTACCGCGACGCCCTCAACCAGGCGCTCCGCGAAGAGATGCAACGCGACGACCGCGTCTTCCTGATGGGCGAGGAAGTCGCCGTCTACCAGGGCGCCTACAAGGTCTCCAAGGGACTCCTGCAGGAGTTCGGCGAGATGCGCGTCGTGGATACCCCCATCACCGAGCTCGGCTTCGCCGGCGTTGGCGTCGGTGCGGCGATGGTCGGCCTGCGGCCGGTCATCGAGTTCATGACCTGGAACTTCGCGCTGCTCGCGATCGACCAGGTGGTGAACGCCGCCGCCAAGATGCTCTACATGTCGGGGGGACAGTTCAACATCCCGATCGTGTTCCGCGGCCCCAACGGCGCGGCACTCCAGCTCTCGGCCCAGCACTCGCAGGCCTTCGAGTCGTGGCTCGCGCACATCCCGGGCCTCAAGGTCGTCTCCCCGGGCACCCCGTACGACGCCAAGGGCCTGCTCAAGGCCGCCATCCGTGACGACAACCCGGTCGTCTTCTTCGAAGGCGAGATGATGTACAACCACAAGGGCGAGGTGCCCGAGGAGGAGTATGTCATCCCGCTCGGCAAGGCGGACCTCAAGCGCGAGGGAGACCACTGCACCCTCGTCACCTACGGAAAGTCGGTCGCGCTCGCCCTCCAGGTGGCCGATGCGCTGGCAAAGGACGGCATCATGATCGACGTCCTGGACCTGCGCACCATCCGGCCACTCGATCTCGACGCCCTGACCACCTCGGTGCGCAAGACCAATCGCGTGGTGGTGCTCGAGGAAGGGTGGGAGTTCTGCGGCGTCGGCGCCCAGATCGTCGACTATTGCCAGCGCGACTGTTTCGACGACCTCGACGCGCCGGTCGTCCGCGTGCACCAGGCCGACGTCCCGATGCCGTATGCGAAGAACCTCGAGAAGTCGGCGAAACCCGACCTCGCGAAGACGATCGCGGCGGTTCGCAAAGTCATGTACCTCGACTGAGAGCATCGATGGCAACCAGGGTCTTCATGGAGGCGCTCTCCCCGACGATGGAGGAGGGGCGCCTCGTCAAGTGGCTCCGCAACGAAGGCGATGCGGTCACCAGCGGTGATGTCCTCGCCGAGGTCGAGACCGACAAGGCGATCATGGAGCTCGTCGCACGCGGCGACGGCATCCTGCGCAAGCGACTCGTTGCCGAAGGAGCCACCACGCCGGTGGGCGCGCTGATCGGCGTCATCGCGACCGCCAACGAGGACATTGCGGCCCTCGTGGGTGGGACAGCCGCGACCAGCGCCCCCCCGGCACCGGCAGCCGCCGCGGTGGACAAACCGGTGGCAGCATCCCCCGCAGCGCCAGCGCCCGTGGTGGCCCCGGCACCAGCCGCCGCAGGACGACAACGCTCCTCGCCCCTCGCCCGACGCCTCGCCTCCGAGCGGGGGATCGACCTCGGCGCCTTGCAGGGCTCGGGGCCCGGCGGACGCATCGTCAAGCGGGACCTCGACGCCGCCCCGACGGCATCGGTGCCGACGCCCGCGGCTCGACAGGCCATTGCCGCCTCCGGCCCCGGGTTCCGCGACGTGCCCCTCTCGCAGATCCGCAAGACGATCGCGCGCCGCCTCGCCGAGTCCATCGGCCCCGTCCCGACCTTCTACCTCACGTCGGAATTCGACATGGAGCGCGTCGCCGAGATGCGAAGCGCCATGGCGGAACTCGGCGATGCGTACAAGGTCTCGTTCAACGACGTGGTCCTCAAGGCCGTCGCGACCGCGCTCCACCAGCACCCGGAGTGCAACGCCCACTGGCTCGGCGACCAGATCCGCTACTGGGACCGCGTCCATCTCGGCATGGCCGTCGCCATCCCCGACGGACTCATCACACCGGTCATCTTTGATGCCCACCTGAAGCGGCTCAGCGAGATCGCCGCGGAATCCCGGGACCTCGCGGCTCGCGCCCGGGACCGCAAGCTCAAGCCGGAGGAGTACACCGGCTCGACCTTCTCCGTCTCGAACCTCGGCATGTTCGGGATCGACCAGTTCACCGCCATCATCAACCCGCCGGAGGCCGGGATCCTCGCGATCGGTGGCATCGAGGCGAAACCGGTCGTGGTCAACGGCGCGGTGCAGGTCCGCCGCCGTATGCGTGTGACCATGAGCTGCGACCACCGGGTCATCGATGGCGCGCTCGGGGCGAAGTTCCTGCAGACGCTCCGCCGGATGATCGAGAACCCCCTGGTGATGGCGTACTGAGCACCCGCATGTGACCTCGATCACATGACATAACGACCGGTTGCTGGACACGCGCGCGAGGCGTCCTTCATGGACTGCCTCGCGCGCTCTTATGATGTCCATGACTCGTTCGCTCCGGCTCGCCGCCACGCTGGCTCTCACCTCGCTCGCCCTCGGTTGCGGATCGAGCGATGGCGGACCCACTGGTGGCAGCAAGCTGGGATCCCTCGCCGTCACCCTCGCGGGATTGCCACCATCCGCTGCCGCGAACGTGTCGCTCACAGGGGCGAACGGCTTCAGCGTGGCGGTCACCGCCACCGGCACCATCGCCGACCTGCAGCCCGGGACGTACATCCTGACCGCTGGCGACGTGGTCGCCGACGAGGATCGCTTCGCGCCGGCTGCCGTCTCACAGAGCATCTCGATCACCGCCGGGGCACGCGCGTCCGCCACCGTGACCTGGAACATCACCACGGGATCGGTGCGGGTCGCCGCCACCGGACTGCCGACCGGTGCCGCCCCGGCGGCCATGCTCTCCGGGCCCAACGGCTACTCGCGCGCCATCAGCAGCGCCACACGCATCGGAGGGTTGGTTCCCGGCGCGTATACGGTCACCCCCGCCCCGGTCACCGCCCAGGGACACACGTGGAGCTCGACCACCCCGCCGGTGACCGTGCAGGTCGTGGCGAGCCCCACGCCCCAGGACGCGTCGCTCACCTGGCAACTGGCCACGGGCGCCATCGCCGTGCAACTCGACGGCATCCCGTCGGGCGCGACGGCCACCGCGTCGATTTCGGGCCCCAATGCGTACGCCCGCACCGTGGCCTCCGGGGAGACCGTCACGAACCTGGCGCCCGGGACCTACACCGTTACAGCATCTGCCATCCAGTCAGGGGCCGACCGCTTCCTGCCCGCCGCTCCGGCCCAGGTCGTCGTCGCGCCGTCGCTGGAGCCCATGGTCGCTTCGCTCAGCTACGCCCTGGCCAGCGGGCGACTCGCCATCGACGTAAGCGGCCTCCCGCAAGGCGCCGCCGCCCAGGTGCGGATCACCGGTCCCGGGAACTACACGCGGACGATCATCGCGTCGGAGACCCTCACCGGCCTCGCCCCGGGCACGTACACGATCACGCCCAATGACCTCTCGCTCTCGGGCGTCACCTGGGGCGTACCCGGCGGGCCCCAGCAGGTCAACGTCACCGCGTCCAGCGTCGCCGTCCAGGCCACGGTCACGTACGCCATCACGCGCGGGTCGCTCAGTGTCGTGATCAACGGGCTCCCGCAGTCCATCCCGGCCGGTGTCACCGTGACGGGCCCCGAGAACTATTCGCAGGTCGTCGCCACCACGACCATCCTGACCGCGCTCAAGCCCGGCGTCTACACGGTCACCGCAGCGCAGACCCTCGCGGGCGTCCATGTCTATGGCACGACGACGCCCACCCAGCAGGTCACGATCGGGGCGAACGCCACCCCGTCGCAGGCCACCGTCGCCTATGCCCTCGCCTCGGGGATGGTGAGCCTCACCGTGAATGGGCTGCCGCTCAACGTCGACGCCCCCATGACCCTCACCGGCCCCGGCGGCTACACGCGCAGCCTGACCGGATCCACCCTCATCACCGGGCTCACCCCGGGCGCCTACACCCTCATTGCCAGCGAGGCGCAGAGCGGGAACTCGTTCTGGGCACCGAATCCCGCCTCCCAGGTCATCACCGTTCCGGCCTCCACCACCGCACTGCAGGCGAGCGTCACGTACGCGACCGCCAACGGCACGCTCGTGGTCACCATAAACGGCCTCCCGGGTGGCACGAACGCCGCCGTGACCATGACCGGCCCCGGCAACTTCTCGCAGGTCCTCACGCAATCCACCACCCTCAACGGACTCCGGGCCGGCGTCTACACCCTCGCCTCGGCCGCCGTGACCGTCGGGCCAACGACGTACACCGTCACACCCGCCTCACAGCTCGCGTCCGTGGGCGGAGGCGTCACCTCCAGCATCACCCTCACCTACGTCGGTTCCGGGGGGCCGCCGCCCCCACCCCAGACGCTCAACCTCACCATCGACGGGATGCACATCCAGCAGGTCGTGCAGACCTATGCCGGCACGGTACCCCTGGTCGCAGGCAAGGACGGCCTCCTCCGCGTCTTCGCGAAAGCCAACACCTCCAACTCCGCCTCCGCCGCGGTGCGGGTCCGCATCTACAACGGCCCGACCCTGCAGTCGACGGTCACGATCGCGGCCCCGACCTCCAGCGTCCCGACGTCGATCTCCCAATCCCCCCTCACCTCCTCCTGGAACACGCTGATCCCCGGGAGCCTGATGCAACCGGGGCTCAAGATCCTCGCCGACGTGGATCCCACCAACGGCGTGACCGAGTCGTCGGACAGTGACAACACCTTCCCCGTCTCGGGGGTCGCGGCGTCCATGGATGTACGCACCCTCCCCTCCTTCGACATCCGGTTCGTCCCCGTCCACCAGAGCATCAACAGCACCACCGGAGGGGTCAACGCGGGCAACATGAATTCCTACCTCGCCGACGCCCTCGCGGTCTTTCCCATCGGGACCGTCAGCGTGGACGTGCGCGCGACCTACACGACGACAGCGCCCGCCCTCCAGGCCGACGACAACAACGGGGCCTGGGGCCAGGTGCTTTCCGAACTCTCCGCCCTCCGCACCGCCGACGGCTCCACGCGCTACTACGCCGGCATCGCCAAGGTCAACTACTCCTCCGGGATCGCCGGCCTCGGGTACGTCCCCGGCAAGGCCACCCTCTCCTGGGATTACCTCCCCAGTGCATCGGGCGTGGTCGCCCACGAGCTCGGGCACAATTTCGGCCGCTTCCACGCCCCCTGTGGCGGCGCCGGCAACCCGGACCCCAGCTACCCCTATGCCGGAGGCGCGATCGGCCAGTACGGCCTCGCCCTGGCGACCTCCACGCTCAAGGCACCCACCCTGTCCGACCTGATGGGGTATTGTTCGACCAACTGGATCTCGGACTACACGTACAATGCGGTCCTCTCGTATCGAACGACCAACGGAGCGATCGCCAACGCCCGGGTGACCGGTCTCAATCCCAACCCGCGCCGCGGCCTCCTCGTCTGGGGACGCGTCCATCGCGGCCAGCTGATCCTCGAACCCGCCTTCGAGGTCACCGCCGCCCCGTCCCTCCCGGAGCGCCCCGGCCCCTTCCGCCTCCAGGCCTTCGGCCCGCTCGGCGAATCGCTCATCGACCTCGCCTTCGACGGTGAGGTCCCCGGCGACTCCCCCGACGCCACCGCGCGCCACTTCTCCTTCGTCATCCCGATGGACATGCTCGGCGGGATCGACCCGGAACGCCTCCGTTTTTCCAGAGGCACGCAGGCCGCCGAGCGACGCACCGCACGCGGTGTGGCGACCCGCACAGCGCCGGCCGTCGTCCGTGAAGGGGGGCGTGTCCGGGTGCAGGGTGACCCGACGATCCAGGGACTCATGGTTCGCGACGCGCGTACCGGGGATATCCTCTCGTTCGCCCGCGGCGCCGACGCCGTGGTAACCACGGCGGGTGCCGAGGTGGACGTCATCGAGTCCGACGGGGTGAAGAGCCAGGCGCGTCGCGTGCGCGTCGCGCCGGAACGTCGATGAGCGCGTCGGTCAGGTCGTCGGCCGGTTAGCTTTCGGGCGGTTTCTCCCGACTCCCGACCTCCGACTTCCGACCGGATATGGCTTCGTACGACGTGATCTTCATCGGCGGTGGCCCCGCCGGCTATGTGGGCGCCATTCGCTGTGGCCAGCTCGGCCTCTCCACCGCCGTCATCGAGCGCGAAGCCCTCGGCGGTACCTGCGTCCTTTGGGGATGTATCCCCGCCAAGGCGCTGCTCGAGTCGGCGTCGGTCGCCAACAAGGTGAAACACGCCGCCGACTTCGGGGTCACCGTCGGTGACGTGAAGTTCGACTACGGGGTCGCGATGAAGCGCTCGCGCAGCGTCTCCACCCAGAACTCCAAGGGCGTCGAGTTCCTCTTCAAGAAGAACAAGGTCACCTGGCTCAAGGGCACGGCGAAGCTCGCCGGCGGGAAGAAGGTGACCGTCACCGGCGCTGATGGAAAGACCGAGACCCATGAGGCGAAGAAGGCCGTGGTCATTGCCACCGGCTCACGCGTGAAGGGACTCCCGCAGGTTGGGCTCGAGATCAACAAGTCGACGGTGATCTCGTCCGATGAGGCGCTCGTCCTCGAGAAGGCG